>Ga0307509_10004503_pt1 | contig 20032 bp, 15 predicted proteins | sample 10_EM_MG_FD_202245 | JGI IMG/M metagenome (GOLD analysis project Ga0307509, IMG submission 202245) | Populus trichocarpa ectomycorrhiza microbial communities from riparian zone in the Pacific Northwest, United States - 10_EM | ecosystem: Host-associated > Plants > Roots > Unclassified | place...
ATTTTTCGGATCGAAGGGCATGCCTTCTCGACGGGCACCCTCTTCACTAACGTAAGGGTGTATGCTCTGGTACCATTTTTTGGCAGGACCTTGGAGAAGGGGGATTACCAAACTGACTTTATCCCAGGCCTTGCGGAGGGATTCCCTAAAGTAGTCCAGTTTGATTTCGCAATCCTGTATGAAGCGTTGAGTATCGGTAGAGTCACCTTTGAACGGATCGACAACATATTTCTCAGGTTTCTTTGGTCGATGTGCTGACCTCTTACCCTTGCGTTTTTTCCGAAGATACTCAGCAAGCTCATGACACCGCCTATCATACTTTTCCTTTCTCTCGCATCATTCCAGTGTGACTTGCGTCTTCCTAGGAATTTCCGCGGATTGGGAAGGGAGGCGTCAGAATCGCCATCTGACGAGGAGTCGGAATCACCCAGATCTCCACCACCTCCAGCGTTTCCACCACGGGGAGGAAGATTTCCTCCACTGCCACCAGCGTTGCCACTGGGGCCTCCCCTAGGGGAATCATACCCACGAAAACCAGCTTCGCCCGGCACGTCTTTGTCCATTCTCTCAGGAAATGGGTTAGCCGGTGGGGGAGGAGGTTGTTGGCTAGCGGCACGAGTATTAACCGCATAGTCTCTTAAAAAATCAGGGCAGTCACTATGTCTACTGTGCCTTACACTCTCACAGAACTCATATCGGTTCTGTTGTGACTTTGGCTGAGGAGCGTCGTTCCTAGGTCTCGACCAAATATTGATCGCCTCAAAGTCACTCTTGAGACATGGAAACCTATGCTCATAACGAATATCGCTTCCTTGAGCCACAACCCTACAGTCAGGAGAACAAACACCCGTAGGCGCTAGCGCTTCTGACCTTCGGGTAAAACCGGGAGGTCCAACATTACCCGAAGGCTTTGCTGGTGCGGGTGGTGCTATTGCCGAAACAAAGGCACCTGGGACTTGTGGAGTCGTAGGTAGAGGGGTTTGTCCTGCTACCGCAAAGGGTCGTTCTCGTTCGATACCAATCGCCGGCGTATTTTGTTCCAGTGCCTGAGGGGCAAGTACTGTCGACGATCGTGGTAAAGGGGAGGGTGTTGCGGGGACAGCCTCCGGAGGTGGCGGCTGAGGGGAGTTCTGTCTCGATGATCTCCCCGAGGAAAAAAGGAGCTAGATTTGGTAACCCCGAGAGGACATGACGAGGGCCGGAGGTTTTTGACTGAAGGAGTTGTTCCCCGTGATCAGACAACCTCACTGAAGGCCACTTCGAGAGGGGTTCGACGTTCATGTGCTTCGGCCACCTGCTTTTGCAATTCCGCAAGCTGCTCTTGCTGTGCGATGAATTGTCTACCCATCTCATTCAACCAAGGTTGATATTTCTCATTAATCATGCAGGGCGCAACTGCAGCAGCATAATGAGGAGGGGGTTCTATTGCCAAGGGAAGGGCAGGGGCAGTGTTCATAACCACGTCATTCTCCGCCTCAATGGAGTACCCGTGGGCAAGCAGCCTGCTCCAAGGCTTCTGCCCTTTTCCGAATCATCTGATCGGACACAGCTAGCTTGCGGAAGTTCTATGGCTCGTATTCCATCCAACGATTAGCGTTTTCCACGCTCTCAGTTTCAAATGCATGCTGATGCTCTTGAGCGAGATTGAGGAGATGGCTTTGTGCATCTTGCATCTGCCGTGTGATTTCCTCAAGTATGTATGGTTCAACGAGATCTTTTGTGAAATCAGTGAAAGTCATCTTCCGTTGTCTATTCTGGGGTATTCTGCGTCCTACTGACGGGTCATGAGTGAAACTTTGGAGCAAGGCACAAGGGTCTTCAATCTCCATCTCTCTGACGGTGCAAGGTATTGCAATCTCAAAGGTAGGGTCATTCTCAATGTCATATGTCAGGAGTTGCTGGATTGACCGCCAACCTAATCTCTTCAGGTCTGCTCTTGCAGCGGCTCGAGATATTTCTCACTCAATACCATTGATCCGCTCTGGACGGGAATGAGAGCGCGACAGAGCCATAGTTGAAGACATTGTTCTTTCCACCCGATGCTTCTTGTACCAGACAAGCGACTCGTAATCAAACAATGTCCAAACTGCAGGCCAAAAACAACAATTCTCAGAGGAGAGTTAAGCGAGTGCGCTTAACTATATACTCTAACGGGGGCACCCTGTAGAGAGGTGAACTCTAAGGTTGCGACCTCACCAAACACTCAAAGTAGAAGATAAAGATGAGGTAAAATAATTCCGAAGAATCAACGGTAAAAGTTAATATAGTTAAACTCGAAGCTTCACTCACTTTAGTTCTCTCGAGGAAAAGTTGGTTGTCGAAGTAGAATGCCAAACGCTTAAACTTAAGTAGATATCAGATTTAAGCCTTTGACATGCACCACTACTTCCGACCTTGTGCGAGCACCCTGCCCTGCTCAGGGTCTGTCCGAGGTGTACCCTCCATCAGGATTTATCCTGCCGGAAGTGTTGGACCAACTTGGGTACACTTAACTCCGTCAATAGGATATGAGTTTCTGCAATGCATCTCCAATACAACCGCAGGTGGAAAAACTCTTCCTATCGAAGTCATACCAGTGGCTAGCTGTTATGACAACAACCGGAGTCAATACCTAGGTGGTGGACTCACTGGCCCAGTGGCAGTTTCGTCTATACAAGCTATGCAGTCTATCATTAAATCTACGCCACTATTCAATGTGATAAATTGACATGCAAGCTCCTCCAGTGAGATGTAGCCGATGGTTGGCTAAGTGGGCGCTACCCAAAGCCATCCTCTCGGAACATACTCTACAGTGATAAGACTCATACCTCTAGAGTCCAATAACAACCCATAGTAATGCTACAAATTAAGGGGAGAAAGTCCGCGCTGGTTACTGAGGTATTTGTCTCGAAAGCACCCTGGTCTTCTGAGACTACCTGAGTGCCACTAGGAAGACTACCCTACAACCCGTAGGGTAGAATAGACTCCTACATGTCCGAGAGCCCATATATGGATGACCTCTATTTTGGCGGTTACCCATACTCCTCTTATATATCCTGCGAACAACATTCAGTCGGACGGACGTTGATGACTTATACGGTGTTACTGCAGCTGCTCCAATGACCTCTTTTAACTAGCAAACGAGCAACTACACAGCCGTCTGCCTATGACGCGCCGTCCCAACGCTGGGTCCAGAGGGGGGTGTTAGCCAAACCCGCCCAAGTTCGATAGTACGCCCAGGCCACCCTTATACAGGCGTGGGGCCTCCCGCGCAGATGCGTGTGCCCCCAAGAACATCTAAGAGCCCATAGAATGTGAGGCAATCGACCTCTAAGTTCTAGGATGACTTTGCTTGTCAAGGTAGGGTAACTTGGGTTCCTCAGTAGGGTAACTTGGACCCATGGGCATCATGACCAAATTCCCAAGGTAGGGTAACTTTGCCCTCTTATACCTTTAACCGCTCAGGAAGCCCTCCAGTCGACCACAGAAGTCGTCTCGCAGGTCCGTGTACCATTCCCATAATTCTCTTGACCTTATGCGAATGTTCTCCCGAAAGGTTACCCTGCCTAGTAGAGTACCTCAAGGCAACTCCACTATTCCCTAGGTCTTATTCTAGGTTTACCAGCCATTTGTATAATATATATATACGAGACCATACCACTTCTGGTTACCATTTGGGCTAACGTGATAGTGATTGTAGCTACCTATTGTAGGGTCGTTACAGCCTCCTTGGACTATCTAAGTCTCTCTATGAAGACTACCCAACTACCTATAGGTGAAAATAGACTCCAAGGTTTCAGAGAGACCATTTATGTACAACCTCATATTTGGAAGTTACCCATACTCCCTTTATATATCCTGCGAACAACATTTAGTCAGACAGCCAGCCACCACTTATACTGTGTTATCGTAGCCGCTTCAATGACCTTCTTTTACTAGCAAACGAGCAACTACACAACCATCTGCCTACAATGCACTGTCCCAATGCTATGGCCAGAGGGAGGTGTTCGCTAAACCCGCCCAAGTTCAATAGCATGTTTGGGTCACCATTACTCAGGCGTTGCATATTTCCGTACAGATGCGCGTGCACCCATGAACACCTAAGAGACTCTAGAATGTGAGGCAGTTGACCTCTAAGTTCCAGGATGACTTTGCCAGTGAAGGTAGGGTAACTTGCTTACCTCAGTAGGGTAACTGGAATCCATTGGCATAATGCTCAAATTCCCACAGTAGGGTAACTATGCCCCATTGGGCCTTTGACTGCTCCAGAAGTACTCCTGTCGACACCTAACGTCTTTTCGGAGACCCATGTAACGTTCTCATAGTTTTCTAGACTTTATGCAAATGTAATCCTGAATGCCTACCCTGCCTAATAGAGTACCCGAAGCTACTCTATTGTTTCCGGGGCCTTTTCCTATGTTATCCAGCCTTTTGTATACTAAGTATACCAGACAATACCATCTCTGCTTACCACCTGGTATACCATTTGGGCGAAGGTGATACTCCTTGTAGCTACTGATCGTACGGTTGTTGCTCTAAGGTAGGGTAACGTTTCCCCCACATGCCTTTAACCACTTCGGAAGTCCTCCTGTTGAGACCTAATGTCGTCTTGGAGGCCCGTGTAATGTTCACATAGTTCCCTTGACTTTATGCGAACTTACACCCGAAAGATTACCCTGCCCATCAGAGTACACAAAGCTTTTCTACCACTCCTTGAGCCTTGCCCCAGGTTTACCACCCTTTTGTATACTAAGTATACTGGACCATACCACCTCTGGTTACCACTCAGTATACTGTTTGCGCTAAGGTGATAGTAATTGTAGCTGTCTATTGAAGGGTCATTACACCGGGCCGCCTAGGACTACATAAGTACCTCTCGGAAGATTACCCAACTACACTTAGGCACAGATAAACTCCTAGGTGCCGCAGAGACTATTTATGTGTAACCTCATATTTTGTGGTTACCCATAGTCCCTTGATATATCCTCTGAACAACCTTCAGTCACACGGATAGTGATGATATACACAGTGTTACGGCTAATGCTCCAATGTACTCTTTTACTAGCATACCTGCAACTATGCAGCCTTCTGCCTATGATGTGCTATTACAACGCTGGGCCAGAGGAGGGGTGTTAGCTCAACCCACCTACAGCCACTCGACAGAAGGGTTCATGAAACATGTCTTATAATAGTCAGGTCCTTGGCTAAAAAGATGTGGACACCTTACAAAGCAGTGCTGACCGTGCTAAAGAGTGTGTTTGTGATACTCAAAATACCTCATTCCCCCCCCAAACCTCTACAACTCAAGTCCTCCTTCTTATGTTACCTCTAAAATTGTTACATCAGAAAAAAAAGAAAAAGGAAAAACAGAAAAAAAAGAAAAAAAGAGAAAATTTGCTCTGGACGTATAAACCCTGCGTTTGGACAGGGTGCATCCCCCTCCTGCGCTTTATACCTCCTTATAGTTTGCGTTGTCTGCCTCCTTTGTCCCGTTGGCCTTTATCGTCCGTGTGTTGTATTTTCCCTTTTCCTGCGTCCAGTGCCTCCCAATGCCCCTATTTCCGTTCTCAGCACCCAAAGCACTTCTCCCAGTCTTATTCAGACTCCATTTTACCTGATACCTTCGCCTTCCTTGCTTCTCCCCCGGCGGACTCCAGTATACTCATACCTGATCTCTAGTACCCGCTACCCTCCACTTTATCTTGCCACCTCTTATTGCATCAATCTCTCCGGCGACACCCCATAATTCTTCTTTCATCTTCTGTGCCCCATCAGCTCTCCATTAACTGTTTATCGCTCTCACGATGTCCGGCTTCTGTATATGGACTCCCACTTTTATTCGCTTTCACTCTCCTCTCCCCCACCAGTGCTGTTCATTGACATTGATTGTCCAAGAATATTATTGGCTTTCTATTGCTTTTAACGAGTAGTACCTACTCTACAACCTTCTTTAATTGACGGCTGGACTCTCGCAGCTGAGTTGAAGCCGGGTCCTGGGATAGGAATTGCCATCTCCAGTGTCCAGATTCAACTCGCCCGCGTGAGTATTATACCCAATCCTGTAGAATAATTTAAAATGGAGCAATTCAATATATTGCATTAAATGTCCTTAGATCAATCCTGTGATTCACTATCCATTGCATCTCTCCGCTAGAAATTACATGTGCCTGTCCAATCACTGTCCTTATATCAAGTATTCGCATATCTCGACCACTGCTGTGCTTCCCAACCTATATATGGCCGTTGGCCAAGTGAAATCTACCCCTATTGATTGAATCAAGCACGCGAAGCAATGCCAGGTGCCAGACACCTCTGGCCTTGCTTAATATATCCTTATCTTGAACACTCCTACCAAGCGTACCGCCTGTCGTTCTTGCAGATCTCCATAACTCTCCTCTCCACCAGCCTGCATCTATACCCAATCGTTTCTGGGGGTGCTGATGCAGAAAGCCTTTGTTCCAGCGTAGTGGGCCCGGTGAATCTGGAACATGTCAGTTTCCTGAAAGTCAGTGACTGGAATTTCAAGGTAAATAAATTGCTGTACGGAAAGTAACCTGAGCTTGGTGGAATCAGTAGGCGGCGGCTGGTCATCTGCTATGGTTCGCTTGATAAAACATAACATCTGCTCTATTACGTCGCCATAATCGACGCCGCAAGTTCTGCAAAGCTCAGTCAGCATGCCGATATTCCTTTCCCAGCCTTTCTGCACATACCAGAGTGTGCTTCGGCTCGAAGCCGCTACCTCTCCCCTCCAGTTTTCTATCGTGATAAACACTTTCGTCTTTCAATAGTGTTTCCAGTGTCTGCAACCTCATTCACAAGGCATCCTGGCCGCCATAATCTGACAAGATTTGGTGGGTGGCTTGATTTTTGTTTGACCGGTGGTACGTCTCTTTAATTTGTTCCTTATGTGCTAGCTCACCGATCTTGGTGGAATACATCAGTATGGACCCAAAACGTCATACGTGGAAGGAAAAGTGACTAAGGTAGTGCATTTTGATGAAGTTGAGGTGGTTTTCTTGGCGGATCAAATCTGCCGGCTCAGCAGCAAAAAAATACCCTGTGTCTAGTATGTTGGTGTAGTGTCCTGACAGATGTAACATCGAGTTTGTATCTCCTGCGTCCTTTGTGTCCTCAGTTCTGTGGCAACCTCTGCTCACATCCCCTGCGTCCTAAGTTGCGTTGCAACGCCCGCTCACCTCCTATTCGGCCTGGCTCGCAGTACCGCCTTCTTTCTCTCCTGATCCAAAGTAGCCTGATATGAGTGTCCTGAATACGCCCAGGCTCCACTTCATGTTTCTTATTTCTCCTGATGCATCTAGCCTGTTTTTGGGTCCTCCTTACGTCTATAAGGATAATTAAATCACTGCTGCTTGCAGCATTAATTGGTGTCGGGAGTAGTAGCTTTTTTTCTTCTTTGTTTTCATCTCTTCTGAGGGCCAGTAATCTACTAAACAGCCAGCATCATGATTTATTTGATCTTATGATTCTACAGAATGCTTTATATGTGCTGTGGTAGATTCTATAGTAAGATCCTCTCACATGGCCGATGCCAACGGCAATCGCAAATTCGTTCTATGACTTCTGGATCCCTTAATATACCTCGTTCAATGTTCTCAGATCAATCCGGCTGTTGACAATCCAGCGCCATTCTGCCTCCAGTATCAGGTGGGCCAAGTCCAGCATTGTCCCTATGTCCACTATAGTAAACACACTTGCATCCTCTATAATTTAAACTGTAACTAGGCCATAGACGTTGGATGGGCGCCCGGAGTTGACAGCGCTGGCGAACTGAACGCCGGCGAGCTGGTGCACTAAATTCTCGCATCTGTAGTCCCTGATTTTGAAGAGAGCAACGAGCTTGGCTGCAAGGCGGCCTCTGAGCGCACTGGTATCCTTTTTTAGGTACTAGGAATCCTGGGTAGAACGGTAATGTCTTCCAAACTTTGTCGAATGCATCAAGTGGTCTGTGCTTCTTCAGAAAGCCCTGTATCCAGTGCATCATGTGCTTGAATATTCCAAGATAAACAGTATGGAGCATGTCTTGTTTGTGTAGATCGGACGGCGAAACCCAGGAGAGCCTGTATAAAAGATTCTGACCAAAACAAATTCCAAGACTAGCAAGTGTGATGTTGTCATCCGTTTCTGCAATCCGGTTTCCATCTTGGAAATATTGATATCTTGCGTAATCTCGATCTGGATAGACTTTGATGGTGGATCTAAATTCTTCTGTGGGCACCTCACATCAAGGACAGAGGTTGGATTTTATTCTGTGGAGAGCGACATTTTCCATGTGGTCCGCAATCCACGCTACCAAGATTGGGAAGCACCTCCGAACCTTCCCATCAACACAATCAATTGGTACGCCATCACTTGCCAGGTCTTGTAGAGGTGATAGGATGAATTCGTATACATCTCGTAGTATGTCGATATTGATTTGTCTCTGGTGTTGATCTGCCTTGGGGGACTTTGATGGTTTTGGGGGAATAGGCAATAATGCGACAAGTAGAACTGCCATTGATGCAGGGCTGTTGCACCAGGTGGAGGGCAGATTTCCCAGCGTAACATATACTGGCTACGCTTTCTTGTCACCTGAGAAGTTCATGAGATGCGTCTGATCTGACATCCCTATAATCAGAATAATGGTTGCACTATGTGGAAGTGTCTCCTAGAATCCGTAAGCTATTGTCTAGTTAAAAAGAGTTAGGACACAGTACTTGAACATCCCACCACCAGTTTGCCTAGTATATTTCCACATATATCCTTTGTTCACTAGGGTCATATTCATGGCACGGTGCGGAAACGAAGTCATCTCGGTAGGCGATCTGGTGTAGGAGATATCTTATACAATCTAGGACCTTGCGTTAGAAGAAATAGCAATGTTCGCTTGCCATTATCAACTGGTCCTTCGTACCATTGGAGATATGCACTATGAGGATCCAATGCGCGGAGGTGGTTCTCAAGTGTATGCATAGAGCTATACCTGGCCAATGATGCATCACCAAGGCCATTCCAGAAGTATTCATTGATTCGTGACTTAGGTACCTTACCCTCAATAAACTAAGACGCTAGCTTGGATCCGTGCGCACTAGTGAATGGCGACCAAGGATCCTGACACAGATTGTGGTCTTCTTGCTCAAAACCCTTGACCACTCTGATAAAAGAACTGGTACCTTGATAAATAGTCAGTTTACTGGGTATCACACTTGAAGGTTGGTTGAGTATCTCTGTATCAGACTGATCACCGATGTCATTGAATGCGTCGTGCTCATGTCCGGTCGGTTTGGGATCAGATTCGTAGTCTGAATCTGGGGCTTGATGCCTGTCGTGGTGCTTTATGTAACTTTCATTGTCATTATTAATCGCAGTTGAAGAATATTGTACTATATATCCGAGGACGATATCCAGATTGGCGTGCGCATTTCGCAGGTGCTTCCCATATGCATCAGACGGGCTGTATTTCCGTCGGCAAAATGGATATTTGTTAGGCATAGGGGGGTTTTTCTCAGATTGTCTTATCCGCTTTGTGTAGTTTTCAGGATAAGTCAATCAGAGGTGATGGTAACATTGCGTGTGGATTGCGCGTAGAGTCAAGCGGCCTGGACAATCTAAACTATATTGAGTCATTTGAATAGGTTAGTGTGAATGTCACATGGGCGCTGGTTTTGGTTGTTTCAGGATCTTGAACATGGTTTGAGAATTTCCTGTTCAAATGCCTGTATCTTTAGTCAGTTGCATGTATTCAAGTTGAATGTGATAATGGGGGTCCTGTCATCGAGGGTCAGATTGTGGCTTTCTAATCAATTAGTAAAAATACTGGAATCTTTCAACCACCCTATAGGATCACGGAGCTTTATACATAATGTGAACGGATCAACACTGAGGGACTTCATACTGAGAATCATCTGCCTTTCAGGACTTCCACTATATCCACAAGACCTATATCACTTGTCTGTGAAATTTAATAAATCTATATACACTCAAAGTGAATCAATATGGCACACCACGAACCATCTCCCCTACACCTCCGGCGATTGAAATCTCAACACCAGGGAAATCATCGTGGGATTCCACCACCACCCCCTCTCCTCCCCCTTGATGGCTTCTGCCTAGTGGAGCGATGCTACAACCCCTCCTCTCCCTCTGGGGTCTACCCCCTCCTTCACGGGGTCCTTGTTCCTGTTCATCGTTGACTCCCGCTCATGAAGTTCAGTTCTCCCCTTTACCCCGCACTTCCTTTGCACCTCGCTTAGGTTTTGCACAGTCGGCATTCTGTCCTCTTCGCTCACGGTCAGCGCTGAGCCTTCCAAGCCCTTTGCGAAGTACCTTTCCGTCTCGATTGTGTGGTCCTGTCGGGGAACACCTCGGTTAGTAACTTCAGCACCTCGTCTTCGTTTCGCATTCGGAAAAGCATCGGCGGCGGTTACTCTAGTCGGTCGTCTCAAGTGTTCGGACTGTCCTTCCTCCTCACATTCCCCCTCCCTCTACCCTCTTGGTCTTCGTCCCGTTGCTCGGTTACAGCTACACCCACCCCCCCCTTCCCACCCCCCTCAGCTGGCACCTTACTGCTCCCCTCCCGCGGTCGATCTTGGGTCGCTATAGAAAAACCCGCCTCGGTTACGCCTGTCCTCTTGGCCGTCGTTAATGCCTCTTTGGCACATCCTCCGGCGACCCGTCACCAGAGTCACCTCCATACACCATCCTATCCTGCCGTCGGGCACCCCTTCGTCCCCCGGCACCGCTCCAGTGTGCAGGTCCATACTCACACTTCCTAGCTCAGGCTGATACACGTCACTTATCAGACGTAAATTTCCTTTGTCAGGGGTTCATTTATTTCCTTTGTTTTTATATTTTGTAGATGTCACTAAGGGTTCTCCTCTGCTTCCTGCTTGCTTCTTTCCTTTCTACTTCCTTCGGGTGTACGAGTATGTTCATAGGATTTGGTTGGGCGATAGGCCAGATGTGCGGTTGGTCTCATACCAGAGGGACTTGGGGGTTTGGATGTTTCTTGGGGTGAGGAGGGCAGGGCTTTTGTTGGCCATATCGTTAAAGATGCATGCTGTCTTTGTACCTTAAGAAAACAAACGCACTTGATTTAAAAAAAAAAAAAAGAGAAAAAAAAAAAAAAAGAAAGAAAAAAGAATCAATATGGTACAAACGCTTCCGCTCCCCTCTCACGCTTCCGCTCCCCTCTTTCCCCCCCCCTACATTTCTCAACACCACGTCGTTCTGCGCACAATCTCCTCTCCTATACTTTTCGTCCTCATTGTTGGGCCTCGCGTCCCCACCCTTACCTCCAGACATGGCCTCCCATCAGGGTGGCCCCTCAAGAATTGGCACTCCTGCCCCTCTCTCTCCCCTCCCAACCACTGGGAATCTCAACCATCTGGTCACGCTTTTCCACCAGACCGCCGCTGACCTTGGGCTCCCAGCCCCGGGTTTCCCCCCCATCACTCCTGGTAACATCTCCACCGTCTCCATTGGGGAACAAATGCTCCTCCCTCTACTCTGCACCTCCCTTCAGTCAAGCGTTCACATCGCGACGGCCCTCGAGAGTCTCTCGACTGAAATCCACGACTTGTCCTCTCAGGTTGCTAACCTGGACTTCTCTCCACAACCCCCAAACCTCGCCCCACTCCAGGCATCCCTCCGGGACATTGCCTCCCGTCTTCCGTCAGCCGCTCAGGCCTCTTTCCCTCCCCAACGCCCTAGTGTCCCACAACAGGCCACACACTCCTCTGCCGGGTCTCATTCCACCCCCACCAACAACACCAACCCCGCTCGCCAAGAGAAAGGAAAAGAAAGAGCTCCTCCAGCTCCACCCCCACCTCCACCCAATACGGTCTCGCCCTCCCCCTCAGCTGACCCGGATCTCCCGAGATACGACATGTCAACTTCCTCTCCCACACCGTACAGCAACCCTGAGGCCTTTGCCAAGAAATACCCCCACACCTGGGAAGCAGAGGAATTCGCGAAGGGAAAATACCCCCCTGGGCCTGCTTGGACCCGCGGCCATCTTGACCCAGACTGGCGTCCCCCCACCACCATGACCCCCAAGGCCACCCCCACCTATGCCCAAGCTGCTGCACTACCTGGTAAAGGAAAGAAGGGTCGTCAGACGAAGGGTACTGCCTCGGCTTCTTCAGTTGCAGTCGCGTCGGGTGAGGTTTTTACGAAATCTCCCCCTCCTCTCCCCCAAACAGTCCACAGATTCTTCGCCTCCAGAACGACCTTCGAACCTCACCCTGAAGGGCTCCAAATTGGAGCCCATTTCCCGAACATCGCTGCCTCTGTTCTCAGAGAGGCTAACTGCTCCCTTCCCCTTTCCTTCACCTGCACGGTTAACGACAAAGGCTCGGTGTCATTGCTTGGTACCGATCTTCACACCCCCGCCTCCGTTTACACCCCCTATTTTGCTCCCCTTACCTGGAGGTTAAACAAAGCCTTTCCGATAGGCAACTCTCCTTGGGATATTTTCAAGCCCACTCCAAACGAAGCACAACTTTTGATTCACTCCGCCCCTCTTGCGTTCCTCCCCTCAGACGATGACCAACTCTTCCCCTCTCTACATGAGTCCATCCGCAATGCCAGGGGAGTCTCCATTCTCTCAGCGCGTTACCTTAACCCAGACACGGAATCTCGTGGGCAGAAAGCCGCCACCTCCGTGGTTGTCACAGTGGCCCCCCCTGACGCTTACGGCATCCTCCCCTCTATCAACCTGTTCTCCCGAAGCCGGAGGGTCGAACACATGTTTTCCTCCTCCAAAAACTCCCAGTGCAAGAAATGCTGGAAGTTCAGCCACATCCCTACCCGCTGTCCCAGCACACTGTCCGTCTCTCCCTTCTGCTCGCTCGCGCACACCAAAGCAGAGCATCGCTGCCCTAACCCTTCCAGCCCTAAGGGTGGCAATCTCCAACCAGTCCTCGCCTGCTATCCATCCTCGGTGGCATGCTGTCCTAACTGCCAAGAAGAGCACTCTGCGCGCAGCAGGGATTGCCCCTCCCGCCCGAAAGCCACCCCAGGTGCACCAAAAGTGCTATCTCGACAGACGCAGGACAGCATGGATCTCGCTGAAGACCAGGCTGGCCCTTCGACGGTCCTTCCCCCAACACCATGTGCCGCTCCCCGAACCCCGAGTGCCCCTGTACTCCCCCGCGATGCTCCTCCACCTAGGCAGAGAGCCCAGTGCACCATCACCGTCACCGATCTCGCCCCAAGAGAGAGCGGTGATGAATCTCTAGATTCCGACTCCTCCGAGGGCTCTGCCCAATAATGGAGAATTTTTTCACTCGCTACACTGACAGCAGTGCTGTCTTCCCATCCTTTCCAATCGTTCAACATAACTGCCTTGGGAGCTGGGATGTTTTTCTTTCATTGTTTCACAGCTTTACTATGCTGCCTCACCCTCCCTTGCTTGTTGCAATTCAAGACCCCCCCTCCAGACGCTCGGTTCTTCCAACGTTCCCGGGATTTTTATCCTTTGCCCCCCCCCCTCCTGGCCGCCCACGGGTAGCCATTTATGTTTCTCGCACTCTAAACCAGCACTTGTCCTGCTCGACTGTTTTTCACGAATCCTCAGAGATGCTTTCGGTTGATGTATTTTCTCCTGAGGGCCTTTTTGGATCTCCCCACCGCTCCCTCAGGATCACCTCGGTGTACCTTCTCCGCACAAATCGTCCACCCTACCGCTCCATAGCACCTGAGCGGATGTTTTCTTTTCTTCCCTCCCCTCTCCTGGTTCTAGGCGATTTTAACCTTCACCATCCGCTGGCGGACCCCTCCCGTTCCCTCTCCGAAAGAGAGTTCACCATCTCTACACGCTACTTTGATGCTGCTTTTGACGTTCCGTACCATCTTCTCAACACCCCTGGGGTTTATACACGTTTCCCTTTTGACAATATCTCGCGACCCTCTGTTTTGGACCTAGCCTTCGCGAATACCGCCCTCTCCTCCCTCGTCTCTTCATGGGACACCCCCCTCCCCTCCACTGGCTCAGACCACGTCCCGTGTGTGATAAGGCTAAAACCACCCGCGATCATGCTACCGCCCCCTACTCCACACTGGGCCCGCCTTGACCTGGAGGCGGTGGGAAGGACACTCGATACCTTCACCACACTACCCTGCCCAGCGAGACCCACGCCCAACTCCCTGAGTAGATGGTTTGACATCTCCTCTACCCGCCTTACCTCCCTCCTAACCTCCCATGCCCCGAGCAAGCGCCCCTGCCCCCGCTCGAAGCCATGGTGGTCCCCTCACCTATCATCTCTGAGAAGGGAATACCACAAGTTTGCAAGATCATCCCGCCTCGACCCCTCCCCCCTCAACTGGAGCAATATAAAGTGCTCGAGGAGAACATACTTTAAGGCCATCGCCTCAGCCAAGAAAGCACATTGGTTGGACTTCTTGTCCTCGGCCACTCCTCGCTCCCTCTGGACGGCCAAGAGGTTCGCATTTGCTCGCCCACCACAGAGGTTCCCGGATCTTCCAGGGGCCTCCGATCCAGCCGAAGTAGCGGAAACGCTTCTCAACCACTTTTTTCCCTCCAAACGCGCTCCTCCCCCGCTCCTCCGCCTCACACGCTATGAGGATTACACCCCCCTCACCTCCGAGGAGGTATCCATGGCCCTCTCCAAATCCTCGAACACCTCTGCCCCTGGCCCCGACCACATCCCATACTCTGTGTGGAAGTCTGTACACCGGATCAGGCCCTCCCTTCTTCCTTCCCTCCTGGACCCCCTGCTAGCCTACTGGTTTCACCCTCCCTCCCTCAAGAAAGCGCTTGGTATTGTCCTCGACAAACCGGGCAAATCCTCATACGACTCACCCTCCTCTTTTAAGGTCATCGTACTTCTTCGTACACTCTCTCTAAAATCCTTGAGAGGGTAGTAGCTTCCCGCCTCTCGGCCCAGGCAGTGATATGCTCCCTCATCCATCCCCTTCAGTGTGGGTCCCTCCCTGGAAGGTCCACCGCCGATGCCGCCCTCGTCCTACAACAAAACGTTGAGTCCTTCCACCGCCTTCGGTACAAAGTCTCCACTCTCTTCCTCGATGTAAAGGGGGGTTTCGATAACGTGGAATCCCCCTCACTCCTCTCTCTCCTCTGCAGAAAGGGGGTTAGCCCGTACTTGGTCCAGTGGGTCGGCTCTTACCTCAGAGACCGCACCTGCCGCCTAACGTTCCAAGGATCCCCCCGGCTTTTCGCTGCCGTCTCAGTTCGGATCCCGCAAGGAACCCCCATCTCCCCCCTTCTTTTCGTCATATACGTCTCCTCCCTCCACCTGGAAGTGCCCAGATCACTGGTTATCTCCTACGTCGATGACTTCGCTGTCACAGTGGCCTCCCCCTCTTACAGGACCAATGTTCGCCTCCTTCAAAAATCCTTCTCAGCGCTCAAGAGAAAGGCCTCCCCAATCCACATCTTCTTCTCCGTTCCGAAAACTGAGCTGATCCACTGGAGGACTGCCAGGAGTAATGAGCCACCGTGCTCCCTCCCGGTGCAGTTGGAGGACCAGCTCTTCTATCCACAATCCCGCCTAAAATGGTTGGGCTTCATCTTCACCCCCGCCTTTGACCTAAGGTCCCACTTCTCCAGGAGGTACACACTTGCGAATACCGCCCTGGCCACGATCCGCCGCCTCTCCCCCACCGGGATGGGCCTTCCACCCTACCTTTGCCTCTCTCTGGCGTGTTCGCTCCTTGCTCCGATTCTCCTGTATGGGTCCGCGATGTGGACTCCTCCACCGTCCATCATGGGCCCGATGTCCGTTTTTTGGCATCGGGTCTGTAGGTGGATCACCAACTGCTTCTCCTCCACCAACCTAACATGTTTGCACAGGGAAGCCTGTCTTCCCCCGCTGCCTGCTCTTGTACGCCACCAACGCCGCATGGCCGGCCTAAGGCTCATCTGCTCCCCTCCGGAGATAAACCCCACCACAGCAAGCCTCCCTAAATCCGTGCCCACCTTCTCGCCTCACCGTGCCCCTTTGATGGCGCGTGGGAAGATTACCTCCCAACCATATCTCTTCTTCAACCTCGACTGGCGTTCTGTTCCGGACAAGGCCAAGAACCCGAGATATCGCCACAACGCCATCACAGCTCTGGCTAACGCTGCCGCCCCCCCTAGTATACGAGGTCTCTACGTTGCCACCTGTCTCCCTCCACCTAACGGACTACCTACCCGCAATCCCGGGGGTTGTTCCATCTTATACTCGCCTCAAACTGAGGGCTAAACAACTCCTCCTGTCCAACTGGTCTGCCACCCCAGCCCCCCCTTACTATCCCTATCCACCCTCGACGCGTCCCCACCCCTTCATGGGCTTGGGCAAGTTTGTTGCGGGGAGGATACACCAGATGCGCTCTGGGAAAAGCTATCTCGCGGCTCACCCCTCATGGGACAATCCTGAAGCCGACACATCTTGCCCTCTATGCTCGGAGGCCCCGCAGACCTTCGAACATGCCATCCTGTCCTGCCCCTCTTCTGCCCGTCAGAGATCCCGCCTCCTCCAAGAGATCTCGGACTTGGCCCCTGAGGCCCCAGTCTGGTCCGACCAGCAGCTGCTCATTGCGCTGGATGAGTTCATCCGAACCACCGCAACCGGTTTCCCTCCGGGAATGCCCCCTCTTGCCCCCTCCCTCCACGAACCCCCTACAAATCCCCTCCTTACATCTACCACCTCACCCGCCCCTGGCCCTCAAGACTAGTTTAGCGGTTTATACTTTCCTTGATTTTAGCTACGGCTGCTGTGCGACGATTATTGGTCGCGTTGGGGGAACTGGTTACGATTATTTCTTTTGTTGATTGTTATGTTTGACTTTGGGTTTTGTTTTGGCCATATCGTTAAACATGCATGTCATTTCTTGTACCGTAGAAACAATGAACATATGATATAAAAAAAAAAAAAAAGTCAATATGGCACAGAATATGAACAACATACAATATGCTCTGATGCCAGCCGGCGGGCCTCAGCAGGCACCAGCAGGTGAGATATATCTGCTTCCTGCCAATTCTCTCATCAGAGACATCTCTCATCGATGCACAGATAGGGGAAAAGTCACTAAGCATAAGTTGTCAATGGGTAACCCGGCGGGTGACATAGAGGACTCCATCAACAGTACATGGTGGGACACTGTGAAGAATCAAATGATAGTCACAGGTTATCTTACAGTTCTTCACGACTTCCCAGACGTAGAAATCCAGCAAATCGTCGCAGGCTTCAGGCGAATGAGACCTGCCTGCGATGAACTTGACACTGCCTCGGCAGCGAACGACGTTCCCAGGATGCAGGAGATTGACGAGGCTGTGGTTCAACAGGTTAAGGACTGTGGTAAGATGTTGACTAACACAATCAAGAGGCCAAATAAGCCATTGCCACAGGTGCCCGGAGTCCCTCCGGCACAGGTCACAGTCTGTAACGGGGGCACCCTATAGAGAGGTGAACTCTAAGGTTGCGACCGCACCAAACCCTCAAAGTAGAGGATAAAGATGAGATAATAATTCAAAAGAATCAAAACGGTAAAACTTAATATCTTTAAGCTGAAAGCTTCACTCAATAAGTTCTCTCGAGGAAAGTTGGTTATCGAAGTAGAATGCCAAACGCTTAAACTTAAGTAGAGATCAGATTTAAGCCGTTGATATTCACCAAGACTCCGATCTTGTGCGAGCACCCTGTCCTGCTCAGGGTTTGTCCGAGGTCTACCCTCCATCAGGAATTATCCTGCAGGAAATGTCGGACCAACTCGGGTACACTTAACTCCGTCAATAGCATATGAGTTTCTGCAATGCATCTCCAATACAACCGCAGGTGGAAAAACTCTTCCTATCGAAGTCATACCAGTGGCTAACTGTTATGACAACAAGCGGAATCAATACCTAGGTGGTGGACTCACTGGCCCCGTGGTAGTTTCGTCTATATAAGCTATGCAGTCAATCATTTAATCTACGCGACTATCCAATGTGATAAATTGACATGCAAGCTCCCCCGGTGAGATGTAGCTGATAGTTGGCTAAGTGGACGCTACCCATAGCCAGCCTTTTGGGATATACTCTACCGTGATAAGACTCATACCTCTAGAGTCCAATAACAACCCATAGTAATGCTACAAATCAAGGGGAGAAGGTCCTGGCTGGTTACTGAGGTAGTTGTCCCGAGAGCTCCCTGGCCTCCATGGACTACCTAAGTACCACTAGGAAGACTACCCTACTACCCGTAGGCTTTGATAGACTCCTAGGTGCCGGAGAGACCATTTATGGGCGACCCCCATTTTGGCGGTCACCCATACTCCCCTTATATATCCTGCGAACGACATTCAGTCGGACGGACGGCAACGACTTATAGGGTGTTACGGCAGCTGCTCCAATGACCTCTTTTAACTAGCAAACGAGCAACTACACAGCCGTCTGCCCATGACGCGCCGTCCCAAAGCTGGGGCCAGAGGGGGGTGTTAGCTAAACCGTCCCAAGTTCAATAGCATGTTCAGACCACTATTACTCAGGCCCCGGACTTGTCCGCGCAGATGCGTGTGCACCCATGAATATCTAAGAGCCCATAGAATGTGAGGCAATCGACCTCTAAGTTCTAGGATGACTTTGCTCGTGAAGGTAGCGTAACTTGGACTCCACAGTAGAGTAACTGGGGTCCATTGGCATAAAGGTCAAATTGGCAAGGTAGGGTAACTTTGCCTTCATATGTCTTTAACCGCTCCGGCAGTCCGCCCGTCAACATCAAATGTTGTCTCGGAGGTCTGTGTACCGTTCCCATAAATTCCTTCACTTTATGCGAACTTACTTCCGAAAGGTTACCCTTCCTTGTAGAGTACCCAAGGCTACTCTACTATGTACTAGACCTTGTCCTAGGTTAACCAGCTAATTGTATACTAAGTATACCAGACCATACCACCTCCGGTTACCACTTGGTATACCGTTTGGGCTAAGGTGATAGTCATTGTAATACCTATTGTAGGGTCGTTACACAGTCCTGGACATCGTACGCCCAGAAGGTGCCCCTCCCGGGAGCTAGTAGGGTCTTGGAACAGCTGCACACAATGCAGGGACTGGGCCCAAAAATGCTCCACCACCTAATACACCCGGGTCAGCTCAAATCCAACCTCCTGGCTTGGCTGCTGGTCCATTCCAAAACCCTCCTCCCCCGCCGAATCCTTAAAAGCCAATCCAACTTCCTTTGCCAGCCTCTGGCAATCCTGGCCCATCAGGAAGTGCTGGGCAGAATGTTCCTCCTCCCCTAGCGATGCACCCTCTTAAATTTTGGTTGCCCTCGTCTGGTAGCATACTCAAAATATCAGGTGCTCCTCCGGCTAATAACCCAGAACAAATGTGTCCTCAGGTTGTGGTGAATAACACACCATCACACAATCCTCCGCAGACAGCCGGTGGTACCATCCAAATCTAGGCTCCCCCGCTCAATCCCCAAGGGCCAAACCAACCTTCCATGACAGCCTCCGCAAATGCTGGTCTGTCAGGAAACCAAATCAAGGCTTACCCCGCCAATTCCCAAGGGCCAAACCAAGCTTCCTCGACAGCATCTGCAACTTCTAGTCTATCAACAAACCAATTCCAGGCTCCCCTGGCAAATATCCAAGGTTTAATCCTCCCTCGACAGTGTCTGCCAATCCATGTCCTTCAGGCAGCGCACTGTAGAATCTGCCTCTCCTAGTGCTTCCTCTTGTGATAGTAAGGTTATGTTTATCAGGCATGAAAATCCCCACAAAAGGTGCTCCCCTAGTGAATCCCCCTCCGCAAATCCTACAAGCAGCTGCCTTAACTATCCCTGGGACGCATGCGCCGGCAAATTATGATGCTCTGGTAATTCGCCATGTGCATAATCAGCTTGTTGTAAGACAAGCTGCACCAGACCTGTCAGATATAAGGCAAATAGGTACAGTCCCTCGTCAGAAGTGTTCGTGATCGGCTTACTAAGCAACCTCGCCAAATGCCACCTTGCCAAATGCCACCGAGTAGATCGCGACCGTACCTCTACATAAACGACGATACCCCAAGCTTGTGCCACCTCCTCTATTTGAATTATTCTTTAATAAT
>Ga0307509_10004504_pt1 | contig 20029 bp, 31 predicted proteins | sample 10_EM_MG_FD_202245 | JGI IMG/M metagenome (GOLD analysis project Ga0307509, IMG submission 202245) | Populus trichocarpa ectomycorrhiza microbial communities from riparian zone in the Pacific Northwest, United States - 10_EM | ecosystem: Host-associated > Plants > Roots > Unclassified | place...
GGGACCTCGGGTGAGGGTGGCCTGCACCCTTGAACCCGCCGCAGAAGGCGAGAGAAGATTTGTGGTGGAAGAGGTTGGACCGGGTGCCATGTGTAGCGAGCTGATGGCCGTGGACGGCTATGGATTGGAATTGGAGAGGAGAGGCGGAAGAGGAAGTGATCGTGTGCACAGCGGTCGTGCAATGAGGGGGAGAGAGGAAAAGAGAGGAGAGGAGAAGGAGTGACCGGAGGTGGTTGTTTGGAACAGAAGAAAGGGAATGAAGGCTCCAAGCCATTCCCAAGAACAAGAACCGCCGTGCGGACGTCTTCTCCCACGTGGCTCAATTACGCTACAAGCTTACCCTTGACTTGAATCACCGAATATTCCCAATATCCCGCAACTCCCCACTTCCATCTCACCAACCACCCTCTCAATCCTCGCTAGCCCCGTCTTCTCGCCACCCTCCCCACCAACCTCGAGGCCCTGACTGGCCGCCATCTCGTCAATCTCCCGGAGTCTTCGCAATACTGCTTCGTTCGCCGTCCTCAGCACCTCTCCCCCGGGTTCATCCCTCTCCAATACTTCCAGCATAACCATTTTCTGCACTAGGTAAGCGTGGCGGGAGGATGAAATTAGAACCGGAACCTGATCGTGATCACCGCTGTGGAGCTCGGGTGTATCAGGGGCATCGCAGGGTTGCCGCTCCCGCAACCAGGAATCAAGGGTTGCTGTCGCTTGGTTCGCTCGCTTCTGTTTGTCCCTCCTCGATGGCCGACCTCGTTTGCGAGCGGTGACAGAAACCTCCGCTTCGGCTGTTTCTTCCTCCCCGTCCGGGACGAAGATCTCTCGGGGCAGTTCCCACAGCCCCAGATCCGAACTCGGCGAGATGTAAAAGGCACCCGAGTTAACCAGCTGCGAGAGCACATGTGTCACCTGCCGCCCAAGTGGAGATAACTGTTCAGTATCCAGGAGCGACGGAAGGGTCAACAAATTTTGGAGAGTGTCTAACCCCGAATCAGCGGAGATCAGATTACGCCAGATGAAAACGCCCCACCAAACGACACCTCGATGCCAGAAACCGCGTGCAATCTAGGTGCAGAAGTGAACGGCTGCGTATTGTAAAAGACGTAAACGCCATAGAGGGCCCCGACGCGAGCCAGGACGTCCTCAGCTCGCTCCAGTCGTTCTGAGATAAATCCATCAGTTGTATTGATATAGCACGCGTCAATTCTAGAGAACGTACCCATAAATAATCTGATGGTCACCTTGAGGAACCCATCCCTCGCATAGGCATCGAACACCCTGAAGTGCATCCACTGCCAGCCAGAAGAGACCCAGATGGATTTGAACAAGCTGAATGAGCGAATGGGGTTTTCATGATATTTTTGCGAGAATTCTCGGACGAGTGTCTCGATGTCCTCTCTACACGGATCGACGTAGAGCGACGAGGTGAAGTAGGTGGGCTGCACGATTATCCCGCCCCTGCTTGCCGACGGTCCTGGCACGAGGGACATGGTGAGCAAACGCGATCGACCACGAGGATTCAATCCAGCGCGTCATCCACCCACATCTCGTCTTCGGCATCTTCCCGATGCTTCGCCAACTCTCTCTCCCTCTCATCCAAACAACCTGTTTTTTCTGCCAGTCTCACATTGCCCCTCAACCAAGGGACCCACGCAACTTCAGATGTCCTCACTGTCAATGCTGGAACCGGTATGACGCACGAGGGGAGATCACCTCTGACGAACCCGCGATGCACGAGCCAGGGTTGAACGCCAAGTCGTTTGCGAGGAGAGGTCAGCTCCCCGTCCTCCACCATCGGCGACTGGAGTTGACGGTTGATTGAGCAGCTTCACCCAGGAAGGACAGATTCCTGCCAAGTTATGGAAAGACTGTTTTCTGTCACACTTGCCAAACGAATCAAGTATGTGCCACCCACGTCCAAACCCGGTCAAAAATTCCATCCTGACCAGCCCGCCACCAGATGTTACTGACGAACCTTCTGGCCAACTACCTTCCATCCCCAGAGGTTCGTTACGATCCACTCTACTGTTGACAAACATTCACAACCAACACAGGATCCAGAATACCCCACCAGACTCGCATCCCTCCCCTCATACCAAACTTCCGTCGAGCTACGCTACCCACCCGTGTGTGCAAACTGCCTCCCCGCAGTTGAAGAGGAGATCCGATCAAGGGACCACATGGCCCGTACGAGCGCTCTCGGACACTGGTTGAAATCCAGTAAGGGGAAGGGTAAACAACGTGTGGCAAGCGTGGACGGACACGCTACTGGGAAAGGGGGCGGTCAGGAGAGCGGTGTGATGGGTGTGAAGAAAGCGAAGAGGGATGGTCAAATCTGGAGGGTCAGGCGATGCATTTGGACTGGTGCACTTGGGCTAGGTGTGGGTGTGGATTTGGCAGGCGAGTCCCCCATGGTGAAAATCATCTTGGTCTTAGGGCTCATGTTGCCCACGCAGGTTCAATTTTTGATTGGCGAATACCCATCGGCAACATTTGGGTCTGCAAGGTTATCCCAAGCTTGATGATCGCGTCATGTTCTCTGGTACTCACCTGGAACCCATGGGAGAACCACGTCAAGAAGGCGAATGTCCAGGGGAGGGGTTTCAGGATGAAGGGCGAGACTGCGTACATTGTGAGCCATGTTCCCTCCCGACCAATGCTGTTGTTGACAATTTGTCCGACAGATCTGGCAAACCATCGCGTGGTGTTCACGGATATCGACCTGTACTGCATTGTACCTGGCCGGCACAGACCCATCGAAGGACTACCTAGGCCTTCGTCACGCGGATCTCAACTCTGGTCCCCTTCCAGGGTGGTCAACTTCACGTTTCTATTTTTCTGTTTCTTTAATATTTGAATTATTCGTGAGTCCCACCCTGACCTCGCCATGACTTCCATTAACCTCCCTTCCAAAAACTCAGGTTCTGATCATTTCGTTCGTGACGCTCCAAGTCGTCCGACCGCCCTCGATCCGTCTCATCGAACCCATAACAACCTCAGCAACGGCCCGCTCGTCTTCCCTTCCCCCCGCTCCTCCACCTCGTTTCCCGATACAACAACTGCAGGCGCATGAATCCGACCTATTCGGTTCCTTGACCCTCTCGAATAACCCCTTGGCGACGATACGTACAAATCCGATTTTCGGTTCCCCTTCGCTTCAGAATCCCCGTCCGCCATCAGAGGAGAGGAACGAGGCGAGAGACCCAGACGCGATGGATTGGACCCCGACGAACCCCTCCCCGAAGAAGGAGAGGATAAATCCGTTCCTCCGTGCGGGGTCTGCTCCGGTCCGTTCCCGAGACGGTGAAGGGGAGGAAGATATTGTACTGAGGAGGCAGAGGTTCTTCCCGCCTGAGGAACCTACCGGGCTTGAAGGACTGTTGGGGAAGACGGTGTTGGCAGAACCTCCTTCGACTTCAAGTTCCGGCACCATCGGAGATACGAAAGGAGGGGGTGGATGGTTGAGAAGGCGGGTTTGGCCGGCCAATTCCTCGTAGCTGCTGAATTCCTGTGTGGTTCTTCTGGACGGACTCGTTCATCGGGTGCCCTTTCTTCCTGTCTCTACTGTGGAGTATCCTCACTCCTTGCGCTTGATACTGTCCATCAATGGCATGGACGGAACTATTACCGGAAATTGCTTCTGGTTGCTCGCTTGCATTCTCTCAAAGCGTTCATCCTGTCAAACGGCCATCATCCCAACCCATCAATGTGGTAACAGATGCGATTGAGCGCTAGCCGAACCGAAAGAGTCTGATCCCTGGATGACATCACAAAGGGATCATCAAACACGGCCCCGGCCCACCCGTCTACTATTTCTCCTCTTTACATTTGCCCCACAGGCGTCCGCTATCGATACTACTGGGTAGGCTCACTGAGCTAAAAGCGGGGAGCGAGGAGGGCCCAACGGATCCTCATTGCAACCCTGTCCTTGGGTAATCCGCCCTGCTACCGCGGGGTCCCGACCAACGCCACCCTTTGGGAACTTGAGTCAGGTTGATCACTGGGTATTTATAAAGCCCGGGCGTGAATGAAGTTCATGCCTGCCTGTTTCTGTGCGATAGGCCTCCCAAAGGAAACGGCTGTCGATATTGCGCAGTCTTCGGTTCCATCCATTTTTACCACCCCCTGCTATTCCTGTCTCTTATAAAAAGCCGCGCGCTCGGACTCTGTACGATCGACCTTCGATCCCCCGTTCCTGAGGGATATCGAGATGATGCTTCTGTGTACGGCACGGGCGTGCCGGAGGCGTACCTTTCTTGCTTCTTAGAATCTGGTGGGATTGTTCTCCGAAAGGGTGAGCAACGGCTGACGGGCCTTGTGGTGCCCCAGGGACAGGAACGTCGGTTGTTAGGCTACCTTGGTCTGGTGGTATCTGTGCCTGGTATCATCCTGTCGTAGGTTGTCTCGGGGCATAAGTACACCCTCGGTCCGGAGAAACGGTCCCCACACTATGGGGAGTTCTAAAGGAAAGGTGATGCGGCTTATCGCGATATTCCTGTTGATTGTGCGTACCTCGGTGCGGCTCACTCCGGGAGGGCGGTTCGGCCTGCCAATCCCAGGTCATGCATCTCAGAGATAAGATCGGAGAGCAGGCGGATAGCATCAAGCCGATCCATTGATTCTGCAACGCAGCACAGCGGGTGGTGTGGATCTGGAGGGGCTCGCACTCTCCATTCAACCCCGAGCTCCTCTGAAGACAACCTGAGAAATCGGAATACCATTTATTTGATACCGAACGTACGCTACTGTTGTTAATGATTTGATGTGAGATGCCGGACGTGCTATCTATATGACACGGTACCACACAAGGCTCCGGGATGGTGGAAGGTGCAAGTGGGTACGTGTATGACGATGATGACGATGATGTGTGAGTGAAATGAGAACAAAGGGAAAAAAACATTAGGGGTGTACGATGCGCGCCCAGCACGACGACCGAGGGGAAAGATAAAGAAAAAAAATACTGAAGATACGAGAGGAAAAAATGGGAAGGGGGGGCGTCGCAATAACTAGAGATGAATTGGCTGGAGTAGATCCACACCCCAAGGGGTGCCAGCCCTTAGTTTTCCTCTGATGGAGTTCCTCTGTTCGAATCCGGCTGTCATCCAACGCCTCAGCTCCTCGTCATTCCCTTGTTCGATATTGGGCAGGGGAATGTAATCCGGGTCCTTCTGCGCGTGCCATGGGTCACATGATTTTCTTCTGTGACTTGTGAGCGTGTCTTTTCGCCGGAAGGAGCGGCCATTCCTCTTGCAATCTGGGTTCGGGCACCGCCAGGCCTTGGCGTTAAAGCCTGGCTCGAGGTGTCTTCGTTTCATATGGCGCTCGACCGTTTTGGTTCCCGACTCCGACCACGTCGTGAAACCACATATTTTTCCGTTCTCAGTGTATGGACAATAATTGAAGTTCCTGATCTGGTGAGGAGTCGGCTGCCAAATTGGCACCGGTGGAGTCGGGAGAGGAGTGTTATGGATGTCTGCCAGTGGCTGAGTCGCTGACGGTCCCTCGAAGGTCATATCGGAAGAGGGCAGGTGAAGGAGAGAGGGTGCCGCGGACCGTTCTGGGGTGATGGTTGGAGGAGAGAAGAGTGAGAGATTAATATCGAAGGGGAACTCTGGAAAGGGGGGATAAACGAAGGCAGAGATGTCCTCGGCAGGATACCACTGGGGGTTTAGAAGGTCGAGATAGTGGTGGCCTAGATTTGGTTCTTGCGCATTAAGATTAAATTCTGTAAACTGAATAAAAAAATGGGCAAGATAAGTCCCCGAAAACGCCATGGGATTTTGGACTGGACGAACCACGTCCTGGTTAAAGGTGGCGTTGGAGACATTTGTGAAGTCGATCATTCCAGAGCAGTCAAAATCCATTATGAATCGAAGGATGGGCTGGAAATGATGAAGATGGGAAGGGTAGAGTCGACAAGAGGGAGGGAGAAGGAGCAAGAGTCTATGTGCAAGATGGAATGCGGGAGTGAAGATGAAGATAAAGGTAGAATAGAGAGATGATCGTGATCCACCCCGCGTTTAAAGTGGACGCGACGAATGAGTCACGTTACTTGTGAGGTTTTTTCACGGGCCCCAGAAAGGGAATCAATGAGGCGGCTTGTACTGATGGCGGTGTTTGGAACCGGAGTACGGCGGGTCCCCGGCCCGATGAGGGGCGTGAAAATCCGAGAGACAGCGGAGGGACAGTGGAGGGGTCCTCTCCCCAGGCCACGCCCCAGGGCTCGAGACCATTCACGACGCCCGGAATTCCAGACGATGTGAGGCCTCTGATAGATCTAGCGAGTGTAGTCCGAGGAACAGGTTTTGGGTCCAGGAGAACAGATAACCCGCGGAGGAAATCTACCAAACGGCGAGTACGGCTGTTCTTGACCACGCTTCCCACCATATCTCAGCTCGTGTCTACGCTGCTGGCAACGTCCAAACGGGATTGGGTGCTGGAAGACATTATAGTGCCCTAGGATAGATTGATTCAAACTGCATCCCGCGTGGGCTGACGGCTCCTAGGGTCCCCCGCAAAGGATATTCCAGAATCTTCCAATGAGCGCATGGGCGGGGGTCGGAGTGTGCCGGAATCACCGTGGTCCTACAGCACCCCCAACTCGCGGGAAACGGTAAATTGATTCTGTTGGCCGCGAGGCGCCACGTGTTACGTAGGAGGGTTGGAGGTTGGAGGGGGGCGTATTTGTACAGCGTCGCGAATTAAATCGTAGGGAATCCAAGTCCAGTGGGCCCAGAGTTGAACCATCCAAGAGTGCCGCCAAAGTCTCCGACGTATACGTACAGGTCCAGGGACAGCCAGCCGACTGGTACGATACCGAGGTATACGAAGAAGCGATCTCCTTCCATCCGGGTACCTCTAGAATGGTCAGGAGTATCGCAAGACACACAAAATGGAGAGCAGCAATGGCGGGGCCGGAGAGGATGTCTGGTCTGGCGATCATGCATTTTCCATCTCCGCAGCGCAGATGCCCGACCGAATGTGGGCTGGTGGAAGCCAATTACAGTACAATACACTTTCTCGAAGTCGATGAAGTTGGTGACCGGAAGTAGGTTGTCGGATAACCTTTTTATTTCTTTCCAGCCAGTAAAAACCAGAACCTCCCAAAAATGGGGGACAAATCGATAATTCAAGCTTAAGCATAAAGATGCGGGGAGAGGGAGTGTGTGGGCAAGGTGGGGGGAGGGGGGAGGGGCGGACAATGATAATCGAAATAACGGTAGGGCGCAGAGCTTTCGGGCGACCAAAAAGAACCCGCGAACCCGCGGTTAAAGATCTACGGGTCGAAACTATTGCAAGAAACGTATACAAATCAAATACGAAACCTGGGGATGGGTGGGTGGGGTATAACTATAAAACAGTTCAACGAAACCAAGGCGGCAACGTGAGGAGGGGACGAGTTACTCTAACCAAGTGCTTTGCGAGACACCTGAAAAGAAAAGAAGAGTTCAAACGAGGGGACGCGTGTGTAGACGACGACAGGCTGAGGGGAGTAGCAAGACCGAGAAACGAGCCAACGAAACCCAGAATGGTACAATGGGAAGGAGAAACGTGGAGGGGATCCGAAATGGCGATTGCAGATTCCGGGGAGAGTGTGAGTAAGGGTCGTGAGACAGCGATGGGCCCCAACGCGGGATCGACTGTACAGGGAGTGACGTGTGCTTCCGGTGAGGTGGGTGGTGTAGGGTGCAGTGAGTGAGGGGGGAGGGGCGTTACGCTCATCATGCAAGAGAGGGGGAGGAATAAGGATAACGAATGACAGCGGATGTGTGAGAGGGTCGAACAAAAGGACAAGTCACCACCTGGGTTGGGCCAGTGGGCCAGTTCAAACGCGATGGAACTCTAGACATTGATGAATGAGACAGGCCGCCTCATATCAACCGTCTCATCGCTGGCAGTCGTCACGGAGTCCATCACCGACCCGCTGACGGTTGTAGCGTTGCTGTACGCCCTCGGCCGTGACTTTTCGTTGATCGGTACCTCGAGCCCGCCAGTGGCGGTTTCCATGGAGGTGGGGGTCAACCCATCCCTCTCGTCTCGCTGGCCATTCTCCTCTCCATAGCTATCTCTCGGAGAAATAGAGTAAGCACTTTGGAAGTCCGACATATCCTCATCATCCGTGGAACCAATGTTACCCTGGGTCAAGGCAGGGGTGATGGGGGTCAATGCAGGAGAAGGAGGGGTCGCGCCGAGGGAAACACCGGAGCCGATCCTTCGAAGACTTTGAGAAGGAGGGTCACCTCGAGGGGGTCGAGAGGGGGTGAGGCTATCGCGGGTCTTGGTGTCCACGACGAGGGGGGTTGGGTCGTGATGCTGGGGGACGGGTGGAGCGGGCTCCTCCCTGTGGATCTGAGGAGCAGTGTTCGTAGAAGACGAGCCATCGGAGCGGTAGCCTTTGGGCGTCCTGCGACGACGCGGGCCACGGGTTCGAGTGTAATGATCTTCGCTCTCACTGGAGGATGTAACCCTCCTGTGCTCGTTGGAAAGAGCAGTTTCAAGCTTGAAGCCAAGAAAATTAGTCCACATCCCAAGGAGAGGGTTTGAGAACTAACCTTGCGCTGAATCTCCATTACCTTCTGGGCTATCTTGTCACTCTTCTCGCTGATACCCATATCCACGGCACCCATGGCGTCCTGGTGGTTCTTGTCGGCGCGGTTCGCCTCGGCAGAGAATCTCTTGACGATCGTCAGGTCCTCCTCGTCAGGGATGTCTTGAACATCGTCAACACCAAGGAGCTTTCTTCGCTCATCGCCCTCCGCCTCTTCCTCAGTCTCCTCGATAACAGTAGCTGAGCGATCTGCAATGTGGTGGCGGACATCATCGTTATAGTCGACAAGGGTCGACTCGGTTCCGTAACTTCTCAACCTCTTCTCGTTCACGCTCCCCTTCCTGCTCCTGGTCTTGGGTGTACCAGGAGCATTGGGCCCCGACATCCTGGAGCTTGGCCGGGAGTAATCCGAATACTCAGAAGCGTCAGAGTGGATCTCGATCTGCATCGAAGCCAGAGCTCGCTCGATCTGCGCTTCTACCTCAGCAACCATTTCAAGCCTCTCTTGCTCCATCTTGACCATCGCGTCGCGCATCTTCTCAAGCTCGCCAACCGCGTCACGGTGTGCGTGCTCCGCCTCCTTGAGTTCTGTAAAACCCGAAAGGGAAACAAGCACTCTCGTCAGTATGGTGGGTGGAGAGACAAAGGGTGTCATGCAGAAGAGAAGAGAAAAAAGGGGGAAGACGTACGGGTCTGCAGTTGGACCTTCTCCCCGTTCGTGGTGTTGACAATTCCGCTCAACCGCTTAGCCTCCCTCTGTTCCTTGTTGACCTTGGCCCTCAGTTCTTGCGCTTCAAGACTCAATTTCTCGGCATACTGCTCGAAGGTCACGAACTTGTCCCTCCACAGGTCACTCTCGGTCATCAAGAAGTTCAACCTCCTCGATAACCTGCCGATCTTGGTCTCCAGGTCGTCTCGGGCGTCCACGAAGGCGGTCGCGCGTTTGCGGATGGACAACTGGATGAGTTGCTCGGCAGCAGAGAGCTGAGGGGGGCGTTTGTAGGAACCGAATGACGAGATCCGTTTGAACAGGGACGGTTTCTTGAACTTGTCTTGGAGGACCTGGTCGAATGCCTGAATGATCCTAGTCGAGTGCCACCACTCAGGTGCCTTGATAACGTCCGCGACGGCCGTGGAGGCGGCGCCCCTCTTGGCCTGGATCTTACAGATCGGCCTGAAGCGACCAGCGGGGAAAGCCTCCTTGAGCTCACTGGGGACACCGTGATCCGAGTGGTAGTTCGGGCCAAACGCGGTGAGGATGATCTGCCTGAATTTGTCCCTTTGTTGCTTGACGGAAACGACTCCTGGGGGAGGGGTGGCGCAATTCAGGTAGTTGATGTCAAGATCAACGATGCAAACCTCCGAAGGTGGGCGAACGGCGTATCGGGCCTCGGTGGGAAAACCAATGATGTAGGGACCAGGATCATCGACGTAAATCTTGGCGTCTCGAGCGTGAACGGCGGGAAGAGCGATACCGTTCCAGCCGCGAAGTTCAACAATGTACTTGATGGTCATGACTGCAATCTGTTTGAGCAGAGGTCAGCGAAACCGGGGGGAAAAGGGGAAAGGGAAACCCACTCCGAGCATAGCAGGATGCCTCGAGTAGAACAAAACCCTGCCCGTGGGACTGAGTGCGATCTACAGTGCGTAAGTGAGTACACCTAATATGAATCGGGACCAGAAGATGCTGACCTCGCAAATCGTTAGGATGTTATCTATGTTCAGGCACTTAAACAGCGGCCACATCGTGAAGTTGATATCCACCAGTCCTCTGCCAAAGTCCAACCCACCGGGGAACCTGGCAACAACCTCGAGACTCGTCTCAGCCCCGTCGCTCTTGGCGGACGCATCCAACCGGACGATGTCACCGGGCCGAGGAGCAGGGAACGAGAGGATCTTGGAGATTTGTAGGGTGTGGGACTGGACGTCCTTGGAGAATCGAGCCCAGGAGAGAGTGAGGTAATCCCTCATAAGGTCATAAATTGGGTATCGAGACACCAAGGCTATCCCACACCGTCAGTTCCCCCGGAGACGTGTTATACGCGGGTAAAACTTACTCAAGGCGTAGGGCAACCAGAAGACGGAATCGACTGGGAGGAACAAGGTGCTCTCGCCCGGGTTGTGAACGGTGCTGGCCACATCGTAATCACTCTCGCTGATCTGACCATCCATGTCGGTTTCGGCATCTGTTTCTGCGTCGGTAGTAGCTCCCCACGGAGACTTGGCGCTACTCCTAGTCTTCTTCCTCGCCTGAAGGGTAACATCCCGCATGCCACCGGTCTCGCCACGTAAACTCCTTAATCTGGCAGCAACAAGGGATTGAGAGGATTCTTTCCGGGATCGGTTAGAACTAGTGGATTCGAGAGTCCGCCGAATTGCTGCCGTGCGCTCGGCATCAGCGTGAGACCAAACGGTGAGACAGACGCCATGGTAGGTGATGGTGCTGCCGGCCTTGGGGGGACCAGGAGCGCCAGAAATGTTGTTGGTCGTCGGGGTCTCGCGGAGGATCGGGGCGGGGCCGAGGAAGGCGGAGGATGGTTGGGCGCGGGAGAAGGGATCTTCCAGGTGGTTCTGATGGGAATAGGGATAGGTGACGGATGAATTGGGGCGATCGGTGGTTGTGGTCAGAACAGAGGCACGTAAAACGTCCGCTGATGGGGACGACACGAGCGGGTTTGGCGGCGCTGGCAGGTTAAAGGAGAAACTGTGGCAAGTAGAGGGAGGCTGCAGCGTGGACGCAATGACCTCAACCTCACGTGTAAATGAAAGCTATTAGGATAGAGAGTGATTTGCAATCAGGAATCAATTGGAGAGGCAGATCATCGTGATGGGTGGGCAAAACCTTACTTTGAGTGCCTTGGAGAGGATCTTGCCTACGTCCTGCTTGCTGAGGTAACCAGCAGAGCTGAAGCCATCCTCCACTTTCGCCTTTTTGCGGTTCCGCTTGGAGGAACCACCTCCGGCGCCGGGGCTGACGGTGCTACCGAGAACTTCTGGTCGCCACCACCTATTCACGGCGCCCTCGGAGTGATGGAGACCGAGGACAGAGTCTGGGTCGGCAAGAGTCCAAGTGTGAGGGGACTTTGGGAGGCCGGAGACTATGTAGAGGGTGGTGAGGGGGAAGGTGGGACCTGGAGTAGCAGGTTCGATGGGCGGGGGTCGAGCGGAGTGAGAGGATACGATGCTGGTGCGAGTGGAGGCGGGAATGGGTTCCATGCTGCGACGGTGCTTGATACCTAGGACACGACTGGCCTTGTCAAGACGGGGGGAGTGAATGAGAGACTGAGGGTGAGTTTGCTCCTGGTCGTCGGAGACGGTGATCACGGGTTCCTGGGGAGTGTTGGACGAGGAAGGCAAGATCCGGGGCGGCCTGTCGGATGGTTCCCTATCCAGCGCGACGGGAGTGGGCGAGTGGGTGGGTGTTGAGAAAGAACGTGGTTGGGATGGCTGCGGGGGGAGGTGGGTTCGTTTGTAATAAGAACTCATCCTTTCCTTGTCACGATCGGGGGACGGCAACGGGGTCTGATAGACGGAGGTAGAAGAATGTGAAGAATTGTACTGTGAAAGCGCAAGAAATGAACGCGGCCGTCACCGGGCTGCACAGCGAGGGTGGAGGAGGGGGGGATGGGGGAGGAGGAAGGGGAGAGAACGCAACTGGAGAGGAGCGGAGAACGGAAGGTGTGTACATAATAATACAATTATTAAGTTCGCCGTCGGGTTCTGTACGTGGTAAGCGAGATGGATCTCGACCTATGCTGTAACTCAGCAGCGGCGAACGTTGGCCAGGTGAGAGACCGTGCTAAAATGCGATTGCCCCCGCGACCGCTAGAAGTGCTGATGGTGTTGAACGCGCTCACATCCCACCGAACCCTTGCGCCCCCCCGCCTTTGGGCCGTCAACTCTGGTGGTGAAAAAGAGACGAGAAAGAAAATACCGGTGGAAGTCGCCTATCAACCTTTCCTTCCCTTCTTTCGAATAAATCCATCACACACTCAACGAAACCCGCGCGTACCTTGTTTCACCGCAATGAACTCCAGTCCACGTTCCCTCCTGGATCCCGGTCTCCGTGGCTACCCGTCCCGATCACCAAATTCAAATTCAACCCCGGCAGAGCCGACAACTCGTGCACGTGACCCTCTCATCAATGCGGCGCGTGGCAAGCGACCTATCTCCCCTTCTCGTTCACGATCGACCACGGAAGGAGCGCACGACTTTGAAACGATATCCAACCCACGAGCAAGATAAGATGATAATAACCTCTTTTATCTTCCATCTTGTAAGGTATACACACCTCCGCCCACCGCCCTTTCCTTGGAGTTGCCACATGTTCACCCTCGCTCCTCCAGCGCCTGGTTCGCATTCCTCCTCCCAGCCTTCGCCACATACAAGGCCCTCTCTCGAAAGGACATAGATGCCGTCCAGAATCTTTCCATGTATTGGTGCACCGTTGGTGTCCTCGTCGGCATCGAATACATCTGCGAATGGTTCATTAGCTGGTAAGTCCCAACGACATACGTGTCCATCTCCCATCTGTCAATCTCTTGTGTGGCACCTCCTCACATCATAAACTTGACAGGTTCCCGTTCTACTGGGAGGTCAAGACTCTCTTTTTGCTCTTCCTCGCCCTCCCCCAGACTCAGGTAAAGGTCGCTCGAGGCTGCGGTCATCCTAAGCGCCGGATGCTCATCAAACCCGATCCCTAGGGTTCCACATGGGTGTACCAGTCCTACCTAGAGCCGTTCTTCCGACAGAACGAGCAGGAGCTCGAACGAGGCATCCTTTCCGCTCAGTCCACCGTCGTCACTTTTGTCCAAACCAAAACCCAGGCTGTTTGGGAGGCGATATGGAATGCCGTCAACAAGAACCCCACTAACGGTCGCCCTGGTGCCCAGGGCACGTCCCCTCCCCACAGTTACCAAGGACAGCCTGGAGCGGCTCCCAGTCCCTATGACGCCGCACGACACCTGTTTAACACTTACGCTCCAAGTGTCCTTGGATCACTCGTAAGCGGGACATCCGGGAGCGTCCCCGCAAATCCAAGTGCAAACACGAAATCCCCGACGAGACCATCACCAAAGCCACATGCTTCGTCCTCCTCGTCCTCTTTTAGAAACGGGAACTCCCCTCCTTATCAGAGGACCCCCGTTCACACGCCGGGGAGCGAGGCCGACGTTCCGGGTTTCCCTCAGCCGCGGTTCCATTAGAATGATTCCCCACTCCCTCGACCAGACGATTTTTTTCCTCACTCGCGACAATGGCATTCCGTCTCTCATTCATCAAGCGGTAGATTGATGTAATGGATCTTGTCGCTTCCTCTTGATATGTGGCGTTCCCAGTCGGTCGTGAAACGAGTGCTAGCATTTACAAAGATCAGTGCATACAATCGAATAAATAACAAAGTCCTCATGTGCAGTATTACATCCCCCTCCGTTCAAATCGTTCCTATCGGGAAACAAATCGAAAGCAGAACGTGCGATTCTACTAGACCCTGTGCCTCTTAAACGCATCACGCACGTCTGCCGGTCCGTACTCCAACGAGACCCCAGTATTCGCATAACACTGTCCGATTCTCTTTTGGAACATCTCCGTCGTCCTCAACAGCTCATCCTCGCACGCCTTCCACACCCCTGCAACCAGCGTTCCTCCCGGTCCGCCACCCACAGTATTGCTCGCCTGGGCGTCTGGGCCAAACGTGGAATTGGGACCCAGTCTCGAAGTGGGTAACGCGCTCCCAGGTTGAATCCCCCCAACGTTCGAAGTGACCGCCCCGTCATCCTCAAAGTGTTTCTCGACGCGCTTGAACAACGCATCGACGTGCTTCCGGACATCTTTCGCCGTGTACTCCTTCACGATCTTCTTGAGTGCCGACTTGGAGTAACTGCTGTTGTTTTGAACCTCGGTCGGGGCGGTAGTTTTAAGTAACCGATCGATGCCCTCGAAATAGTCCTACCGACGGTCGGCTATGTCAGTCATTGATATCGATACCCGCTCAATGAATTCCACCCACGAGAATTTTAAGGAACGGTCGCCGCAAGACCAGCCTGACGTAAGCCGCAAGGTTTTCATCATAAATGCCCTCGGCTTGGACCAAGAACGATGCCACGGATCCGATGTCCAAACTCTGAATCTCGGCCACGAAATGATGCATGTTCTCTGAACACCGAACGTCAACCGACACGGGAAACGACGAAATCTGGAATAACAGACGCACCGATCAGTATGACATGATAGTTCAATTGTCCCTTGTCTTCCCCCTCCCCGTCCATCTTCGCCATTCGCTTCAGGCTCTCGAACATCGCCTTGACGATGCGGTCGTACCCCGCGTCCACGTTCTGTCGGATTTCCAAACCTTCCGTCCCGAACATCGCCCCTTCAATTCGGCCGACGTATACCGGGAAGTATTTCACGAAGTGAGCCACACCGCCCCGTTTTCGGCTATTGAGTTTCGTGTCTTCAACGGTTTTAATCTGCTCGTTCTACGATGGCGGCGAAGGTATCATCTACAAGCGATCAAACAGAGAGATTAGGTACTCACCACGTATCTGTCGAACTGGGCTTTTAACCTCGCGTGATGCTTCTCGAGTAATTTGAGCAAAAACTCGTTATCTCTCTCATCCGCTCTCGACATGAACAATTCCAGTGCGGCTAAAACTCCAACCACCTGCCTGCGAGGGCCGAACCAACCCTCAATAAGCAACCGTTGTGACCTCGATATAAACCCAAAGGGGACTCACAGGTTACCACCGGCGGCGGCGGTGTCGACCCATGTCTTGACCGACGTGGGCAGATAACCAAATATCAAATCCATCGCCCCACGAACGAGCTTCAACGTCGCCTGACTAATCCCCTTCGACCTCATTGCCTGCCTTCTGAAATAGTTCTCCAACCCCATATAGTCAGCGAACGTAAGAGCGGCGTCGTTAATTTGGAGGAAATCGGCAATGAAGGTTCTTTCACGGCGGATGGCAGGGGCGATTTCATCCAATACGTATCCCAGAGCCTGAGTATGAGGCGTTTATTCGATTCTTGTGATTTTCTCCGAAGAAGGCTTACCTCCGCAGCGCTGAGACTCTCTTCAGAAGCCCCACCCTTGTCAATGGCGCTCTTGTTCCGAGCAGTCCCGACTCTTCGCAGTCCTGTCCTCGGTGCGAGTGCGGTTAGAGGTACAGAGAAACCTGGAAACGAGTCAGCATCGTGGAATTCAAGCCACGAGAGGTTCTCACCCCCTGAATCGTCCTCCACGGACTTCTTGACAGCCGTCGCGTATGCAGTGAACAAGGCCTGCATCTGGGTATTATGGAGCTCGCTCGCGGCAGAAAAATAGGCCTAGTCTCATGATCTGGTTAGTGCCAGCAATGACAAACGATCAGAGCGGGATCCACGTACACCACAGAGTCTGGCATATACAGGCTCATCCATCTCCTTCAGGTATAATATCAGCCCGGAGTACCTGCCGAGATACTTTTCCAGCGTCTTGTGGCCCCCCATAGAAGCGCGGCGGCGACTGCCACCCTTAGTCACACCATTGTTGTCACCAAGGAGCATCTTCGACTAAAGTCGCAGAGGGAGGACATCAGCTCCGACCCTTGATGTAGGGAGTGGGCCAAAGTACCTGAACAGTGAACATGATAGACAGGTAGTCGAAGATTCGCTTGCAGAACTGAGAATTATACGTCCTGTATTCTGAGAGTCGTTCCATTCCGGCCGCCATGTCTGGAAGTGAATTTGTCAGGAGAGTTTCCATCGCACGTGAGCCCACACCGGAATTTTTGCAGACCTCGGTCTCGTCCAGCCTGTAGCGCCTTGTACAAATCCGCCGCAGCCTCCTCGAGTTTCTGGATACTCTTCGACTTCTCCAGTGACCCTTGTGTGAGGGTGGCGAGGGACTCTCGGTCGACATCGACAGTTTCCTGATACATAGGTCAGCTCCGCTAGTGAAGAAGTGGTGGCTGGGGAGGCATACCAGCAGGTTTTCGATCTCGGCCATGAGCGCACGCTGATTCTGGGTTTGGACTTGCAATCCCCGATTCTGAGACTGGATGTACGAAATATCGTCTGCGACTTCCTGCATGAGAAAGGCAAAGGGGGATTAGCCAACCTGGCCGGTCGAGTTTTGAGGATGCAGACATTAAGATGAATACTGTACGACGTTACGTGCCGTTCCATCAAATCCAACTCATTGATGGCTTCATCCAAGTATTTGACGACAATGTCTATCCTATCGTCCGACTCGATGAACGAGTAAATGTTCGCCTATCGGGGAACCAGATGAACAACATAAAACGGATGTCCAACACAGAACGTACCCTTTCCAAGGCCATAAGTTCGTCCAACAACCTCGCCTCCATCTGTTCCGCACTACCCGTACCAGCCGACCCCACTCCCAAACCCAGCCCACCGCGACTGTTCTTCCCAAAAATGTCTTCAGTTGCCCACTCAAACCCATCCAACATCTCTTCCACACTGGTGAGAGTAGCCCTGATAGATTCCTCTTCGTTGTCGCCTCCCCCTGCCCCAGCACCGGAGCTAGCGACAATAGCCGAGTCGGTGGCGAGCAGACGATCGAGGAGTGCTTGGTTCGGAGGGTCAAAGAATGAGATCCTGGCATTTCTGGAGTGGGGATTATCCGCTGGCCTAAGGGGCAGCGAAGTCACCAGGGCAGAAAACGGAGCGGAACGCAACGCCGAGGGTAGTCCGGAAGGTAGCGGTGAAATCAAACCTGATGGTTCGGGTATTAGCTCTTCATTATTGAAGGCGGACGGAGGCGGGCCATTCGGTGATATGTTCACTGTCCTCGGGGTAGGAGTGAAGGACTGTTGTTGTTGTTGAAATTGCGAGGCCTGGGGTGTCTGGGAGGGCCTTGTCGATTCTGGCAATTGAGGTCGTTGCGCAAGTGGGGAGGGGATAGGGCCTAATGGCTTTGGTGGCAAGGTATCCGTATCGTTGAGCCGCGTGGCGCCGCTCACACCGGTGTCGGGCCTACTCGCGGTCGAACCACCAGGCAAGCCTGGAGAAAAGGATCTCGGTATACCCGCACGAGTGGGTGTGGTCGGAGTGTCATCGAACCCTGACCTTGTCGGGGTCTGAGTCGTCAATGGTGCAGGTTTCACTATGGTTCCATCATCCCTTCCGGTGCCCGTTCGGTTGAAGATCGTGCTCAGCAATCCTGATGCACCATTTGTTGGTGGCAACCCAGAAGCACTCGGCCCATTCTGAGTCAGAGGTGGCGGCCTCCTGTTCGGGTGAGAGGGGATGCCAGGGGTCTGTGGCTTGTCAGGATATCCCAATCCTTGGGGTCGAGGTGGAGGAGGAAACTCGGGGTTTTCAGGATGTGAGGGCCCAGCGGAAAAATTACGAGATCGTGAAGATGGTATTCCTGGTACCGGCCCATTGCGATTAAATTGATCTCGAGATGGCGTCGTTGGTCTCGGATCACTCGAAGCTCGTGTACTAGTCATCGTGCCTCCATATGCATCGGAAAACCGCGTGTTGCCGCCAGAACTGGGGATGGACTGACTTTGATACCGTGAAGCGAAGCTGGAGGTATCCTGAGATGGTTGGGCTTGACGAGGTTGACCGGATAGATTGGCTCTGGGGAGGGGTCCTGGGGGTAACCGTACTGGTGGCTCTTGACCTCGCTCGCGTTCGTAACTCCTTGACGGTCCAAGTGAGGACTGGGAGGGGTCACCCGGGCCAGTAAACCCATTAGGGCCGTGTCTCATACCTGAAACACCAGTGTCACAAGCAGTTCTCCGACCAGAGTGATCCTTCCCATAGGACGACTCACTACCGGACTCATCCCTTAGACCAATAAGCCTTAAAGTCTGACCTCCAATCGACTTGTGTGTCCCTATGAGCGCCTGCGCGAATTGCGTGAGTTCTGCAGGGTGATCGCACCGCCATCGGTACGTTCGGCTCAACGTCAAGCTAATGTTAATGACCTGTACAGCATACATGCCAACAAAACAAGCGGTTGGGTGAGCCAATAAGCGGTGGGTCGCAAGGAGGTACGAAAGCATGAGCACGTACGTTCACTTCGATTCCCCGTAGTTCAGATAGGTTCCATGTCTTGCCGATGGAAAATGTTCCATTCGTGTTCCATTTAGATTTGTGGATGAACCCAGCTCCGGCGTCCGTGACTGCCCGTGAAAGGAGGACCGAAAATAGGTTGAATGCGGTGGAATGTGGTGGCGGAGGTCACGTACCAGAAAGTATGGTGTACCTCGGTTTCGGTTGGCCGTCCTCGCCGTCTTCGAGAATGCTCAGGTGGGCGACATACCTCTCCGTTGGGCCGCCGGCCGCATTCCGTCGTTCGAGGGCGGTCGAGATGATCCTTCGCTTGACGTCCTCATAGTCATAAGAGGCCATGCCACGGCCCTGGCGTCACTTGGATGGGTGGTGATCAAAGATATCCACGTGTGGAAATGCGATCACCAGACCGAAAACTTGAGCGGTTACGAACGGGGGATAAAACACGGTATCACACTGAAACAACTAGGTGGAATACAACGAATAGTCGTTCCGTCATTAGGTACATGTAAGAGGCGTTAAATGATACTACCGGACGAAACGGTGGAACCAAAAGAAATTAGGAACGAGAAATGGGCAAAGGTTCATACTGGTCGATGCTCTTTTTGCGTCGGAGTCCCAGCCAAGTGAGAGTGTGGCTCGCGCTGGAGATGGTAGATGGTTTCCCCGGCTCGACCTCTCCGTTCTTCAACATCCTGTACTTCTTCCCTCGCCACGTTACTTGGCTCCCGGTGACCGCATACAGCCAGATCGGGAACGCAAGCAGCTCACGGATCGCCCAGGCGATGAAGAAGCTCATTCGGGATCCCTGCGGCACAGGGTGTCCCGCTACCGAGCAGTAGACGTCGAGGTCTGCGAGTATCCAGGCAGAGAAGTGACACGCGAGGAAGAACCAGCAGGGGATGCCGAATAGGGACTGGGTACTGAGGGCGGCGATGATGCCCAAAGCGATGGATTCCGTCCAAGGCTCGAGCAGTGTCGCGCTGAGGACCATGTGTTTGCGAACCCGAATCCATCGTATGCGTCGGAGGATGTAGTCCTTGAGTGACATATCTCCGATGGCGTTGTAGGCAACATCACAGGAGAGATCGTGGCCAAGACCCAGCTCGTGCCAAATGGCACTCGCAATCATGTTATCCTCCGCCATGTACTTCCCAAATGTCTTGAGTCCTCGCTCAGTGGATGGATTTGGGGTGTCTCCCGTGTGGGGCCTGAGAGATCCATCGAGCCGGTTAATGTCGGAACACCTGTAGAGATTGGATTTTCCCATAACGCAGGATTCGAGGGCGAGGGTGTTTATGGCGATGTACATTTTCGCATGAGTAGTGTTTAGGAATGCTTCTTCGACCTTCGCTCCAAGGGTTGGGGTGCTGACGGTCGCAAATGGGACGTGGTGGACTAGGGCGATCCTCCTGCCTGATTGTGGAGACTTTGCGAGGATATCGACGG
>Ga0307509_10004505_pt1 | contig 20029 bp, 17 predicted proteins | sample 10_EM_MG_FD_202245 | JGI IMG/M metagenome (GOLD analysis project Ga0307509, IMG submission 202245) | Populus trichocarpa ectomycorrhiza microbial communities from riparian zone in the Pacific Northwest, United States - 10_EM | ecosystem: Host-associated > Plants > Roots > Unclassified | place...
GCGTGTCCAGACGAACTGTCCAGACAAGTGCGACGTCGCTACGCGCGCCTACTCGCGGTCGAGATACGTGTAGCCGATCATGCCCTGGCGGAACCGGTTCATCAGCGTCCGACTCTCCTCGATCGTCATCAGCTTCTTGCGCAGCGCCTGCTCGACGTTGTTGCGCATCCGGCCCAGCAGATCGCTCGGCGAGTAGTCGACGAACTGGAGCACCTCGCTGACGGTGTCGCCGGCGACGACTTCCTTCACGTCGTAGTCGCCGTCGGGCGAGAGCTGGACGTGGACCGTGTTCGTGTCGCCGAACAGGTTGTGGAGGTCGCCGAGGATCTCCTGGTACGCGCCGACCAGGAAGATGCCGAGGTAGTAGTCCTGGTGCTCGATCTTCGGGTGGAGCTCGAGCACGTGCTTGACGTCGCGCAGATCGATGAACGAGTCGATCTTGCCGTCGGAGTCACACGTGATGTCGGCGAGCGTCGCGCGCCGGGTCGGCTCCTCGTTGAGGCGGTGGATCGGGCAGATCGGGAACAGTTGATCGACCGCCCACGCGTCGGGCACCGACTGGAACATGGAGAAGTTGCAGAAGTAGGTGTCGCTGAGCGCCTTCTCGAGGCCCTCGAGCTCCTCGGGCACGTGCGCCTGGCGCGACACGAGCATCAGCACCTTCTCGCAGGTCGCCCAGAAGAGGTTCTCGCAGAGCACGCGGTGCTCGAGCGAGAGGTGCCCCAGGTTGAACAGCTGGAGGACCTGATCCTTGTACTCGACCGCGTCGTGATAGCTCTCGAGGAGGTTCTTCTGCGAGACGCCCTGGTACGTCTCCCACATGTTCGTGACGAGCGGCGGCACCGGCTTCGCGAGCGCCTGCGGCACGTGGGTGTTGAACTCGGTCACGCCGAGCACGTTGACCACGAGCACCGAGTGGTGCGCGGCGATCGCACGACCGGACTCGCTGACGATGTTCGGATGCGGGACCTGATCGGCGTCGCAGATCTCCTTGATCGCGTAGACGACGTCGTTCGCGTACTCCTGCACGGAGTAGTTCATCGACGAGGCGAAGTTGGTCTGAGAGCCGTCGTAGTCGACGCCGAGACCGCCGCCGACGTCGAGGTGGGTCAGGCCCTTCGCGCCGAGCTTGTAGCACTCGCAGAACAGCCGGCCGGCCTCGCGCAGCGCGTTCTTGACGCTCTTGATCGCGCTGATCTGCGAGCCGAGGTGGAAGTGCATGAGCTTGAGCGTGTCGGCCTCGCCCCACGACTTCAGGAGCTCGACCGCGGCGACCATCTCGGCGGCCGAGAGGCCGAACTTCGAGAAGTCACCGCCGGACTGCTCCCACCGGCCGGCGCCGCGCGACGACAGGCGGGCGCGGATGCCGAGCTGCGGCTTGATCTTGATCCGCTCGCTGACCCGGTGAATGTGCTCGAGCTCGCTCGGCTTCTCGACGACGAGGATCACGGTCTTGCCCATCTTCGACGCGAGCAGCGCGGTCTCGATGTACTCCTCGTCCTTGTAGCCGTTGCAGATGATCAGCGCCTCGTCGTCCTGGTGGATCGCCATGATCGCGAGGAGCTCGGGCTTGCTGCCGGCCTCGAGGCCGTAGTGGAACGGCCGGCCGTACTCGATGATCTCCTCGACGACGGTGCGGTTCTGGTTGACCTTGATCGGGTAGACGCCGCGGTACTGACCACCGTAGCCGTACTCCTTGATCGCGCCGTTGAACGACGCGCACAGGAGCTCGATCCGCGCCTTCAGGATGTCGCTGAAGCGGAGCAGGATCGGCAGCTGGATACCGCGCGCGACGAGCTCGTCGATCAGCTCCTTCATGTCGATCGCGCCGGGCTCGGTACCCGGCGTCGGCGTCTGCGGCGTGACGATCAGGTTGCCCGCCTCGTTGACACCGAAGTAACCGCAGCCCCAGCGGGGGATGTTGTAGGTGTCGTTCGCGTCGGCGGAGGACCAGCGACGGAGCGGATCGTGGGCGAGCAAGAGCTTGGCGCGTGCCATCGTTTGTAAACGTTGGTACGGCCAATTGCCCCCCGGCGCAATAGGAGTTTACGCCGCGAAGCGAGGTGCGAAGATCGCCGGCAGCGAGCGACGACCGCGCGTCGGCTGATCGTCGGAGACATCCGACTCGGTGCCGCGCGCGAGGCGACGCGGGCGCGTGATGATCACGGTCGCCTGCGCGGCGACGGCGTCGGCGAGCGGGCTCTCGATGATGATCGACAGCTCGGAGTCGGATTGCTCCTCGACGATCACCGAGTCGGTGACCGTGACGGTCTCGAGCTGCACGAACGGATCGGGCGCCTCGCCGTAGAGCTCGTGCATCAGCGCCGCCACGGGCGCGTTGCCGAGCTGCCATCCTTCGGCGGCGGCGAGTTGCTCGAGCGCTTCGAGGAGCGCGGCGGCCGAGGCGAAGCGCTTGTGCTTGTCGGCCGCGAGCGCCTGCACGATCACGCGCTCGAGGCCGGGCGGAAAGCCGGGGACGACCGCGCTCGGTTTGACGTACTCGCCACGGACGACCGCGAGCATCCGCTCGAAGTCGCTCGCACCCGAGAAGCAGCGGCGACCGGTGGTCAGCTCGTAGAGCACGACGCCGAGCGCGAACACGTCGGTCCGCAGGTCGACATCTTCGCCGAGTGCCTGCTCGGGCGACATGTAGCTCGCCTTGCCGCGGACGACGCCGGGGTTCGTGTGGTGCTCCGACACCGCGGCACACGCGATGCCGAAGTCGATCACCTTCACGCCACCCTTGTGCGAGACCATGATGTTCGACAGCGACACGTCGCGGTGGACGAGGCGCATCGGCTTGCCATCCGGGCTGCACCGGCGGTGCGCGTGATCGAGCCCGGCGGCAGCGGCCGCGACGATCGCGGTCGCGGTCTCGTACGGCAGCGTGACATCCGCGCGCTCGGCCGCGGCGAGCATCTCGCGGAGGTCGGCGCCGTGGACGAACTCCATCGCGAGGTAGTAGCAGTGGCCTTCCTTCGCGACCTCGTAGACATTCGCGAGGTTCGGGTGATCGAGCATGCCGAGCACGCGGCCCTCATCGAGGAACAGCGTGCACGCCTCGGCATCGCCCGCGCGGGTCGGGTTCATCACCTTGACGGCGCACAGGCGCTGATCGCCGGTCCGCGCCAGGTAGATGTCCGCCATCCCACCCTGGGCGACCAGCCGCAGCAGCTCGTAGGCGCCGAGGCGGGTATGGGCAGGTAGGGACGTGGCCATCGGATATCGTACGTTCCAGGTAGTGGAGCGGATTCCTTGGTCGTTCCGGATTGGCGTGGGCATCGGCTATGTCTTCGGTACGAGGGTGGAATCGGATGCTAGTCGCACGACGTTATTTTGGACCGTGCCGACGGGGATCTAGGCACTTGCGCGTGACGCGACAGGTCACTAGATTCGCCAGTCCCCATGGGCCAGGAGATCGCGAAAGGTAGCGACGCCGCGAACATCATCGCGGAGGAGGAGCGTCTGTACGGCCACGTCCAGGCGCGGGTCGCGATGGGCGAAGAACCCGACGAGCGCCCGCAGGTCGGCGCGAGCGATCTCGACAGCGACCTCCTGTCGCTGCGCGATCAGATCTCGGAGGCACGCGCCGAGGATCTGCCGCCTCTCGTCGAGCAGATGACGCGGCTCGCGGCCCTGAAGGCGCGGCTCGGCGGTGGCCGCTCGCTGCCGGTCGACATCACGTCGCCGTACTTCGCGCACCTCCGGTTGAAGGAGAGCGGCAAGTCGCGCGACGTGCTGGTCGGCAAGCGCGGCTTCATCGATCGCTCGTCGAACGTCCAGATCGTCGACTGGCGGAACGCGCCCGTGTCGCGGATCTACTACCGCTACGAAGAGGGCGACGACTACGAGGAAGAGATCGCCGGGCGGCGCGTCGAGGGCGTGGTCGAGGCGCGGCGAAACGTGTCGATCGCGAAGGGCAACCTGCGCCGGATCGGCACGCCGCAGGGCACGTACCTCAAGGATGCGCGCGGCAACTGGGTCCAGGCCGTCGGCCAGATGACGCCGGTGCTCCACGGCGGCATGGGCAAGGCCGCGCGCCCGGTCGCGGTGCCCGGCGCGAAGGGTCAGCTCGGCGTCCATCACGGCACGGCCGTGCGCGCGGACAAGGCGCTGCCCGAGATCGCGGCGCTGATCGATAAAGAACAGTTCGAGCTGATCACGCAGCCGGGCTCGGGGATCGTCGTGATCCAGGGCGGCGCCGGCTCCGGCAAGACGACCGTCGCGCTCCATCGCGTCGCGTACCTCAACTTTCAGGACCCTCGCCGGTTCCGCCCACAGAACACGCTGTTCGTCGTGCCGACGCAGTCGCTCGTGCGTTACGTCGGCGGCGTGCTGCCGGCGCTCGGCGTCTCGGGCGTGCCGGTCGTGACGTACACCGGCTGGGCACGGTCGACCCGGATGCGCTGCTTGCCGGACGCGCCGACGAAGTACAACGTCGAGCCGCCCGACAACGTGTCGCGGGTGAAGAAGCACCCCGCGGTGATCAAGCTGCTCGAGGACACGGTCGCGCAGCAGGCCGCGGAGATCGGCGCGAGCCTCGCCGAGGTCTCGCCGGTCGCGCTCGCCGAGTGGAACCGGCTCGTCACTCGCGCGCTCGTACCGCGCCTGTCGGGGCTCAACAGCTGGCTGAAGAAGCAGGCCGAGCTCGATGCGAACGTGCGGGTCGCGCTCGAGGGTCTGGTCAAGCGAGCGAGGAAGCGCGCGGACGACGTCGTGCGCGACTGGGCCGAGCTGTTCACCGACGCCAAGGCCCTCGCCGAGGGTTTCGCCGGCACGAACGTGTCGCAGAAGGATCTCGAGCGGCTCGTCAGCTGGGTCAAGCGCCAGCTCGCGCAGCCCGAGAAGATTCCGGTCGACGAGAACGGCGAGGTCGAGCTCGACGCGCAGGGCGAGCCGGTCGGCCCCGACGAGGACAACCCGGCCGGCAAGTTCGACGACGAGGACGACGTGATCCTGCTGCGCCTCGTCCAGCTCAAGCGCGGCGGCCTGATGCCGTCGGGCGGCGACGAGATCATCTACGAGCACGTCGCGGTCGACGAGGCGCAGGACCGCGCCGCGCTCGAGGTCAAGGTGCTGGTCGAGGCGGTCCACGCGCCGGACGGCGATCCGACGAAGCGCTCGATCACGATCGCGGGCGACACCGCGCAGCGGCTGGTGTTCGACAACAACTTCACGACCTGGGAAGAGCTGCTGTCCTACATCTCTTCCCCGGGTCCGGGCGCAGGTCCCGGCCCCTCCATCTCGGGCAAGGGCCTGGCGGCGATCGTCCGGCCGTTGAAGCTCAGCTACCGGTCGACCGCCGAGGTCATGTTGCTCGCGCGCGAGATCCTCGGCCCCGAGCTCGCGCCGGAGGATCCGCTCGCGGCGCGCCCCGGCGAGCCGGTCGAGCTTCACGAGTTCGGCGACCTCGGCGAGGCGGTCGCGTTCCTCGGCGACGCGCTGCGCACGCTCATGAACCACGAGCCGACCGCGTCGTGCGCGGTGATCGCGCGCCACTCCGAGCAGGCCGACGCGTACTTCGAGGGTCTCAAACGCGCCGAGGTCCCTGCGCTGCGCCGGATCAAGCGCGACGAATTCAACTTCCAGCCCGGCGTCGACGTCACCGACGTCACCCACGTGAAGGGGCTCGAGTTCGACTACGTCGTGATGGTCGACGTCAACGACACCAGCTACCCGAAGGTGAACTGGGCGCGCCACCTGCTTCACATCGGCGTGACCCGCGCGGCGCACCAGCTGTGGCTCGTGTCGACCGGCGAGCCCTCCCCGCTCGTGCCGAAGGAGCTGCGCGACGGTGGCCGCATGGGCGTCGAGCAGCCGGCGTGACGTTCGCGCTACGGATCGCGACCGCCGCGGATCTCCCGGCGCTCGTTCCGTGGTCCCGCGCGCTCCAGGATCACGAGGGCATCGAGATCTCGACGGAGGCGCTCGAGCGCGCGATGCGCGAGATGCTCGCGGATCCCGAGCTCGGCGTGGTGTTCGTGATCGAGGATGACGCGACGGCCGTCGGCTACGCGTTCCTGTCGTACAGCTTCGACCTCGAGTTCGCCGGCCGCGAGGCGTGGCTGACCGAGCTGTTCATCGACGATGCCGTGCGTGGCCGCGGCGCGGGCACGTTCGCGCTCGCGGCGATCGAGCCCGAGCTACGCGCGCGCGGTGTCCACGCGTATCACCTTCAAGTCCGCGCCGACAATCCGGCGCTGCGGCTCTACGAGCGCGCGGGGTTCGCACAGGTCCCCCGGCTCATCATGTCGAAGAAGCTTTGAGCCAGCCGTAGGTCTCGAGCACCTCGAGGCCGCGTGCGAGCCCGGCGTCGACGTAGCCGCGGCGGAGCCCGACGTCGAAGAACCCGGCGAACGAGCTGCCGTCGAGGTCGTGCAGCGGCCGGATCTGGATGATCTGGACCGGCCGGCGCCCCGCCCAGTCGAGCGCGGCGAGGACCTGATTGTACTGCGCCTCGTCGAGTACGCCGGTCGCGAGCAGTGCCTTCAGGTTCGCGAGCTGGAGGTTCGCGGTCTCCGTCTCCTTGAGATCGCGATACAGCCGCTCGCCGATCAGCATCGTCGCGAGGTGACCGGCATACGCGAGGCCTTGCAGCGTGTGCGGCACGGACGGCCGGAGCTCGATCGTCGTCGAGATCACCACGATCGCGTCGATCGACGCCCCCATCACGCCCTCGAGCGCCCACTTGACCGGCGTGTTGTTGACTGCGCCACCGTCGACGCACGGACCGAGGTCGTCGACATCGACCGGCGCGAACAGGAACGGGAACGCGGACGACGCGGTCGCTGCGGCGAACACGCGCTCGAGCGCCTCTGCGCTCGCGAAGTCGGCGCCCGCGAAGTCGCGCACCGCTTCGAACGTCGTCGCCGGGTGCTGGCCGACCATGCCGGTCGTGCCGTACAGCGGCGCGACGAGCAGGCGGAGGTTGATGTCCTTGCCGGTCGAGGCCGGTGGGACCCGGGCGCGCAACAGGTCGAGGATCCGCTGGCTGTCCGACACCGCGCGGCGCGTGATGAGGTCACTCGCGCTCAGGTGGAACGCGTCGTGCCAGCCGGCGTCGTCGCGCCACAGCTCGGCGAGGAGGTCGGCACCCTGCGCGACCCGATCGGTGCGGACATTTGCCGCCAGGAGCGTGCCGTTCAGCGCGCCCGAGCTCGCGGCGACGATCCGGACGATCTCGACATCGGCGCGAGAGAGCGCCTGTAACGCGCCCGCTTCGAACGCGCCCTTCGCGACCGCTCCTGCGAGCACGATCGCGATCCGCGGAGGTACTGCCATGGCGAGAGCCTCGCACGTTTTTTGGGGAACCTTTTCGCGGCTCGTGCGAGGAAGGGGACATGGCTGTTCCGGCGGCGATCCCGGCGACCGAGCTCGACGAGAGCACGCTGCGGCTCGTCGTCCGCGGCGACGACGGCTCCGCGCGCGCGCTGGTCGAGATGTACCAGCGCCGGGTCTTCGCACTGCTGTCGCGGATGCTCGCCGGCCGCGATCGCGCGACCGTCGAGGATGCAGCGCAGGACACGTTCCTCCAGGTGTTTCGCGGCCTCGCGAAGTTCGACGTCGCGGGGCCGGCGAAGCTGTCGACCTGGATCCTGACCATCGCGACGCGGCGCGCGATCGACGAGCTCCGCCGCCGGCGGCCCACGCTGATCGGCGTGATCGACCGCGAAGCGGCGCTCGACCGCACCGACGATCGCGCGCATCGCCGGGAGCTCGCCGCGGCGATCGAGCGCGCCGTCGCGGAGCTGTCGCCGGAGCTGCGCGCGGTGTTCGTGCTGCGCGAGTACCACGAGTTCGAATACGCCGAGATCGGCGAGGCGCTCTCGATCGATCTCGGCACCGTGAAGTCCCGTCTGTCGCGCGGCCGTGCAGCGCGCGCCGGCGGGCAAGCGCACCACCGTGTTCGCGTCGATCGACGAGACCGTTCCGGAGGTCGAGCTCCGGTCGACAAGCGATGGGCCGACCACGCTGATCGCCGGTACGGTCCGGCCTGGCTGGGCCGCGACGCTCGAAGGGCGGCCGCTCTCGGTCGATGCGAATGGACGCTTCGCCACGTCCGTCCCGCCCCCGATGCCACGCACGCTCGCGCTGAAGCGGGCCGGCTTCAGCACCCACTACTACCTGCTTCGCTGAGTGAGGTCCGGAACCGGCCAGCACGCGGGGCTGCCGCGCAGCATATTGGCGGCATGCACCTCTACACCTACGCCGGCTCCGCGAACGGCTACAAGATCGAGCTCCTGTGCGCGCTCCTCGGCGTGACGTACGAACGCACCGAGGTGAAGATCTTCGAGGGCGAGGGCCGGACCCCGGCGTTCCTCGAGATGAATCCGGTCGGCAGCGTTCCCGTGCTGCGCACCGATGCCGGCGACTTCCTGCCGGAGTCGAACGCGATCCTCGTCCACGTCGCGCGCGGGACGAAGCTGTGGCCCGCGGACGCGGCGACCCAGGATCGCGTGCTCCGGTGGCTGATGTTCGACCAGTCCGAGGTCGAGCCCGTGATCGGCAGCGCGCGGTTCTGGCGGTTGACGGGACGCGAGCGCGAGCGCGGTGACGAGATGACGCGGCGACTCGCGTGGGCGAAGAAGACGCTCGAGGTCCTCGACGGCGAGCTCGCGAAGCGTCCGTTCCTCGCCGGCGAGCTGACGATCGCGGATGTCGCGGTCTACGCGTACACCCACCTCGCCGGTGACGTCGGGCTCGCGCTGCCGCCGAACGTCGAGGCATGGTGCCGCCGGATCGAAGCGCTACCGGGCTACGTCGCCGGGCCCGCGCCGTACGATCCGCGCGCGTACGTGTAGCTTTGCCCCAGAGTCTCATGAGTCTCGCCGCGGTCTGGAGATGTCGGCACACGCGCGGCGCGAGACGCGTTACACGTGACGCATGAAGCTCGCCTGGCTCTGCCTGATCGCCGCGTGCGGCTCGAACGGACGATCGAACGGTGACCTCGATGCAGCGCACGGCGCCGACGGCCACGGATCGGGATCGAACACCGGCGGTAGCTTCACGGTGTACGCGCACTCGGACACGGTGCTGTACACGGTCGACGTCACGACGAAGGCGCTCGACACGGTCGGGCCGTTCACCGCGCCGAGCAACGATCCGATCACGGACCTCGCGGTCGCGCCCGACAACACGATCTACGTGATCTCGGAGACCGCGCTGTACACCGCCGACGCGACGACGGGCCACGTGACGAAGCTCGGCTCGTTGAGCGCGTGCGGCAGCAAGGGCGTCGCGCTGACGACGACGCCCGACGGCAAGCTGTGGACCGGCGACTTCATGGGCACGCTGTGCCAGATCGATACGAGCCAGACGCCGCCGGCGGTGCTGCCGCCGATCTCGATGACGAGCGGGATGGCGCTCACCGGCGACCTCGTCGCGGTCGGCGACGGCACGGTGTTCGGCACCGCGTACAAGAAGTCGGACGCGGCGAACCAGGGCACGCAGCTCGACAATACGCTCGTCAAGATCGACATCCCGACCGGCGCGGTCACGCCGATCGGACCGACCGGCTATCCGAAGCTGTTCGGTGTCGCGTTCGCCGCGAACCAGGTGTTCGGGTTCACCCACGACGGGACCGGGCATGTCGTCACGATCGATCCCACGACCGGCGCGGGCACGCTGTTCGGCACGTTCATGGACGCGTCGAATCACGGGATCTCGTTCGGCGGTGCGGGCGTCAGCTCGCTCGTGCCGATCGTCGAGTGATCAGCGGCTCTCGGCGAGCAAGAACTCGATCTTGAAGCCGCGGATCCGGACGGCGACCGACTTGCCGTCCTTCTCGCCGGGCGTGAACCGGCACGCGAGCAGCGCGCGCTTCGCGGCGTCGCTGAGGCCGTGGCCGAGCCCCTGGACGATGGTGATGTCGCGCGCCTTGCCGGTCTCGTCGACGGTGAGATCGAGGACGACCGTGCCCTCGAGCCCGGCCGCACGCGCCTCGTCGGTGTACTGCCCGAAGCAGCGCCCCTGCGGCAGCGGCAGCTTCGTCGCCTCGAACGCGGCGACCGGCGGTGCGAGGGGCTTCGGCGCGGCAGAGCCGGCGCCGGCACTCGGAGCGAGCGTGTTGCCGACGGTGACCGCCGGCCCCGTGCCCTGCTGCGACGTCGACTCCATCGTCACGCCGAACACCGGTGTGTCGGTCGTGTCGCCGGTGACGACGGTGGGATGATCGGGAGGCGGCGCGTCCTTCGCGACCGGTGCGACCGTCGCGGCGCGCACGGGGTGCGCCTTCGGCACGGTCGCGGTCTGGGGCTCGGGCTTCGGCGGTGGATCCGGTGGCTTGTCGGGCTCCTTCGGCGGCTCGGGCTCGATCACGCGCACGCTGATCTGCTGCGGCAGCGGGCGGTTCTCCCGCCGCGGCAGTTGCTGCAGCCCCTGCTCGAGCGCGAAGTGCGCCGCGACGGAGGCGACCGCGCAGATCGCGAGCTTGGGATCGATCACGTCGGCGGCACCACGTTGTTCGGGTCGATCTGGATCGCGAACGACGTCACGCCGAGGGACTTTACCAGGTCGAGCACCCACACCACGCGACCGTGCGAGACCGCCTTGTCGCCGGAGATGATCGCCTGGGTCTTCGGATCTTTTCGGATCGCGTCGGCGACCGCGGTGCGCAGCGCGTCGGCCGCGATCGGCTTGTCGTCGAGGTAGAGCTTGCCGTCGCGGGTCAGCGTGATCGCGAGCGTCGTCGGCTTGAGTGTCGTCGACTGGCTCGCGCGCGGTAGCTCGACCTCGATCGCCTGCTTCGCGATCAGGTGCGCCGTCAGCATGAAGATGATGAGCAGCACGAGCATGATGTCGACGAGCGGCGTCACGTTGATCTCGGAGATGATGCCGCCGCGCCGGCGGATGTTGCCGCTCGCCATCAGGCCACGCGCTTCTTGAGATACGCGAGGACCTCGTGCGCGGCGGCATCGGCGGCATTCGCCGATGCCTCGACGTGCCGGGTGAACGCGTTGTACGCGGCGACCGCGGGCAGCGCGACGAGCAGGCCCACGCCGGTCGCGACGAGCGCCTCGGCGATGCCCGACATCACGGCCTGCGTGCCCTGCAGCGTCGCGCCCGCGAGATCGTGGAACGCGCGGATGATGCCGAGCACCGTGCCGAACAGGCCGATGAACGGTGCGTTGTTGCCGAGGGTGCCGAGGAACGCGAGCCGCTTCTCGTAGCGCTGGCGCTCGAGCTCGACGATCGCGGCGCGGTGCTCGTCGACGGCTTCCGGGCCGTCGGCCGCGCGCGCGAGGCACGACCGCAGCACCGCGGCCTCCATCGACTTCACGCCGGCGAGCAGCTTGACCGCCGTCTCGGGCGAGTCCTTCTGGAGCGCCGCGACCGCGGCCTTCAGCTGTGCTTCCGGCCGGCGCTCCTGCAGGAAGAACCACAGCCGCTCGATCATCACGGCGATCGCGCCGAGCGAGAGCCCGATCAGGAGCCACAGCACCCAGCGCGAGCCCGCGCGCAGCATCAGGTCGAGGATTTCGGTATCGATCGTATCTTCCATGACTCTCCTTAAAACCGGCCGCGCAAGCCGACCGTGGGCAACACGTAACGAATCGTCTGGCCCGGCGTGACCTCCTCGGGGAGGAGCGCGACGTTCGTGATGTCGACGTAGAAGTCGAGCAGCCACGACCGCCACACCGCGCGCTTGTCGATCCGGATGTCGAACCGGACGTAGCCGTCCGCGCGCGCGGTGTTGTAGCCGGCGGTCGTCGTCGCCGGTAACCCACTCTCCCACTGTGCGCGGAGCCCGAGGTCCCAGTTGCGGCGGAGCGGCACGCCGAGCACGAGGTTCAGGAGGTGGGTGCGATCGTAGTCGTACGGTGCCCACACGTTGTTGCGATCGCGCTCCGAGCGCGACAGCGTGTACGAGATCCAGCCGAACACGCCGTCGTGGACCTGACGGCGCAGCAGCACCTCGAGGCCATACGCACGCCCGGTCTGCGGCGTCGTCAGGCGCTCGGCGAACGTCTGGCCCGGATCCTCGGTCGTCACGATCCCGGTCGGCAGCAGCGTCGGGTTCGCGGTGGTGCCGACGGTCGCGGCGTTCGTCGAGAGATCGAAGATCGTCGGGTCCATGTAATTGAAGAACGCCTCGGTCGAGAGCTGGAACTGCTTGCCGAGCGGGACCTCGGTGCCGATGCTCGACTGCACCGCCTCGAGCAGGCCGTACTTGAGCGGCATCTCGTCGAGGCCGGGCAGCGGCACGACGAACCGCGGAGGCTGGTGATAGATCCCGACCGCGGCCTTCAACCAGACCGCCGCGTCGTCGGAGCCGGGCGCGACGTCGGGCAGGTCGCGCTCGCCGAGCTTGTAGCGGACGGTGAGGCGCGGATCGAACGCGGGCTTGGTCGCGGTGTGATCGCGGTAGATGTCGCCGCGCAGGCCGGGGCGGATCATCAGATCGGGCGTCGGCCGCCAGATTCCCTCGAAGTAGGCCGACCCGGTCTGCGAGCTCGAGAGCGCGCCCGTGATCGCCTGCAGCGCGCCGCCGTTCGCGTTCGCGTTGTCTCCTTGACGAAGCAAGCGGAGGTCGCCGGTGAGCCCGGCCTGAAATGCGAGCGTCTTGTCGACCTCGAGGCGCGCCTTGAGCTCTGGATCCGCCGACCAGATCGTGAAGTCGGTGCCTTGAGACTCGGTGCGGTCGTAGCCGCCGACGATCCGCGCGGTGGTGTCGAGCTTGCCGAACGTGCGGTGGTAGCGGAGGTCGAGCCGGTGAAAGCCGAGGATCAGCGACGGGCTGAGCGGCGGATTCGGATCGTTCGGATCGGCGTTCGCCGCGACGGTGTCGAGCTCGTCGCGCGCGCCGTAGCCGAACACGGTCCAGCCGTTCGCCTTCGTCCCGCCGTCGACGCGGAGCTGGTAGTCCCAGTAGCTGAGCGACGCCTGGTTCGTCGCGAGCGAGAGCAAGAATCCGGGATAGCCGTAGCGCGCGGCCGCGGTCATCGTGACGTCCTTCGTCACCGGCTCGCGGACGAGCCCGCCGACCTGGAGGAAGTTGAGGTCGACGTCGATCAGGTGCTCGTCGGCGCCGGCCCGCCGGGTCCGGCCGTCGATGATGCCGGCGGTGTAACCACCGTACGGTGCAGGCGCGCCACCGGGATAGAACTGGATCTCGTCGATGAGCTCGGGGTGGATCACGCTCGGCCCCGAGAGCAGGTGAAACAAGAGCGGCACGCGCGTGCCGTCGATCTCGAACCCGGTCGAGCTCGGGCTCGCACCGCGGATCACCGGGAACGGCAGCAACGACACGACGGACGCGACGCCGGGCAGCGCCTGGATCACGCGGAACGGATCGCCGAACGTGCCGGGCACTTGTTGAAGCTCGGCGCCGCGCAGCGTGATCCGCGAGACCTCCTCGCGCCGCTGCTCGCCGACGACGGTGATCGAGTACGGATCGTAGCGGTCGCGCGCGACCAGGTACGTCACCGCGAGCTGCTGCTGCGCGACGAGCTGCTCCTTCTGCTCGAACGGCTCGTGCGCCGGCGCGTAGACCGCGACCGCCGCGGCGCCCGGCGGCAGCGCGAGCTCGAACCGGCCGTCCGGACCTGCCTCGGCGGTGTAGGTCGTGCCGTCGATGACCGCGGTCACCGTCGCGCTCGCGACCGCGGCGCGCGTGCCGAGCTCGACGAGCTTGCCGCGCAACACGGCAGACCGTTTCGGACCGGTCTCGGCCGGCACCGGGACCGGCGGCGGTGGCTTCGGCACGAACGTGTGGGTGAACGTGATCTCGACCTTCACGGGTTTGCCGCCGTAGGTCGCGGGATCGAACTTGAACGCGTGTGCGGCGGCGATCACCGCGTCGTCGAAGATCGGTTGCGGTGCGGAGGTCAGCGTGACGTTCGCGACCGCGCCGGTCTCGTCGACGAGCAGCTTCACGGTGACCGCGACCGGTGCGGTGATCTCCGGCGCGTCCGCGGGGAACGGGACGTCGGTCGAGCCCTGCGCGACCGGTGCGTTGAAGCTCGCCGGTGGCGCGGCATCGCCGGGCGCGTCGACCCCCGCGTCGACCTGCGCGTACGCGAGCGCGGGGATCAGCGCGAGCAGGAGCGCGAGCCTCAGCGCCACGTGATCCCCCACGCGAGCGTCGCCCCGGCGTGCGGCCAGAACTGATGGCGTTCGATCGGCGTCGCGCTGTCGGGCTCGACGCGCCCGGTGCGATCGACACAGCCCGTGTACTGGCCGACCGCTTCGATCGCGAGCGAGGTCGAGGCGCGTGGGCCGATCACCCACGCGTACTCGGCACGGACGAGGCCGGCCATGCCGACGCCGCTGCAGCTCGGCACCGGCGTCGACGCGTCGGGGAACGTGTACGTCGTGTCGAGCGTGCTGCCGAACGGCATGACGTCCGCGCGGTTCGTACGGCCCTCGACGATGCCGCCGAAACCGAGGCCGATCGCGAGCGAGAAGCTCGGCGTGACGTGCCACGTCGGATCGAGCGTGCCGGCGAACCGCAGGCCGTTGAGCCCGCCGCGCGCGTAGACCGACGCGTACTCGAGCGACGTCACGATCGACCAGTCGGCGTCGAGGCGCAGCCCGGCGTGGACCTGCGCGCCGAGGATCCGCCCGCTCGGTGCGCCTCCGATCCCGTGCAGCTCGCCGTACGCGATGCCGAGCCCGAGCCGGAACCCGGGCCGCTGCCACGCGAGCTTGTCGGCCTCGGTCGGCAGCGACAGCTTCGCCGGCGGGTCGTCGTCGGTCTGCTTCGCGATCGGGGCGCCGGTCGCGCCGGTCTCGGTGGTCTGCGCCGCCGCCGAAGGCGCGAGCGCCGCGACGAGGATCAGGTGCCGCATGGCCACCAGGTCGGCGGGTTCAGGCTGTGATCCCAGTCCGGCGTGCCGCAATCCGGTCCCTCGCGGCAGCCCTTGAGGATGTAGTGGGTCAGGCCGACGCACGAGTCTTCGCTGCGCCCGCTGACGACCAGCTCGATCGTCGACGACGGCGCGCCGAAGCTCGGCGAGTGCACGCACGCGCTCAGGCGGTTCGCGAAGTCCGGCGGATCGTCCGTCGGATCCGGCTCGCGGTAGCGCACGCTCGAGTCGGTCGTCCGCTCCGAGCACGCGATCTCGCTGACGTTCGCGGGATCCTGGATCGGCACGGAGATCACGCTGTCGGCGAGCGCGCCCTCCGCACAGGTCGCCGGATCTTCCTTCGGTAGCGTGCCGGCGAGCGTCGCGTCGATCGCGGCCTGCGCGGTGAAGCCTCCCGCGGCGAGCACCGAGAACGCGGGCGGTGGATCGCCGCACCCCGCGCGCGGATAGAACGCGGCGACCGGGCTGAACACGCCCTCGCGATACGCGACCCGCTGATCGGGCTGGGTCATCGAGATGAAGCTGGCGCCGAGGACCTGATCGTCGAGGTTCGTCGGCAGGTCGCCCGCGCCGCCCATCGGCCCGCGATCCGGGATGCGGTTCGGGCGCGCGAGCTCGAGGTTGCCCGAGTGATCGCGATCGTCGTACACGACGAGGCTCGCGTACGCGACGCGCGCGGTGAGATCGCCAACGAGCACGTCGGCACCCGGCAGCGTGAAGAGATCGATGCTCACGGTCTCGCCCGGCGCCGCCGCGACATTCGCGGCCGTGCGCGCGGCGACGAACCCGAACGGATCGCGACAGCCGGCGGCGATCACTGCAGCCGCGGCGTCGTTCTCCGGCGGGAGGATGCAGATCGGCTCGACGAGCCACTGCTCGCCCCACACCATCGCGACTCTCAGATCCGCGGTCGCGGGGACGAGCGACGCATCACCGGTGACCGCGACCTGGACCTCGGCGAGCGGCGGCGCCTGCCCGCCGAACCCTTCCAGATCGCCGCATCCGACGAGCGCGACCAGCGCGGCGAACCTCAGGGTTGCCATCCGACTCCCAGTTGCGAGACCCAGCCGAGGCGCGCGGATCCGGACAGCACGTCGAGGCTCGGGCCCGCGCTCGCGACGAGCCACCATTCACCCGCGATCTTGATCCCGACGACCGCCTCGAGCTCGCCGGCCGGCAACGCGCGGGTCGCCGTGGTCTGGAGCTCGCTGCCGGTCAACCCGGCGCGCATCCCCTGCTCGCGATCGCGGACCTCGTGGACGATCGTCGTGCCGAGCCCGAGCCGCAGCGCGATCGAGCCGCGTCCGGCGTCGTGTCGGATCGCCCCGACGGCGCGCAGCCGGAAGTCATCCTGGGTCACGAGCCAGGCGGTGCCGGGCTCGGCGACCCGGCTCCAGCCGACGCGCGCACCGTAGGAGAAGTGGCATCCGCACGTGCGCGTGATGCCCGCGGCGATTCCCGTCGACAGCCCGGCCGGGAGCGCCGCCGGCATGCCGACGAGAAGGCCGGCGTCGACCACGAGCTGACCGCCCGGATCGGTATCGAACGAGTGATCGGTCAACAGCCGGCCGGCATCGGCGCGCGCGACCGCGGGGGTCAGCAAGACCAGGAGCGTGACCCACCGCATGCTCTGGTGTGTGCCCGGCTCGTTGGAAAACCTTCGCGATCCGGTCCACAAATGTGAAGGATCACCCCTCCGGTGGGAACTCACTACGTGCGCTTCTGGCTCGCTGTCCTCGTCGTCGTCGCGATCGCTCCGGCGGTCCGCGCGGCGCCGTGCGGCAATCTCGGAGGCGACGCCGAGCTCGCCGCCGCGATCGAGCAGGTGCTCGCGCAGCGCGAGGTCCGGTGTGATGACGTGCGCGGCGAGGTCCGTTACGACGGTGCAGCGATCGTCGTGACGAGCGGAGATCCGATTCCACTCGAGCGGCGCGTCGGTGACGTCGCGACCGCGGCGACGGTGGTCGAGTCGTGGCTCGGCGCGAGCGTCGCCGATCCGCTACTCGCGATCCGGCCGGTGCCGGTGCTCGCCGTCGCCCCACCTGCGCCCGCGCCGCGCGTCGTGATCGTCGAGCGCCAGGTCCCGGTCACCGCACCGGTGCGCGGGTTCCAGCTGTTCGCGACGGGCGAGACCTCGATCGCGAACGATCGAACCTCGTGGCTCGGCCTTTCGGTCGGCGGCTGTATCGTGATCGGCCCGCTGTGCGCTTCGGCGCGCGTGCGGTTCGCGACGGTCGTCGACGGACCCGGGCCGCTGTGGGACGACCTCGAGCGGCGCGGTGTCGAGCTCCTCGTCGGCGGAGAGATCCCACTCCAGGTCGGCAGCGGTCAGCTCTTGCTCGGGTTCGGCGGCGGCACCGGGCAGATGCACACCAAGATGGAGCGCGAAGGCCCACACATGGGCAGCGAGACCGGCGGCCTCCGCGCGGACGTCCACGCGTCGTGGGCCTACCCGATCGGCCACGACCTCGCCGTGGAGCTCTCGCTCGCGGTCGATTTGACGCAGGCGACGCGCACGGAGTCGATGGTGCAGGAGCCGCTCCCCGACGAGCCGCTCGTGCTCGGCCGCTTCGGCATCGGCCTCCGCTACGGGAGCCTCCGGTGACCGGCAAGCTCGTCCCGCTCCGCCGCGTCACCGGCGAGGTCACCGAGCTCTCCGACGAGGCGCTCGTCGCCGCGTGCGCGACCGGCGACACCGCCGCGCTCGGCGCGCTGTTCGATCGGTTCAACGTCGCGGTCTACCGGTTCGTCGCGCGGCTCGCGACCGTCGACGAGGCCGCGCGCGATGACGTCGTCCAGGCGACGTTCCTCGAGGTCCAGCGCTGCGCCGCGAAGTTCCGCGGTGGCTCGTCGGTGAAGACCTGGATCCTCGGCGTCGCGGCGAACGTCGCGCGCCGCGCGCTGCGCGGTGAACGCCGCCGGCGCGCCCGCCAGGCCGTGTTCCTCGTCGAGCACGAGACGGTCGAGGCGGTGCGGCCCGACGCGACCATCGAGCGCCGCCGCCTGATGGCGCGGATCGCCGACGCGCTCGCACAGCTGCCGCACGACCAGCAGGTCGCGTTCGTGATGTGCGACCTCGAGCAGCTCACCGGGGTCGAGGTCGCGCGCGCGCTCCGGATCCCCGAGGGCACGCTGTGGCGACGGCTCCATCAAGCGCGCAAGGCGATGCGCGACGCGATGAGGACTCCGTGAGCGAAGACCTCGACGAGCTGATCGCACTCGCTCGCGACCTCCCGGTCGACGTGCCCGACGCCGCGCATCGCGAGGAGGTCCGGACCTCGCTGCTCGCGCGCGCCCAGCTCCATCGCGTACCGCCGCGCACCCGCCGCTACGTCGCGGTCGTTCCGCTCGTCGCGGCCGCCGCCGGTGCGCTGTGGATCGTGCGCCCTGCCCCGGCGCTCTCGCCGATGGTCCTGCCGGCGCTGCCGGAGTTCCCGCACCGCGGTCATGTCCATCCGCTCGCCGGCGCTGCGTTCGAGCTCCGCTCCGCGGTCCCCGACGAGCGCGTCGTGCTCCACGACGGCACGATCGAGCTCGACGTCGATCACCTGCACCCGACCGAGCGCTTTCGCGTCACGATCGGCGCGAGCGAGGTCGAGGTCCGCGGCACCGGATTCACCGTCACCGCCGATCACGATCGGCTCGTCGAGGTTCGCGTCGCGCACGGTCGCGTCGAGGTCCGCCCCGCCGATCGCGCACAGGTCACGCTCGGCTCCGGCGATCGCTGGACCGCCATCCCGGTCGTTCCCCCGCCGCCTCCGCCACCAGCGCCATCACCCCCGCGGCGCGTCGTCGTCCATACACCGGCACCTCCGCACGTCGCGACCGCCGATCAACAAGCCTATGACGATGGCTGGACCGCGCTGCGCGCCCAGCACTTCGACGATGCTGCCGCCGCGTTCGCGCGGACGCTCGCCGATGCACCCACAGGTACCCTCGCCGAGGACGCGCGGTTCTGGCGCGCGGTCGCGCTCGCCCGCGCGCACCACGACTCCGCCGCGATCACCGCGTTCCGCGAAGCGATCGACGAGCATCCCGGCTCGTCCCACGCCGCCGAGGCATCCGCGATGCTCGGCTGGCTCCTCGTCGACAACTCCGCGCTGCCCTCCGGCAGCGCTGCCTCGGCGGTGCAAGCCCGCCTCGACGCGACCAAGCAGCTCGCCGAGGCGCGCGAGCGCTTCACCGCCGCGGCCGACGATGCGGACGATCGGATTCGCTCGAGCGCGCGCGCCGGCCTCGACGCGCTCGCCCGCGCCGGGCACTAGCCCTCAGAGCGAGCCGGCGAGCTCGAGACCGCCGCGACCACCAGCATCGAGTGCGCGGGAGGCAACTTCGCAGCGCCAGCTACTCGGGACCGGCGCCGGGAACATCGAATGCGCTGATCAGCCCGACCTTGCGCCAACCGACGCTCAGCAACCAGGTCGAAGGGGCCCACACCAGCGGCGTCACGTACGTCGGCGGTTGCACGTATCGCCCGCCGCGATGCTCCTGCTCCTTCCAGCCCTCGAACGTGGTCGCGCTCGAGAACGGATCGAGCTTCCACGACCGCGAGCGCGATCCTCGATCCTCGCCGTGATGGCGCCAGTTGTTCAGCACGTAGCGCAAGCAGTTCCGGACCTGCGTCGGCGTCTTCAAGATCCTCACGTGGTAGCGGTCCGGGAACACCGCACCTCGCCGCCGCTTGCCATCGGCGCCCACGCTCGACGCGTTGATGTGCTTCGCCGCCGAGATTCCGAACGCCTTCATCCCGCGCGCCAACGCATAGCGCCCCTCTGCCTCGCAGATCATGTGGATGTGCGTGCGCTGCACGCTGAACTGGACGACGTGAAAGTCGTCGAGCTTCGCGGCCGTGATCAACGCCTCGCGGATCGCGTGCAGTACGTCGCCCTTGCGCAGCGACCCGACATCGCCGTGCGCGCGCAGGATCACGTGCACGGGCTCGCTCGGCCGGAACGCCGCACGGACCTGATGGCGCTCGCTCGCCCGCGCGCCCTTCTTCGGTCGCCCCACGCCGCGGCGCTGCTCGCCCTTCCGGGCGCGACGCCTCTCCCCCGTGCGCGCACCTCGAAACTGGCCGTTCTTGTCGAGCTTCTTCCCGAACGAGCCGAGCTCCTGCTGCACGTGCCGCTTCAACGCCCTGGCCATCTCTGCACCGTAACACCGGAATCGTCGAGCGCAAATAATATCGCCGATATTTTTGAACCTCGAGCACCAGTCTCCAC
>Ga0307509_10004506_pt1 | contig 20028 bp, 17 predicted proteins | sample 10_EM_MG_FD_202245 | JGI IMG/M metagenome (GOLD analysis project Ga0307509, IMG submission 202245) | Populus trichocarpa ectomycorrhiza microbial communities from riparian zone in the Pacific Northwest, United States - 10_EM | ecosystem: Host-associated > Plants > Roots > Unclassified | place...
CAGACACACCCCTTGGAGGCTGAAAAATGTTGAATTATGAGAACTTGAGATTATTGTGGTTGCTTGCCGAAACTCTTGTTTTGTGATTATCAAGGTTTGGAAACTCCGTGACGACCAGACGCGCCCTAAGTTAATGGCGAGGTTGCTGTGTCACTGGCATAGGCGAGGCCCCTCCTTGCTCTTGCCAGCCCCGCCTTCCTCCCGCCGATACGAATATCACCAACCAAACACCCCCAGCAACGCCTTTGTAGCAGAGCAAACAATAGAACCGAAGATGTCTCAATATTCCACCAACGAGAGAGCCAACTTCTCAAATAATGAGAACTGCTTTAATGTCTGGAATAACTATACTACTGCTGATGATCGGTCTCACCTCCTAGCCTGGCTATCCCCCCTAGATCCCGGTTTACGGCATTGCGATATTCAAGATCGCCGTGTTGACGATGTTGGGGAATGGCTCATGGGGACGGATGAATTCAGGAGATGGTGCGGATTAGGTGGGGAAGGAGAAAGTCATGAGGCAGTTCTATTTTGCTATGGAAATCTGGGAGTCGGAAAGACATTTATTAGGTGATAAAGATCATTCTCAGGGCAGGGAACTACGCTCGTGCTAACAAGCCGTGACGGCAGCTCCCTAGTGATAGACAAGTTGGTCGAGCTGGTCAAAGGAAAAAACACCGTCGTTTTAGGTTTTTACTTTGACTTTGCGGCGCGCGAGGAACAGTCAGCGAGATGGATGCTGGGGTCCTTGCTGAGGCAGATGCTTAGCGGAATTGAAAGGATTCCAGGGGAAATATCCCGGACCTTTCAAGAGCATAAAAAGGTCATGGGCGGCCGCAGGCCGCAACTCGCCACTATCGTGATGATGCTACAGGTCATCACGTCCTTACGACCCACCTTTATTTGCATAGACGCTCTAGATGAATGTGCTGGAGAGCAACGAGTTAGGCTCCTTAATTCGCTAAAACAAATTCTTAATAAGTCCCCTAACACTCGGATCTTTGTGACTGGGAGGCCTCATATCGGTACTGAGATCGAAGAGCGTCTTACCGTACGGGTGATACGTGTATCTATAGGCCCCAGAAAGGACGATATCATCACATACCTTCGTGCTAAACTGAGCGATGACGAAACGCCTGATATTATGGATGAGAGTTTAAAAGCAGACATTCTGCAGAGGATTCCTGAAGCTATATCGGAAATGTGCGTAAGGGCAATGACATCATTGATTCCACCGAATTATCCGCTAATAGGTGTATTCAGGTTTCTACTCGTTTCTTTGAATATCGACGCAATCTTACAAGAATCTACAAAATATGGGAGACGCAAAAGGCTTAGCAAAATGATAGGTGGATTGGATTTGCTAGATGCTTATGGCGCGACGCTTGAACGGATAAAGGCTCAAGGTGGGGAGAAATCGAGGCTCGGAATGGCAGCTTTGATGTGGGTTAGTCATGCGGAACGGCCGTTGAAGGCAGATGAGCTCCGCCATGCCTTAGCCGTCGTGCCAGACTCCACAGATTTCAATGCCGACAACGTCCCTTTGATGTCGACACTGGTGGGCTGCTGCCAAGGGCTTATTACAGTGGATAAGAAAGCATCAACTGTGCGACTGATCCACATTACTCTCAAAGAGTATCTTTCCACCAACCCCGATATCTTTAATCGATCTCACTCGGGAATGGCCGAGACTTGCCTGACTTATCTGAACTCTGGTCAGATCAAGGCCATTTCAGCCGATCCTTCTCCCGACATCCTTAGCGCACCTTTTCTGGAATATTGTTCGGTGTACTGGGGAGTGCATGCGAGGGAGGACCTTTCGGCCCGGGCTATGGTACTCGCCCTGGACCTGCTTCAGCACTATGATGGTCACATATCCGGCAAATTGCTCTTGGGCCAAGCACGACATTTATATGTTAAGGATTTTGGTATCACCTTCCCATTCAATGGGCTTCATTGCGCATCGTTCTTCGGAATTGTTGAGGTTGCAGATGCTTTGATAGCAGGGGGAACTTCTGATATCAACGGAAGGGATTTTAGTGGGCTTACACCACTTGCATGGGCGGCTCGTAATGGACACGATGGAATGGTCAAAATGCTGCTCGAGCGCGAAGCGGTCGACCCCGACAAGCCAGATAATTCTGGCCAAACACCTCTCTCGCGCGCTGCAGGGAAAGGAAATGAGGGGGTGGTACAAATACTGCTCAGCCAGGCAAGGGTCAGCCCGGACAAGCCGAATAATTATGGCCTAACACCACTCTCGTGTGCTGCTCGCAATGGGCATGAAGGAGTGGTGAAAATACTTCTCGGGCGGAAAGAAGTCAACCCCGGCGAGCCAAATTGTGTCGGTGTAACACCACTCATGTTCGCGACTAGGCATGGCCACAAGAGGGTTACAGAACTGTTACAGGCTCACAAAGCGGCAGTGCACAGCACAGCACCATTTGACACCTAGGAGACACCCCCTCATCGTAATTACGGCCATTCCTCCTCTTTCATGGTTTGTTACTCACGGAAGCTATCCCCCGCATCTTCTTATCTAGGCGAAGGAAATCCCATTACATGGCAACGCGCATATGCTATCGCCGGAAATCCCCTGTCTAGCCTAGCTGTCCAACATAGTCAGATGAGGATTTATGAGTTTCCATTCACAAAGGACAGTGGAGTCTAGCCAAGGGCGAAGTAGTCCTATTATCACGAGAAGATCCAGTTCATAACAAGCAGTTTTCATCCCATAATTTTTAATTTCCATCACACTAGAATTTCTTGTCTACGCCATCTTCCTTTTTGGCTTGTACGATTTTATTTCTTCCTTTCCTCTCCCACCATCCTCTCCCCTATCTGTACTTAGTGTTCTTTTAGAAAGCAGGAAAGCAGTGTATGATAGCAAGGATTTCTGTAGTGATTGTGAAGGACTGTCAAAGGCCGTACTTACTACAATCTACACGGCAGCGTTACTATAAATGATATGACTTAATGAATAGTACCGCATGGCACATGTCGGTTACCTACTAGCTACTTCCTCCAGTGCATAGAACGGATATGGAAGTGGGGCTAGCGGACAGGCTCTGCTTGCCACTCATTGATCTCACTCGTTGTGCTACCTCCTTGATAGCACAAAACATACCGGCAGAAAAAAACACAAGGAAGAAACACTGCAGCTGGTACCCAGAGACTATCGTCGTCTCATCGTAGAAGTCGGGTTAAGACTTTCGCATGCCCGACACCGCGATAGTGCCCGTTGCGAGATCAGCAGACAAACATCTCTAGACCATGTGCCAACTGGCTACCCCAACAAAAATAAAGCTATTTCTTTATTACTTTGGAGAAGTGCCAAAGCAAGGCAATACCGGCACCGGCTCTTCTGGGGATGCCCCCATATGGGCTCAAAATAGAGAGGCCAGAGAGCCTACAGTGCTAGTGCGATAGAGGGGGGGAGAAGGTGGGATAAATAGTGGTTTTCTAGTGCGGTGGAGTGCTGGTCGAGTTGAAGTTGGCAGGGCGTTAGGTGATAGACTGCCCGGTGAGTTAGAGATCTGATTAGCAACTAACTTATATACTCGAGTAGTTAAGTTACTGTTATTCTTCGAGGATGAATCCTGCACCCGGTAGTATTTATTGAGCTTACATAGCACATACTTAGGATGAATCAAGGTTTGCTCCGACTATCTACGGAGGTATGGTGCCGTGCCGGGCGCTTGAAATCAACCCAAAACCAACACAAGAATAAATTTCGAAAATTTTCAACCACAGCCACAACTTTGGGATGATATGGCTTCATAGAAGTTCTCGGAAGGCTCTCCTCTTCAATTCTATGTTTTCTGATTTTTAATCAGAGCAATATTAGTGAAGATAGTAAATTTCCGAATTACCCATGTATCGTCATTTTCGAAATCATTTTTGCCAAGCCCCACCATTTAGGTGTATTATGTAAGCTAGAATGAATTACCCATGAGGGTTGATTTCAACAGTATACCGGTACCTCCGTAAGGCGGGAGCACTCCGCAACCAACTAGAGTCCCTACCGCAGCTCCCCCATTAGGTAACACTACTCGAGCGGTGGATTAACCTTGCCCAGGGGTGTATAGAGATGTGGTGGGTGATTGCAATGCGGTGATAGTCTATTGTGCTGTGGCGCACTCCCGCCGTATGCACCGGGGGGGGGGGGAACACATTCACAATGTTCAGGTGTTGGAGCCTACTGGAAGTGTGAACATATTTTCACCTCCAGTGTATGCACTGTGTCCAGATACCAATAAGGGTCAGAAAACAGGGCTCTAAATGTGGCTCTATAGGACATTCTACCAGCAGGAGAAAGAGGTCCCGATTCGAATGTCGGCGGGAGGTAAGTGTCCTCCGAAAGGTTGGATAGCGGGCGCGCATCGTTGCAAAATTTCAACTATGATCCTTCTGAAAATTATCACTACTTCTGAGCTGCATCGATGGCCGTTTGTGGCTCGCTTTTCCAGTACTTGTAATTTGCGGAGGAGACTTTGCTCTTAGTGAGAAATATTGTGACATTCACTCGCAACCGCAGCGGCCATGCATGAAATAGGAGAGCTTCTGTCATATAATTAAGCTAGTGTCACCTATTTCGGGTGGCTTAATTGGAGTTTTCTTCAGTACCGTACAAGGGGCAGGCATTTAGTTTTCGAACACATCCTCCATGACGTTTACAACCCCAGTCATTGAAATGAAACCTTCGGGTGACATGTCATATTTGGGTGTTCAGCCAGTTGGGTCCATGGGTTTCATCTCACGATAGACTCATGTCTTTGACTCCATTACGATGGTTTCAATTTTTCATCTGGAAGGGTGTTCATTCATCAATTCCTTTCGAACTTCATCCTTAGGAAGCCTTCGGGCCTACTTTGGATCATCGTTGAGTTCTTTCCCCGCTCTTTACTCGGTCTGACCTTGATTTTAGGGCATTTTGGGATTCTCTTCGATTTCATTGGTCCACGGACTGGTGAGGGGGTGGCTGGTGGCATTGTGGCGCATCAGTGGGTGGTTGGTAGTGTCGTTCATGAAAGCGTTGGCATCCATTGCAAGTGTCATCTCTGGATTGTTCGTCGGTATACGGAAAGAGGTTAACGTTGCCCGTGTTTCGGATCGGGGTGAGTTGTAGTATCGGGGGCTATGTCTACGGGCATGAGTCAGGAAGTTCTGATCGCCACCTGGGGTGCCCTCATTTAAGAGTGGCTTACACCGGGCTGACTGGGGCTGGCTGGGCGGAAAGACGGATTGCGATCCTGATCCCGCTTGCTTAGGCAGGCCGAACTGGTTGGTCATTACCGACGGTGAAGTTCTTGTTGACAACTCCGACTTGTAGTCCCGCGAGGGTATACGCAAGCGGCCGTTTAGACGGTTTCGAGGAGAGGGGAAGTTGACTTGGATGGATCCTACCGTTCCCCTGGGCTTTGGGTTGGGACTGGTTGAAAAGGGTTGGAGGAGGATATTGGGGTTGGACGTTCGTTTGGGGGGGTATTTAGCTGGGGTTTTTCCACGTCGTAGTGGTTTTTTGACCTTGGAAATTTTCTTTTGTTTTACTGCTAGGAAGGGGGAGATGCCTGTAGCTTAGTGGTTTGATTACGGGCCGTACGCTTTAGAGTAGCAGGGGCGCCCGAAATGAAAAAAGTATTTTAGAAAAAAAAAAAAAAAATAGTTTTCGAACACACCAAAGTGGCTTACCAGCAAAAAATCCGTGAAAACTGGTGAGGTCACAAAATAGCGTGTTCGATCGCTATATGCCTGCCCCTACGGAGGTACAGCTCCTAAGTTTTGTATGTTCCACAGGGCGTAAGGCCAGCAAAACTAACTTGTGGAACGACAAAACTTAGGAGCTGTACCTCCGTAGTACTACCACACCAGCAGTACAAGGGTCCGGCATATAGCGATCGCACACGCTATTTTGTGACCCACCAGTTTTCACGGATTTTTTGCTAGTAAGCCACTTTAGTGTGTGCGAAGACTTTTTTTATTTATTTATTTATTTTTTTTATCAGCCTTTTCGATTAACTAGCTTACAACAACTAATAACAAAAGAAACAACATCAACCACTAGAAAATACTAAGAGCCTTTATCTAGCATTAAGTCTGTTAGGCTCGGCACTCAAAGCAGCCTCCTCGCTACAGTCTCCCAACTGCCCCCACAATGAGCCCAAAAGAAATGGCAATATCGCCTACCAAACCTAAGAGATGAAACATCGCCTCACAACTGCAAAGTGGTGGGACCTCTAGAGAGGCCGCAACTAAATACCTACAGCGTACTCCGAATGTCCCCCTAAGCCCAGTAAAATAAAAACTCCCCTATACCAACTTCTTTTTGCACTTCTTGCAAAAAGAACCTATCGCCCCCTGCATTACCCGGCACGTGTTGCAATACCCCATCTGTCCCACCTCCGTCTCCGACAATTTTCCCAAACCCACCGCCCAATCCATGTCCGCCTTTGAAACTCCCTTAGGAGCCGAGGGCTCCCCAAACAGAGACCCCCTCTCCCACTTCGCACTGCTCCCAAAATCCACCTTTTCCTCTTTCTCCTCCTTCCTCGGTGCTCTAGTCTCCACCCCCTTCCCCTTTCCCAACACCTTCTCCACGTTCTCCTTCCACCTTCTCCCCGACGCTGTAACCGCTTCCCGTGGGGTAGCGGTCTTGCAAAGGGATATCGGTATTGACTCTAACCCAACCGGTGGTATAAACGAGATCAAGTACCGGAGACGCCAACAAGTAATTGAATAAACTCTATTACTTTTATCGAAACTACTAAGAGAAGGCCAAGTGCCTTAGGCCTGTGCGAAGCTCAAAGATTCTCGAATCGAACGGAATACAAGATAACTGTTCAACCAAGTATATTGAAAACTCTGTCTGTCGAAGTCTGATCTCTCTAAGTCCGGAGAGATACAGGTCTTTAAATACACTTGCGATAATCCATCTCGCATCAATCATATCCAAATCCTAAGGCATCAAACGATACCTAACCCATAAACAATCCAACAATAAACAAGGCTTACAAACTTCCGGAGTTTGTATCCTGAAACAATACAAGTATCAAATAACAAGGCTTACGAGTCTCCTGAACTCGTATCCTAAAACAATACATAAAACAAACTAACAAGGCATACAAGTCTCCTGAACTTGTATCCTGAAACAAATACATAAAACAAATTCATACCTAAACTGGTAACCTGTACCGGTTACAGACGCGGTTGTCCCCTCCTCTTTCTCCTCCTCCTCATCACCCCCCATAAACGCCTCCACCAGGCCGAACACTTTCTCAACTCGCCTCCCATTAGCATCAAGTACACCCTTTACTTGACACCATCTATCCACCTTCCTTACAGGCTTTACAGCCAGGAACCGCTGGATCGAGCACCATCTGCCAGCCAACCACATCCCCGAACGAAACAGACCATCCACATCTTTTCCACCATTTACCAATGCCAATACCGTTGACGAAGTCTTCCCCTCTTTTATCCGCCGGTCCCGTTCCGCATCGTCGACCAACCAACGACTACCCTCACAACTCACAATTCCCAACCGACCCAACTCGGCAACCACACCTTCCACCCCAACCAACCACGCCACACCACCAACTTTTAATCCCACCACAGGTCCTCTTCCCTGCACCTTTTCAGGGTCAACCTGTGTTCCCACCTCTTCCTCAACCTTTCTCCTCTTCCGCTCCGCCACCTCCACTACCCTCGACAAGAGCCCAGACCCTTCCTCCTCTCCTCCTCCTCTTTTCCTTCCTAACTTGAAAGGAATCGGAGAAACCGGTGTCATGGGCGTGTTGGTTTGAATCTCCGTAGACATGATTTTCTTCAGAGTAAACGCAACCGCCGTCTTCTTTCCCCATCTGACTAGTAGACCCTTAAGCCTACTAATCTCCTCTCCCAAATCTCGCACCTTCCTTTCCAACTCTTTCTCCCTCGCCTCCAGGCTCAGCCTGGCCGCTTTGTCTTCTGCCTTTCGCTTGCGTAGTCCCTGATTCTCAAGGACTAGCTCAGTGATCATGTTCCCTAGGCTCGGCTCCATAGTTGCAGATAAATCGAGTCGAATGAGGCAAATGCCTTAAAGAGGGGTCGGTTGTCGATTGGTCGAAAACCTAAATTCCGGTTTGTGCGACAAGTCGTAATTTCAAACGCTGTGGTTGTAATGGTGACGGTGCTTGTGCGAAGACTTCTTTTTTTTTTTCTTTTTTTTCTTTTTTTTTTATCGACCTTTTCGATTAACTAGCGTACAACAACTAATAATAAAAGAAAACAACATCAACCGCTAGAAAACACTAAGGGCCTTTTTCTAGCATTAAGTCTGTTTGGCTCGGTACTCAAAGTAGCCTCTACGCTACAACCTCCCTATTGCCCCCACAATGAGCCCAACAAGAATGGCAATATCGCCTACCAACCCAAGAGATGAAACATCGCCTCGCCACTGCAAAGCTGTGGGACCCCTACAGGAGCCGCAACCTGTATGTCTACAGAGCACTCCGAATGTTCCCTCAAGTCAAGTAAATAAAAGAACGTATGAGGCCCATAAGACCCCCTCCTAACCCGGTCCACACCATATCCATCCTCAGCCACTCGTGTGGCTTTCTTGCCCCCTTAGACCGTACTCGTTCCGCTTCCGGAAGCCGTTCGAACCGATAGTGTGCGGCTCCGTCCCGTGACTTAGGCATCTAGCGACCAATAGAAAAATAGAAGCGGACACCACCCAAAAGTTCTTACTCCTCCCCAAGCCTTCTTTCGGGGTCAAACGACCCTCCCACCCAAAACCAAATCTCATCCCCCCACCCAAATCTCCCTCCTCTCCCTCGTCTCTTGGGGAATCAATCCACCACGGTATCCTCAGGCTTCAATCATCCCCCCGGTGTCCTCCTCCATCCTGTTGGGAAGATGCCTACCGCCAGTAGACATCCAACGGTTATCGGTTATCCGGCTCCTAGGTCGTTCTTAAAGCATATACCGTAGGCGTTATTGTTTCCAATACCGGAATCGGTTTGCCATAGAGCAGACCTCGTGAGTGCAATGAAGTCTGGAAGCTCCCTTTAGGCTCGGTTCCTTACTGGCCAAGGGCCCAAATGCTGGCTGTCTTGGCGAGTTCGAATTTCAACCACTGGGGTTGTAATGGTGACGGTGCTTGTGCGAAGACTTCTCTCTTTTTTTTTTCTTTTTTATAAACTTTTTCCATTTCGGCCACTCATGCTACTATAAAGCGTATGGACCTATCAAACCACTAAGCTACAGGCATCGCCCCCTTCCCAGCAGCAATACAAAAAAAGATTTCCCGGGTCAAAAAACCACTACGACATGGAAAAACCCCAGCCGGCTCCCCAAACGACTGTTCCAATACCAATATCCCCTCCTGCCCTTTTCTAACCAGTCCCAACCCAAAGCCCCAGGGAACAGAAGGATCAATCCAAGTCAGAGCCCCTTCTCCTCGAAACCTCCAAGACGGCCGCTCGCGTATACCCTCGCAGGACTACGAGTCCGAGATCCCGAACAAGAACATCACCACGGTAGAAATCAGCCAACGTAAGTAATGGGAGAAGCAATCGCAACCCTCCTAAACCCCGCTCCGTCAGCCGACACGGTAAAAGCCCACAAACATGGGCACCCAAGGTGGCGATTGAGACTTCCTGGCTCATGACCGTAGCCATAGCCCCCTATTCAACAACTCACCCCGATCAGAAACACGGGCAACGTAATCCTCTTGCCTTCTACCAACGAACAATCCAGAGATGACACTTGCAATGGATGCCAACGCCTTCATGAACGACACTACCAACCACCCACTGATGCGCCACAATGACACCAGCCACCCCCTCACCAGTCCGTGGACCAATGAAACGCCGAGAATCCCAAAATGCCCTAAAATCAAGGTCAGACCGAGCATAGAGCGGGGGAAAGAACTCAACGGTGATCCAAAGTATGCCCGAAGGCGTCCTAAGGATAAAGTTCGAAAGGAAATGATGAATGAACATCCTTCCAGACGAAAAATTGAAACCATCGTAATGGAGTCAAAGACATGAGTCTATCGTGAGATGAAACCCATGGACCCAACTGGCTGAACACCCAAATATGACATGTCACCCGAAGGTTCAATTTCAAACGCTGGGGTTGTAAGCACCATGGAGGATTGTGCGAAGACTTTATGCCGGACCCTTGTACTCGCGACGCTGTTTTAACATGAGCACAGCCCTGCTTTTCTTTACTCGAGTACATTGACCCCGCTTGTGCCCCACTTCCAGGAATATCACCGACAAACTATACTCGTTAACTCATTTTTTCTTCTTCAACAGAACAAGCCATCACGAGTGCAAGATGTCTCAGAACTTTCACGATAATACGAACTCTCATAACTTTCACGATAATACGAACTCTTATAATGTGTGGAATAACTATACTTTGGTCGATGATCGATCTCAAATCCTGACCTGGTTATCACCCCTCGAGCCTAGCTTAAGGCACAGGGACATTCTTGAGCGCCGTGTCGATAAAGTCGGGGAATGGCTCATGCACACTGAGGAATTCAGAAGATGGTGTGGATTGGGTGGTGAAGGTGGAGATTATGAAGCAGTTCTTTTTTGCTATGGAAATCCGGGCGCCGGCAAGACATTTATCAGGTAACCAGAGTTATTATCGCGGGAGAGAGAGTCCGTGCTAACAAGCCGCAATGGCAGTTCGCTAGTGATAGACTGGCTCTCCAACCAAACCCTTGAACATAACGGCGCCCTCGCATGTTTTTACTTCGACTTCACTGCCCGAAGCGAGCAGTCTGCGACGAGTATGCTGGGTTCCTTGCTGATGCAGCTGGTTAGCGGAATGGAATCGATTCCCGAGGAAATATCCCGAGCCTTTCAAGAGTATAGAAATATCATAGGTGGACGCAAACTACAACTCACTGATGTCGTGAAGATGCTACAAACTATCACGTCCAGGCAGCACACGTTTATGTGCATAGACGGTCTAGACGAATGTGCCGGAATGGAGCGAGTCAGGCTGCTTAATTCACTAAGACAAATTCTTGAGAAGTCCCCGGGCACTCGGATATTCGTGACTGGAAGGCAACATATTCGTGCTGAGGTTGAAAAGCGTCTCGCCGGACGGATGATAAGTGTATCCATATGCCCCAGAAAGGACGATATCATCACATACCTTCATTTTAGACTGCAAGTGGACGAAACACCAGATGCCATGGACCGGAGTCTGAAGGCAGAAATTTTGGAGAAGATTTCTGGAAATATGTCGGAAATGTGAGTAGGGGCAATAACTCCATCCTGACCTATCCGCTAACAAATATATTTAGGTTTCTACTCGTTTCCTTGAATATCGACACAATCTTACAAGAATCAACAATCCGCGCGAGACGAGAAAAGCTCAGCAAAATGATAGATGGATTGGGTTTGCCAGATGTTTATGGTGCTACGATACAACGGATAAAGGCGCAGGGTGGGGATAAATCGAGGCTCGGAATGGCAGCTCTGATGTGGATCGGTCACGCGGAACAGCCATTGAGGGTAGATGAGCTCTGCCACGCCCTAGCCATCGAACTAGGCTCCATGGATTTCAACGTCGACAATGTCCCTTCTGTGTCGACATTGGTGAGCTGCTGTCAAGGGCTTATCGCCGTGGATAAGGAGGGATCACCTGTGCGACCGATCCACCCCACCCTGCAACGGTATCTTTCCGCCCGGCCCGATATTTTCAGTCGACCTCACTCGGCAATGGCAGAGGTCTGCTTGGCCTATCTGAACTCCTGGCATGTCAAGGCAATTTCAGCCGATCCCTCTCCTGACATCCTTAACGCACCCTTTCTAGAATATTGTTCTGCATACTGGGGAGTCCATGCGAAAAAGGAACTCTCGGACTGCGCTAGATCACTTGCGTTGAAGCTCCTCGGGGAATATGATGGCCACATATCTAGTAAATTGCTTTTAAGCCAAGCACAGCATCTGTATGTTGAAGACTTTAGTGTCAATTTCCGATTCAATGGACTACACTGCGCATCTCTCTTTGGAATTGTTGAGGTGGCATATGCTCTGATACAGAGGGAAATTTACGATATCAACGACGGCGATTTTGGGGGGTATACGCCTCTTACATGGGCGGCTCGTAATGGGCATGATGAAATGGTCAAAATGCTGCTTGGGTGGGAAACGGTCAATCCGGACAAGCCGGATAATTCCGGCCAAACACCGCTATGGCATGCCGCTTGGAGAGGGCATGAGGGAGTGGTGAAAATGCTACTCGGGTGGCACGGCGCCAACCCCGACCACCCGAATCGCGCCGGAGCAACACCGCTCTCGGGTGCTGCTCGCAACGGACACGAGGGAGTGGTGAGGATACTACTCGCGCGGGAGGAGGTCGACCCCGACAAGCAGAATCATGTTGGCGTAACACCGCTCTCCTATGCCGCTCGGGGTGGACATGAAGAAGTGGTGAAACTACTACTAGGGCGGGAAGAAGTCAACCCCAACAAGCGGGATAACCACGGCCAAATACCCCTCATGTTCGCAGCTAGGTATGGCCATAACCGAGTCACTGAGTTGCTACAGGCTCACGAAGCAGTAACAAACAGCACCATTTGACGCCTGCAAGATATCACCCTTTTGAAATCGCCAGTATTCCACCCTTTTAGGCTATGTTGCTCACGGGAGCTATCCTCAGATATCAGATGGAGGAAACCATATGATATTAGAACGCGGATATACGTTATCACGCCCGTTTCAGATCCCTTGTTGCCTGGCTTCCTCGAGTGAGAATTTATGAATTTCTGTTTACAACTACCCTTGAGCCTGGTTAGAGGGATTAAATAGTTCTATGATTTAAAAAGGTCCATTTTATAGCTTGCAGCATTCACCCCATCGTATTTAATTTTTCTCTCCCCTCAAATTCTTGCTTGCCCCTTTTTCTTTTCTTGTATAGTACTATTTTCTCCTTCATTTCCCCTCCCCTCTCCCCTGGGTCATAGAATACTGTCCATAGAGCCCTTTTTTTTACATACATGAAAAGCAATTTAAGATAGCGCATGGATTCTTGTGGCGGTTGCGAACAACTACATAACTTTCGTATCTACTATAGGAGACTTCTTGCGACAATTGACATGGATTGAAGGGGAGTGCGGTGTTGCGCTTGGCGGATAAATTTACCCACCCGCTACCCTTTTCGATGTGAGATGGAGTGAGAGGGGTGCAAACAAGCTTTTCATGTCACCCGCTAACCCCGCCCTTCTCCCGATCAACTTGCATGAAATATAGTAGTAGATATAATCAGAAGGATAAAATAACATGTATGATACTCAAAGATAACTATTCACTCCCGGTAGAGGCCACGTTAATGCGTCGCATGCCCACCTTCCTAATGGTGCGCATCGCGAGAGGGGCGGGAAAGAAGGCCTCTAGGCCGCCCGCCAAATGACTACGGTATTTGGCAATACCGAGTGCTTTTTTAATTACTCTAAAAAAGGGTCGAGGAAACGCGATACTATCCCTTCCAACTTTTACACACAATGCAACAAAATATGATTCCGATCGCACGGCTATGGGATCGGTGGGGAAGTTTGCTCGTTCTTGTCTGGCCAGTAGCTATCTAAACGGTAGAGCAGGAGTATATATACAACATGAAGGAATCCTCCTAGGTCCCTCTACCGATCACCCCAGATATCGATCTTCCTCTTTCCATGTCCCACTTCTGTAGCATCCTCGCGATGACAACAGAATTCACCTGCTTCACAATGACTCCAATTATCCGTAGCTTCTGTGTGTCACTTTGAACCTCCGGTACTGCTTCCGGTGATTGTATTAATCCAAAACCACATCTCCGTAACCTATGTTATAATGATGAAAATAATGGCCCGAGCATGCCGAGCAATATCTAACGTCTTCCAACATCAATTCCCGTGTTTGTGGGGATGCCACCCATCTAGGTTGAACATGGAGGGGACCAAGAGCCCACCGCACCGTACTGTTCGATCAACTACCGGTAGTGGATCGGAGGGAGGAGGAGGGAAAAGTAGTGGTTTTCTCTTATGTAGTGTTCGGTCTGTTGAGTTGGAGTTAGTGCGGTGTGATAACAATAGACTATAACACAAATTGAGTTAGATTTCTGGGTAGCGAGCATAAGGTTAAGGTACTTCTATCTGTCGAGAATGAATTCGTCGCCGAGTGGCGTTTCGGGAGCTCGCTTGGGCAGCGCACGCTCAAGCTCGATTCAGGCGCGTTCAAGCTAGCTAAGGTGGAGGTGTTCCGTGAGCGATTCTGGGTTCCAGATCGGCTCTTCTATTATATATCAGCAAGCAGTACTTCCAATGGGGGCTTTAGCTTTGACACATTTACCTTGCCAATCCTGTGACTTACCATGCCCTGATGATCCCCGTCGTTTACGCAAAGTGTTCGGCTGTGTCAGCAATGGCGGGGAAACAGGATCACCCAGCACCTTTCTAGAAGATCCGCTCATTGCGCGAAAGGGTTCTCTAATCATAGGACACCCTAGATGAAACCCTCCTGCCATGCCCCGAGTTAGTAGCCCTGTTAGTCCTGAGGGTTTCCGCATGTCCGGGCGGGTTTACCCCGGCGGACCAAGTATTATAACCGAGGGCGCAAAAACCGTCTTGGGAAACCCAATCGACCCTCAGGAAACACGAAAAGAACACCGGGGCGAGATACATGCCTGAAGGTGGATATATAGATTTGGCATCGTTGGGAAATTTCCTGTCGGGCCTTTGCGGGGGTATCGGTGATCTGTCTAGGACACTTGGTTTTGGTGGGAGCCGGTAACTTTCACTCGCGACAGTAGCGGCCATATATCTGGGGGGGGAGCTCTTCTCATATTAGGTACAGTAGGAAAGCTTAGTATACCTGAACTTGAAACCCACGATATTATCGCTGGAGATGGTGTTTGTGGTTTCCACAAAAAAAATCGCTTTGGGGTATCGGCTGCTGAGGCTGTGGTGGTGGTGGTAGATCTACGACTTGTGTGACAGCTGAGCGAGGGATCGTAACACTGGTGTTTAGTTCTGGCGGTATGCGAGACTTGTGTGGGTGCGGAGGCCTTATCCATCAGCAGTTATCGAGGAGCAAGAGCCGCATACTCGAGTAAATGAGACAGGTTCCACACCAACTTTCTTGTGGCCCAATCGGGAAACTCTGTGGCACCTAGTCTAGCCGCGGTGAAGAACCCCATGCCCCATGATGAGTACGGATACTGTACTCGTAATTGGGCCCTTCACTGCAGTCTTGTACGGTATTCACTGAGCGAGTCGAAATCACACACCTACAGGCATTTTCAATTCCCCACTGATGGCCAGCCATCATAATCCTGTCTTATGTCACAAAACAAGCGGGGGTACAGAAAGTGCAGCTCTCACCAGCCAATGGGATGAATGAATGCAATTGAAACCTGCAGCGCCCAAACATTGTGATAGCCGCATTCATCCATTATTACCTTACCACGAAAAATTACCTTACCCCGAAAAATTAGTCAAGTCCAGAGGTAGGAGACGGGAAACTTTTTTCATGAGTACAAGTATCTAGTAGTTTCTGCAGATTTAATTATAGGCGTGATCGTGATTATCGGCCATTGCAGCCGTCAAACTTAGGGCCCGTTTACCTAACCGTCTAGTCCTAACATTTTGGCGGTAAAACTAGAGTGGGGTGCTTCAACCGATATCCTACCACGATAGACTTGGCGAAGCTGTTTACCTAATTTTCTACTGTCCCATTCTGGCGGCTAGACAGCTAAAACAGGACACTGCTCAAGAGGTCGAGTTGCAACCTGCCCCTATCAACACCACCACCACCACCACAATGCCGCCCATTTGTCACGCCCGCTATTGCAAGAATAGCTGCAAATCAGCTCTATTCCCCTTGCACAATCAGTGATTACATATCTCATGATCCAGTGCGAGTTCAAAAAAATAATTCTCCTCGCATTTGTGAGGATGCATTGGTCGGTCTATCTCTCTTGCCAAGCACTGTTGAGAGTTCAAAGTCACAGAGCGACACGCCTCACTTTAGTTAATCAAACTTTCACACTAAGCCATTGTAGACGGTATTAGACAAACACGCACGGAGCAGTAGCTGCCCAGTTCGTGCTCCTGTGGATACGCGAACGGGACCTGAACGTTGTTACCGAGCACCCGGATCGGTGGACTGTGGGCTTGGAGAAGACACCATGACAAGGTTATGAAGGTAATGGAATTTAACTGTTGTGCAGCCGAACCTGTAGATAGGGTCGCACGCTTGCTATTATTGTGGTTTTTATCTTTTGCTACTGTTTGACGTCGATCTTATAGATTATTGGTTCAACCGGCGACCCTGCGGAGGTGCAGCTCCTCAGCCTCCCATGTTCCACAAGGCGTGAGGGCAGCAAACCTCGTTTGTGGAACCTACGAAACTTGGGCGCTCTAAAGTAAGACCTCTGTCAACCTTGGCTGCCCTTCCAACCAACCCGAGTGTTGGATATGGCGCTCGCCTTGTTTTCGCAATTCTACGGCACTCTACTCAAGTACTCGGGTATGGAGGGAGGACTTATGGTGGCAAAACAATGAATAGTGGGATGATCGATGTCGCGGCGGATGAAAAACGATCAAGTTGCGAGGTATCCTCGAGTACCCTACCCCCCCAGATCATCTTCCTGATCGATTTTTTCCGATTTTTTCCTAAGCACCCGAGCACTCCAACGCCCGCTAACTACGGTAGTCCAAGTTCCCATCTCCCGGGAATAGGACCCGCAGCTCAGACCAGGTCCCCCCCGGAAACGAAGAGGGGTTTGCCAACGTCGCCTCGTGGGAGTGCGGTTTAATACTTGAACTCGCGAGATTAGATTGCCTATCGCCATGCTAAAATACCTGCGCCGGAAGAAAAAAGCCAAGAAACCTACCACCGCCTCAGGTATTTTGACACATCATGAGGGGCCGGAAAGGCCAACCACTATCAGATTGCTTATCGCTACGCGAAAGCACCTGCCCTGGAAGAAAAAGGCTAAGAAACCTGCCGCCGCCGTCGCTGCCACAGTTGCAACACCGGAATCTCCCAGACCGGTCCTGTCCAGCCATGGCCGGGGGTTCCCGAGGGAGGCACTTGAAGACACGGACGATCAACCTGTCTTTATCCTCCAGGGTTCGGAGTTCGGGGGGTTTGCCTTTAGTGCTGTCGACACGGAGGATGGATTGGGGACACGGGATGGGTTGAACCTTCCTGCAGAGGCTGTATGATTTCCTCTGCTCCTTTCTCTAAGTACTAGTATCGGTTCCTTCTAACGATATACGCTACGATGTCAGGATCCTGCCCTCTTCACCTCCCCGACAACGTCTCAACTCCTCGATCGTTTCACGCAAATCCTCAAAGACTTTATCAACGGGGTTCCAACAGCATCCAATGATCTTAGAGAAGTAATTCCGTTCTTATTTTCCCAATTCATGCGTGGATTGCGAACCACGCTAGTCGAGTACAGCTTTTATTGGTTACAATCTTTCCTGTTTATCTTTCTTTTGTGAATGTGACAGACTAAGCAAACACCCCCACCCAGCTCCTCGACAGTTCTTCCAAAACCTTAGAAGAAACGTTCAATTCCCTGCCCAACTTGTTGCAACAGAAGATAAAGGGGCTCCAGGATCAGATCAATTATAACTCGATCCTTGAATTCCTTCGTATTGCCCCCCTTCCCTTCCCACTACCCTTCTTCTCTATGCAAACTCAGTCTAAAAATATTGTTAAGGTACCCTAGCACCCGTAACCTCCGCTACGGCGGCAGGTACTGCAACACTCCTTTCGGTCCCGGGGCTTGGGGACACAGAAAAAGGACCGCACCCACTAATAGAAATATTAAATCATGTTTATAACTTACTCAACACTAGGTTTCCAATGGTCCTTAGAGGCGTGATTAGTATGGGGCTATTTGGTGGGTATTCTGTTTTTTTTTCCTCGCTCTGGCGCCGGGGGGGATAGGACTGATTGAAGTGCTATAGTTGTCTTGTTCGTCCTTTGGTATTGCTATAAGCGTGGTAGAGAAGAGAGGCTTGAGAGGGAGAGGCTCGTGGCTGAGCCACTGTCTGGTGGTGAGGGGCAGTGCTGACGGTTGTTCCGCAAGGGAGGGGGGAAGGGGCAAGGAGGGGTGATTCTGTCCCACGCCATCGGAGGGTTGGGGTGACCGCAGGGCTGGTTTTGATATCTATGATGCGGCTCATGCGGACAAATGCTATCTCTTGTTATTCCTTCTTGTCTTTTTCGTTTGCTCTTAAGACCCGGCATCGCACATTTCTTTTGTTTGGTTGCCCTTAAGCTCACACTCCCTTTGTTTTCCCGGCTTTCTTTCTTTCAGCTTGATATCACGATCTTCTCTTCCATGTATGTTCTTATGATGGATGTGAATATGCTATCCGTTTCTGCACAATTGATTGGAAGTAGTATTCCCTCCTAGTCCATGTGGAGGATGGAAATTATTAAATGGTGCAAACCCTATTACAGGCCCCGGCAAATAATACGAGAGATACTCAGCAATTGTTGCCCACTTTGTTCGCTCCATACGGGAGGTTGGACATCAGAAGCGGTTGAGGTCTGCTTCTGCCCTGGCAGGTATGATATCAAACTTCAAGTACGAGTGCTCGGAAGGCGAAAAAAGAGCTTCTGCTGTAGCCAGAAACAATTCCATGTTTGGGGCTCGCTTGCTCTCCCCTGATAGATTCTAGGACTTTTCACTCTTACTCGCCAGGAAACAAGTCCGTCTCCGACCTTTACCTACCTACCGGAGTACCGTGAAAAGGTGAATGACTAGGAATGGGGTTCGGACACCCATAAATTTCCCTTTAGATTTGAGAGAGCACCCCGAGAAGATTGTATTTTAGCCCTCGCTCGTGACGAAGAAAGAGAAAAGATCCAACAGATCTTGCCACGGGGGGGGGGCAGGTCCAAGGTCGTAGTGCGATGCCCAATTATTTCGGTTTCTACGATACAAGTAGTATTTGGATGCCACCTGCCGCTATACCAATAAAGCGCAGTTCTAGACTACCCTTCAGCATTAAGGTAAAGGTCGGGGGCAGACTTTTTCCCCCGCTGGTACAGTACGGTGATATCGACAACGCACGAGCACGAGGCCCTTCAATGGGGGACTGTGGTTGCAAGTTGTAGATGTTCCTGGCTACAACACTAATAGATGTAGCAAAAGATTGCACACTGATATATGCTCTCTACAGCGGCATTCACAAGATTCTTACGCCCTTTGGAGTACCACTAGCAATGGAAATGCTTCGCTGACCCACTTCTTCTATTATGTTGTATTACAGCGGTAGCTGTCACTCGCTTCCTGAAAACCTTGGACGGGAAGCAATCTTACGGACCGGAAGGAAAGGTCACCCAGGTGCGGTGCGTCACTGGGACTACGCTTGCTATTTTGGGCAAGTCGTGTGGTAAGAGGAGAATCATGGTGAGGAACAATGATGTAATAGAGTATGTATGTTGGAAGTCATGTCAATAGCGCATTCGCTGTCTATAAGTAGAGGCCGCTTCTCCCCATTGCCGGGGGAAGCTCAAGAAGAACGTACTTAGAAGCTCAAGAAGAACGTACTTTAAGGCCATTGCCTCGGCCAAGAAAACCCACTGGTCGGACTTCTTGTCCTCGGCCACCCCGCACTCCCTCTGGACGGCCAAGAGATTTGCATTCGGCCGCCCACCACAGAGGTTCCCGGACTTACCAGGGGCCTCCGACCCTGCCGAGGTAGCGGTAGCACTCCTCGACCACTTCTTCCCCTCCAAGCCCCCACCTCCCCCCCTCCTCCGCCTCACGCGTTACGAAGACTACACCCCCCTTACCTCTGAAGAAATATCCAGGGCCCTCTCCAAATCCTCAAACGCCTCCGCTCCTGGACCGGACCACATCCCGTACTCTGTGTGGAAGTCTGTACACCGCATCAAGCCCTCCCTTCTTCCTTCCCTCCTGGGCCCTCTGTTGGCCCACGGTTTTCACCCTCCCTCCCTCAAAAAAGCACTCGGTATAGTCCTTGACAAGCCGGGCAAACCCTCATACGACTCACCC
>Ga0307509_10004507_pt1 | contig 20028 bp, 16 predicted proteins | sample 10_EM_MG_FD_202245 | JGI IMG/M metagenome (GOLD analysis project Ga0307509, IMG submission 202245) | Populus trichocarpa ectomycorrhiza microbial communities from riparian zone in the Pacific Northwest, United States - 10_EM | ecosystem: Host-associated > Plants > Roots > Unclassified | place...
GTTTTATGATTGGTTTATGGCATGTTGCGCAGTGACTCATAGGAGTCATCTGATGGATTTCGGGTATGACTCATTATGAGTCATGATCGTGTGACTCATAGGTATGAGTCACCAGGGTCAGGGTTATCGCGGGAAGAGGCCTATATAAAGGATCGCGACGGGCAGAGGATATAGGATCTTCACGCGACCATCTAAGTACTTTCTTACAATTTACCTTTACCTTTACCTTTATCTCTCGCTTGTATGCAAGCACTCGAGCTCTTAGCGTTAGAGCAAACAAGACTTTATTAAGATACGAAGAAGTTCCCTCTACACCTCTCCCCAATAAGATATTGGTGTGAGAAACGAAGAAGAGATTATAAGTTAATCTCGGAAAGAAGAATACTCTCTCGATATTTTAGAACTAATAAGGACTATAAAGATAGTCTAACAAAATATACGTAAGTAATTCGTTACCTGTCGCATAACTAACCCCACCAGGGTAGGATTGTTACACGTGCAGGAACGGTCATGTAAGCTGACGATAGCATTGAGGCAGTGTTATCACTCTTAGGTTTCATGTGGAATCACAGGAGATTCAGGGCAAGCTGCAGTGCCAGGTAATGATCGTGGTTGCAGGATATCTGATTACTATTGCTCTGGAGGTACTCTTGTATTTAAACTCATGTTCTGGCTCGCAGGAGAACGGCGGACTTCAGCAGACTCATGTTTTAAGAATATTCTTGGTTGAACGGCGATCTCAGCGTTCCACTTGCCCTTTAACTATTATCTGTCTCTCTTCTCGAGTTCTCTGAAGCCTCCTTGGACCTAGTGCTTGCCCGTTAACCGCTAGCTCTCTATTGTACCTATTTGTTAAACAGGAGTAAACCTATTACAGTCTTGCAAAGGCATATCAATATTGACTCTAACCAAACCGGTGGTATAAACGAGTTCAAGTACTGGAGACACCAACAGGTAATTGAGTAGACTCTATTACTTTATCAAAATCACATAGAGGAGGCCAAGTGGCTTAGGCCTATGCGAAGCTCAAAGATTCTCGAATCAAACTGGATAGAAGATAACTGCTCAACCAAGTAAATTGAATACTCTGTCTGTTGGAGTCTGATCTCTCCAAGTCCGGAGAGATACAGGTCTTTTAATACACTTGCGATAATCTATCTCACATCAATCATATCCAAATCCTAAGGCATCAAATGATACCTAACCTATAAACAAACAACAATAACCAAGGCTTATGATCTTCCAGAGTTTGTATCCTGAAACAATACAAATAACAAATAACAAGGCTTACAAGTCTCCTGAACTTGTATATTAAAACAAAATATAACACAAACTAACAAGGCATACAAGTCACCTGAACTCGTATCCTGAAACAATATATAAAACAAATCCATACCTAAACTGTTAACCTGTACTGGTTACATCTATCCTAATATCAAGTTTTAACTCTGAATTTCCTTCTATTCAGCAGCTGATAGCTCTTACACTAACAGCCAAGTCAGATTCTATTCAAACTTTGTCTTCCATTACCCTGAGCCCCCAGGCCAACGATCTCCCTTCTTCTCCACTTTCTACCACACCTGACTCTCCTGAAATACCTTCCGCTCCCTAAAGCATAGCACACAACCTTTCTTCTGTCCCTCAAATTCCTTCCCACACTACATCTATGGTTCTTCATCCCTGTATTCTGTTTATTCATGGTCCCTATTCATTCAATTTAAATACTAATAATATATTCAGTGTAATCGGTTCCAAGTCACAACTTCCTCGCCACCACAAGTTTCAGCTCCAGCTCCATCTGACAGTACAGCTCGCCATGTGCTGTGTCCACAAGTAGGTAGAGAGCAGGCCCCCAAATGGGTACGCTCTGGATGTGAATTAAATAAACGATAGATCTTTTCTTAACTGTTACTTGCACAAGTTATACTCACTTGATATCCAAGTTCCTTTTACCTTTGTCTTGTCAGTTTTCTCTCATTATTCTATGCTTTTCAACTTCGGTCAATTAGTTGTTATTTTTTCCCCCCAAACGCCTTCCTGTATGCTATTTAACTGCCCCCAATGATACCTATGTTGACAATTTCACTTATTACTTACAAAACTCTGGTGGTCGAGAGATCTTTTCTTTCTTTCTGATGTTTGATTTTTGATTTTCAAGATTTGTGCGTCGTGGCGGTTTTGGTCGCTATAGCCCGCCGCAGTCGATGTTGATCGAAACAAGGAGGAGTCTAAACGAAATCCTTGGTAAGTATACATTATTAATGGTGTGGAAATGCGAAATATCATGTATCTTGTCTAAGATAACTACAATATTGGCCCGCAAATCGCGGATCATCGCCTCCGGTTCCGCATTCCCGTCTAACCTCATCTCCACATAATTCCGGATGTTGTCCGAGTCAGGGCTGATGGGTATTACGACCGATCATCTTGGTGAAATATCTTTGGATATCTCCTCTGACCTGGGTCGGGCCTCCCAGTGCGGAATATTATCGGGCTAAGGGACTCCCGAATATTATCTCTCAGAGACTCGAGAAGCTCCCCCAGGCACTTCGACAAACATTCGTCTAAGGCATCAATGCTGATGAAAACCTGGGGTAGTGCAACGATAACATCCCCATCAGATCCGTAAGCCGCGGTAGTATACCGTCAACCTCCTCTTTCGCGTTCTGAAACGCCGGGCGTTGGCCCTCAGCGACCTCCCCTCTACCGACTAGTTGCTTTAGAATTTTTTGCGCAATGTTGTTGATTGTCTGTTGTTGGGAAAGGAAGTCGAGTATGGGGCTGTAGCCTAGATATTTCCCCCCAACCCCCTGATTGAACAGGCTGTTGACCGATGAACTAGTATTTCGGGATGTCAACGGTATTCGCTTCTCTCAAAGAATCCCGCCTCTTGCCTGAGATATGTCTTGCTGACTCTAAGCTTCCGAGAGTAAAACAAGACAATCCCATCGGCTCCACCCCCACCACCCCCCCATTGCCGAAACTCCCGAGTCTCCAAAAACCAATCACCTACACCGTCGAACCGCTGTTGCGTATGTTCTGATGTCGGTTATTTGGCTCTAGTGGAGCGAGCCAACGCAGAATCTGCGCATCCTCGTGGGAGTTATAGAAAGTCTTGTTGAAACTGCCTATTAAATTTACATTGCCGAAGTGTGCATTACCGTCGCTGACACGGACTATGTATGAAGTTTGGGCGATGATATCTTATCCAAAGTGTTGGTTGAATGTATAAATGGTGTAGCGATTTGTAAGGGAGAATACGGTTGTGGAGTTTATGAACATTCTAAAATCAGGGTGGAAAAAAAAAGAAGGTGGGGGGAGATGTGCCTTGTTGTGGCGCAACCCCCATCCAATCATTTCCCTTTGCGTTCTTCCATGACCAAGACGCCTTACTTGTACTCGGACAAACCAAGAACTGGAATTAGAGGGCGTGACAAGGAATCTCCTCCCTCATCAACTGTCGTACCACCTCTTTGTCAACCTCACTGCTATCTACTGCCACATCAACCAGAACAACCACAGCATCTATTTTTTTTTTCAGCATTCTTTTCCACACACTGTTTTCCCCTAATGTTACCTTGCTGAATACTTTTCCCCCCTTCTCCCTTTTTTCCAGTACCAAGTTGTGCTACTTTCACTTGCGAATGATTGATAACAAGGACGATTGTTGGCGCTAGCATTTCGAGTATTTAATCTGGGCCCAAGTACAATCACCTCAATTCACATGATCTCACTCGGCAAGTACGACAAAAAAATTAATTTCTTCTCTCAACAAAAACAATTGTACAATCAAATTAAGTCAGATCCGGCAACGAGAACCATGAAACAAGCAAGTCCATACAAAACGGAAAACAAGGCCCAAGAACGAGCGTGTCAAATAAACCACTTAATTTAACCTTCGTGATCTGCCCCCCTCCGCCCCTCTTCAGTGATTATCTCTAGTCCACAACCCCAGCAACCCTTGGAGTGGTGGTGTTCAGCACCCTCCAAGGCCAGACCCTAAGAACCTCTGCTGTGGCCCGCCCCGTGGGCATTCGAGTACTTCTTGTTGCTCGAACCGCCTGGGATCTGCTGGCACCTCTGTCGCTGGTGGCAAGTAGCCCTGATGCTTTTTTAAATCTGGATGGACAGCGACGACAATATGGCGTCAACAAAACGAAACACCAAGCAACTCACAACCAAAATAATCGTACACTCAGAAGCGGGGGAAATCTTTTCACTAACAACCACGGGCTCACACTCAACGACTCCACAATGCTCTCTGCCCTCTGCTCAGTCAACTAACTAACTGGCAAAGGCAGGAGTATATATCAACATCAAAGATATCAGATCCATGTGAACTTTTCCACCCTCCATGAGCATACCCTAGCTAACTAAAGGAAAGCAAACACTTTCACAGCTCCCGGCTTCCAGCCCTTTCTGGCTAACCTTACTGTGCTTCCGCTTTTCTCCCGGCTTTCCCGAAAGCTGCACGATCCCAAAACTATCACGCTTTCCTGTATTCACAATGCTTTCCACAAACGCGCCCGTAGCGAAACTTCATGCGCAAAGCCAAACCGAATCCCTGAAGCGAAAACCAGTCTCCGAAGACAAACCCATGCCCGGATCCTCAGTGCACACCCGATATCAGACCTGTGCCCGAAGCCCGAGCCACATGCCCGGTTCCTCAACGCATATCCAAAGCCACAAAACAAGTGCACTCCCGGAAGCTAACTAAACAAAGGAAGTATCAAGAGAGTATGGCGAGCAGCACCATTTCCAACAGGAAGAACTCATGGACTACATTCAGGTCCTGTGCTTTTTGCAATACCGGTATTTCTGTGCTGTGTCGGAGCTATACCTCTTATCGTCCAGTACCCCATAACTATTTCCACAAGGGCAGGCCAAATCACGAGCTCACACATTTTTCAGAATCGAGGCTGACTATGTCAGGCCACAAAATCACCTCTCACGCCATCCTGTTGATACCACCAAGCCATGCACCGGTCAAGGAGATAGCCGGCAAGTTAGGGTTAGGGATGTTGTTCAATGATTTGGGACCTCCTTTGCTGGCAGGCGGCAGAACCAGAATTAGAATATGATAGTCTAGAAAGAGAGCCGCTAGGCTCACTAGACGATAGTGAGATGAATTAGGCGGAGGAGATAGACTAGCTGCTTACGCACCTAGGACAAGTGTCTTCTAGCTTACTATCTATTCTTACCCAATTGCTTGCGACGGGCCATAATGTAATTGTATTATAAACCGGAATCCGCAAAACATAAAACAAATACCAACATAACGAATAATAGGAATGAATAACAAGAACAACGCTAGTCTAATGAGAACTCCAGTGCAAGAACAGGGGAAAAAGGCACAAGATAGTAAATAGCAAATAGACAGTGGAAGCCAGAAAAACGCCCTTCTCAAACAATATTCGTAAATCTACGGAGCTCTCTCCCCCACCAATCATTCACACGGCAAGAATTTACAGAAGGAGAATATGTCTAGTGACGAGGAAGAAAATATGTAGTAAAGGAGAAAAGCGAAAAGACAAATAAGAGAGAAGATGATAAAGGACCAGTCGACGGCAAATGAGATGATGGATTGAGTCTTAGGATGAACGTCAGTTTTCTGCGGAGGGTACCAGAGCTCCCGGGGCCAGACGAAGAGAGACCGAGGCCACCAAGGTGATTGGGTTGAGGGGCCGCTATCTGCGGGGTTGGGAGTAGAATCCCCGGGGTCAAATAACCTCGACGGTTGATGGTGGGCCACCGGCTGGGGTTCAGGTTGGCCATTAAAGTCTGTGATGTCGGCACCTGAATTGTGGGATCGTGGTGGAATCCCCACCACACACTCGTCCCGAGTCACAGCGGAGGGTGGGAGAGAGGTCGGGCTACCCTGGTCTGGTGCGGCGCAATTGAAATTGTCACACTCCCGTGGGAGACTCAGGACTGCATCATAGTCTTCGGGGAGAAGCGACGGTTGTGGTGTTTGGTTTGTGTTATCCGTCATAGTGGTGCAGACATCTTTCCGTTCGCTAAGCATCCTTACTATTCTCTCATGCCCACCCTCAGCCGCCCACGAGAGTGGTGTCCAGCGATATTTTGTGTCTGCCTGGTCGGGATTCACGTCATCTCGTTCTAAAAGCATCTTTACTATCCCCTCATGCCCTTTCTCAGCCGCCCACGAGAGTGGCGTCTGGCCATATTTTGTGTCTGCCTGGTCGGGATTGATGCTCTCTCGTTCCAAAAGCATCTTTACTATCCCCTCATGCCCTTTCTCAGCCGCCCACGAGAGGGGTGTCTGGCCGTAAAAGGTGTCTGCCTGGTCAGGATTGAAGTCATCTCGTTCCAAAAGCATCTTTACTATTCCCTCATGCCCTTTCACAGCCGCCCATGAGAGTGGTGTCTGGCCATATCCGGTGTCTGCCTGGTCGGGATTGACGCCCTCTCGTTCCAAAAGCATCTTTACTATTCTCTCATGCCCGTTCTTAGCCGCCCAGCAGAGTGGTGTCCGGCCATAACAGTATTTTGTGTCTGCCTGGTCGGGATTGACGCCCTCTCGTTCCAAAAGCATCTTTACTATTCCCTCATGCCCGGTCTTAGCTGCCCAGCAGAGTGGTGTCCGGCCATAAAAGGTGTCTGCCTGGTCAGGATTGACGTCATCTCGTTCCAAAAGCATCTTTACTACCCCCTCATGCCCTTTTACAGCCGCCCACGAGAGTGGTGTCTGGCCATATCCGGTGTCTGCCCGGTCAGGATTGACGTCACCTCGTTCCAAAAGCATCTTTACTATCCCCTCATGCCCTTTCTCAGCCGCCCACGAGAGTGGTGTCTGGTCATATCTGGTGTCTGCCTGGTCAGGATTGACGTCATCTCGTTTCAAAAGCATCTTTACTATCCCCTCATGCCCTTTCACAGCCGCCCACAAGAGTGGTGTCCGGCCATATTTTGTGTCTGCCTGGTCGGGATTGATGCTCTCTCGTTCCAAAAGCATCTTTAATATCCCCTCATGCCCTTTCTCAGCCGCCCACAAGAGTGGTGTCCGGCCATATTTTGTGTCTGCCTGGTGGGGATTGACGGCCTCTCGTTCCAAAAGTATCTTTACTATTCCCTCATGCCCCCTCATAGCCGCCCAGCAGAGTGGTGTCCTGCCATGTCCGGTGTCTGCCTCATTGGGATTGACGCCCTCTCGTTCCAAAAGCATCTTTACTATTCCCTCATGCCCGTTCTTAGCTGCCCAGCAGAGTGGTGTCCGGCCATATTTGGTGTCTGGCTGGTCAGGACTAACGCCCTCTCTTCCCAAAAGCATCCTTATTATTCCCTCATGCCCTTTTTCAGCCGCCCACGAGAGTGGTGTCTGGCCATATCTGGTGTCTGCCCTGTCGGGATTAACGTCCTCTTGACCTAGAAACATCTTTGCAACCTCCTGGTGTCCTCTTGCAGCTGCCCACGTGAGAGCCGTCATTCCCATGCAATCGTATGCGTTAACGTGCCATTCTTTCATCTCCAGTACGGCAGACACTATCCCCACAATCCCGAGAAATGCTACTCCGTGGAGTCCTGTAAATCCCACAGGCCCTCTCATCTCATCATAGTATACAGGAAGGTCGCCATATCGTTGACACTGCAATAATCGTAGTTGAGCAGATATATGCTCATCAAATCTACCCAGAAGCCCTAGCGCAAGTATTTTGACACCTTCCGTTATCCCCCTTCTAGTATGCCTGCCCCAGTACACAGAAGCATATTCTAGAAAAGGGGTTGTTGCGGGTGCCGAGCGAAGAGTTGGCGAAAGATCCCTGATACATCGAAAATTGAGGTATGTCAAGCAAACCTCGGCAATTGTCGCGTGAGGGTTATGCAATAGGGTCGGATCGCTTGCGAGATGCTCCTGAAGAGTAAAGTGTACCAGTCGAACTATGGATGAAGACGCCTCGACCGTGACAAGGCCCAGACATGATGATACGAGTGTCCGTAACGCCGGAACGCTTTCCGGATCCAGACCTGCGGATCCTATCTCCACCCCCAAGGCATGACGGAGCTCCTGAGCGCGTAATGGCCGTTCCGAATACAATACCCACAACAGAACTTTCTGTCCGAGTACTGATTTATATCCCTTTTGGGCTTTGAGTCGCGCCAGAGTTGCCGTGTAGGCATCACTCAATCCATTGCCGAGTGTCATCTGCTTTAGTTTCCTTCTTCTCCGTTGAATTGTCACCTCTTCTAGAATAGTGTCGATGTTGAGCGAAACAAGGAGGAATCTGCGCCAAATCGTTGGTAAGTATAAATCAGTAATGGAGTGCAAAATTCGAAATGGCCACACGCACATATCAGATATCTTTTCTAGGATAACCCTCACAATATCCGCCCGCAAATCGTTTGTCATTGCCACTGGCTCGGGATCCCTGTCCAATCTCATCTCCACATAATTCCGGATGTCGTCCGGGCTAGGGGTGATTGGTATCACGACCATCTTGGCGAAAGATCTTTCAATATCTTCCTTCACGTGGGGCCTCCCGGTGAGGAATATTCTCGTGCTAGGGGACTCGCGAACAATATCTTTCAGAGACTCGAGAAGCTCCGGTAGGCACTTCGGTAGACATTCGTCCAAGGCGTCAATACAGATGAAAACTCTAGGTAGTGAAGCAACAGCAGTTCTCAACATCCCCATAAGATCCGCAAGTAGCGGCCCTCTACCACCAACTACTTTTTTGGCTTTTTCAAACGCCTCCCGTAGGCCCTGGGGGATCTCCCCTCTACCCACTAGTTGTTTTAAAATTGCTCCCACGATATTGTTGACCGTCTGCTCCTGCTGGGAAAGGAAGTCGCAGTAGAAGGCTGCAACCGCCATATTTTCCTCGCCCTCCTGATCGCCTAGGCTGTCGATCACCAACGAACTAGTATTTCTTGCTGTCAGTGGTATTCGCTTCTTTCCAAGGATGCTCCCTCTCACCTCAGATATGTTTTGCCAACCCCCGGATTCCCGGAGCAAAACAACATAGCCTTTTCAGCTCCACCCTCACCACCCCTCCACTCCCGAAACTCGCCAGTTTCCAGAAGCCAATCTCCTACACCCTCGAACCGATTGGTGCGCACATCTTGGTGTCTATTTCTCGGCTCTAGTGGTGAGAGCCAACGCAGAATCTGCGCATCGTCGTCTGGGGTATTGAAAGTGTTGTTGACACTAACTTTGCCTATTATGTTGCCGCTGAGGATATTACTGTCGCCGACGCTGGTTGAATATGAAATTTGGGCCATGATATCTTATCTAAAAGGTTTGTTGAACGTAAAAAATGGGGCAGAGATTTGTAGGGGGGACTAAGGGGGTTTTACTGAAGATTCTGTAATCTGAGCTGAAAAAGCGGGGTGATGTGGCTTGTTGTGGCAACAATCCCCATCCAATCATTTCTCCTTTGCAAGCCTGCATGACCAACACGAGATACACTACCGTACAGTACTCGCGCGCAAATCAAAAACTTGAATTTGACCCATGGCGGTATCACTTTACCAACCTCTCCACTACCTACTGGCACAACAACCACATCCTCCAATCTTTTCATTATTATTTAGCCCATATTTATTTTTCTCTAAGGTTATTTTTTGGAATAGATATTTTCTTATTTTTTTCTAGTGCTAAGTTGTGCTACTTTTCACATTCTGATGATTGAAAATAAGGACGACTGTGGACACTGGCATTTCGAGTATTCAATTTGTGCCCGAGCACAACGTCTGTTCACATTATCTCACTCGGAAAATGCGAAAATAAATGAATTGCTTGTGTGAAGAAAAAAACATGTTGTAAATGGTACTGCTCGTCATACTCTCTCAATACTTCCTTTGTTGGTTGGATATCTTCCGGGGGCGCGCTTGTTCGTGGCCTCGGCTATGCGCCTAGGATTCGGACCTATGGGTCTGGGTTCGGGCATGGGTTTGTCTTCAGAGACCCGCTTTGACTTCGGGCATATTTCGGTTATGGGAGCTTTGTTTTGGACGCTCTGTAAAGCGTTTCCTGTGCAGGAATGCAGCAATCAGAAGCAAAGCGGAAAGGCTATTAGACGAGGCGGAAAGGATGTCAAAGGGTTTCACACCCGAAGGGAACCTATGCGGATGTTGCGAGCAGTAGTGGTTGTCTCCTTTTGTCAGCCAGGGAGTGTTCATGGGGGAAGGACAGACTCGGGAGTACGATACTGGCTTATGGGGGATAGGGTGGTATTGTAGATATATACTCTTGTCTTCACCGGTTAGTTAGTTGAGGATAGAGCATCGTGGAATCGTTGAGCGTGAGCCTGTGGTTGTTGGTGAAAAGATTTGGGGGAGGGTAGCAGTCTCTTCGGGAGAAAGTCTTCATCGCGCTCGTGCCGATCCAAGCGCTGGGAGGCGGAGGAGGAATTGTCAGCAGCGTAGATATATTCTTGGCCACCACTGTCGCGATCTCCTGACAGGTCCTCATGATCGGTTTTGCGGAGCAGTTCGAGCACGGCCCAGTTGGGACTTAGGAAGTTCACCAGGTGGTTCCCTGGGGCCTCCTAACGGGCTACCGTTGGAAATGATGCGGCTCGTCATACTCTCATGATACTTCCTTTCCTGTTCAGATAGCTTCCGGGAGCTCGCTTATTTGAGGTCCGGGAATGCACTGAAAATTCGGGCTTGTGTTTGTGAAAAGCATTTGGAATGCAGGAATTCGCGATAGTTTGGGGATCGCGCAGCTTTCGGGAAAGCCTGAAGAAAAGATGGGAGATTTGTAAGGCCAGCGCAAGAGAGCTGGAAGCCCGGTGGCAGTGGGAGAGTTTCTTTTCCTTTAATTAGCCCGGGGGTGCTCACGGGAGAAGGGGAGACTCACACGGAGCATTGTGGTGCCTCGTAGATGGATACGATATCTTTGTGGTTGATATATACTCTAGTGATCGCCCTTAGTTAGTTGAGTATCGAGCATGGAGCTATCGTTGAGCGTAAGCCTATGGTTGTTGTTGAATGAAAAGCTTTTCCCCGCACTCGAGTGGGCAATGGTTCTCGTTGTGAGATTCTTGGCGTTTCGATTCGTTTCACCGTTCGTCACTCGCCATGTTTCATGGTCGCTATATAGCTGTCGTGGTCGATCTACGTTTATTAGGTACGATTGTTATAAATCAGTTAATTCTTCTGGGGATGCCATAGCCTCTTGCTATATACCGGAATCATATGAGAGCGAGATATCCGCAAGAACTTCGTTCTATTTGAGCTAGTGAGGAAGATCCACTATTTATGCAGTAAAGCACAGCTATATCAGCAGCGGAAAATCAATCAAAGCGAGCAGTATGGAAGATAAGAGAAAACAAATCAGAGGAAAGTTACATATCTGGGCGACTGACTAAGAGGGGATATGAGCGAAAGATTAAATCAAAGTACAACTCGGAACACAGTAAGTCGACACTAAGGGAGAGATCGGTTTTGTAGAACTGGTTGGCACTGAAGAAGATATATATCATATATAATTTTTTTCCGTTTCTGCAATATTTCTATGCTGTATCCGTACAACACCTATTACCGTACCCCGCAAATATTCCCACCAGTGCAGGCCAAGTCATGATCTCTTACATTTATATAATCTAGCTTGGCTAGCCAGCACCACAAAAAAGTCGCCTCACTGTCTTGGTGCCACTAGACCATTCACACGTATTAAGAGGATTTCTAGTAAGTAGGGAGGGTTGTCGCTCGCAGAATTTGGACTTCCTCCGATATCATATAGCAGAGCCAGTAGGGCGATGTGATGGGCGATAAAGGGAGCCGCGGGAGACTGCTTCATAACAGTGAGAGGAACTGCACAGAAGAAATAAACTAGGTGTTTGCGAACCCGGGACGAGTGTCTGCTCGCTTACCGTCTTTTCCAACCCAACCGCTTGCAACGGTACCGTACTATACTACCCGTATAATCTGTCAAAAGTCGGATTGACGCTAATGAGGATTTTCTTGAACCTGTCCAATCATTGCGGCCTATATGTTTAAACTGTGGCGAATTCGCCTTCTTTGCGCCCTCCTGTTGACTCGGTTGCCTTAGTCTTGCTTTAGCTCCAATCCGACTTTTGCCAGATTATACGGGTATCCATCACTATCCACAAAACCCGTTGTAAATATCAAGGTAGCAACAACCGGAATGAGTGTCATAGGACCGATTCTGACTAGAACCTTAGTGGAGAGGAAAGGTAAACAAGGGAAAAAAATTAAAAAAAAAGTTGATAATAGTAAATAACTATCGGAAACCAGAAAAGCACCATTATTAAAATATATTCGTGAATCTACGGAGGTCTTGCCTAAACCAATCCTTCGCTTGGCAAGTATTTACGGAAGGAGAATATGTATAGTGGCGGGGTATGAAAGATGTAAAGGAGGAAAGCGAAAAGAGAAATAAGCGAGGTGATGGTATGATAAAAGGCCTATGGAGGGCAAATAAAAGGATGGATTGGGTGTTAGGATGGGTGTCAGTGTTCCGTGGAGGGTACCAGAGTTCTGGAAGTCAGATGGAGAGGGATTGGGGCTACCGAAGTGGGACCGCAATCTGAGGGCTTGGGAGTGGGACCCCCGGGGCCAATAACCTCGGGTGTTGATAATGGGATGCTGACAGGAGCTCAGGTTGGCCATTAACGTTAGTCATATTGGAATTTGAATGGTGAGATTGAATGGTGTCCCCAGCACACACGTGTCCCGAGTCACAGCGGAGAGTGGGAGGGATGTCGGGTCAACTGGATCTGCTGTGACGCAATCGATATTGCTGTGTTACCGTTGGATGCTCACCACTGCATCATGTTCTTTGGAGAGAGCTGACGGCTTTAGGGGTTGGTTTTTGTTTTCCGTCACAGCGGTGCAGGGATCCTTCTGTTTTATAAGCATCTTTACCATCACTTCATGACCTTTCTCAGCCGCCCATGAGAGTGGCTCCCGGTCATATTCGGTGTTTGCAAGGCTCACATTGACGTCCTCTCCTTCCCAAACAGTCTTTACTATTCCCTCCTATCCACCCCCAGCAGTTCGTGAGAATGGCGTCCGACCAGATCTGGTGTCTGCTTCAATGGGATTGATGTCTTTTTATTCCAAAAAAATGTCTTGGCCATTCCTTGATCCCCCTTTATAGCGGCCCGCAGGAGCCGTGCTCCGCCATATCCCGGGCCTGCCTGGTCGGGATTAAAGTTCTCTCGTTTACTCAATCCATTGATAAGTGTCATCTTCTCCAGTGAATTGCCACCTCTCCTAAGATAGCGTCGATATTAAGCCAAACAAGGAGAAATCTAAACAAAATCCCTAGCAGTACTCATCACCAGGGAATGGAAATGCCAAATGGCCCTACGCATATATTTGACATCTTTTCTACTGTAGGATTCCTCCCACAATATCCGCCCGCAAATGGTCGGCCATCACCTCTAGCTCGGTATCCGCGTCTAACCTCATCTCCACATAATTCTTAATGTCATCCGTGTTAGGGCTCATGGATATCACAACCATCTTGGTGTGGTATCTTGGAATATCTCTGACATGGGGCCTCCCGGTGGGGAGTATTCTCATGCTCGAGACTCGCGAACAATATTTCTCAGAGACTCGAGAATCTCCGGCAGGCATTTCAGCAAACATTCGTCTCGGGCATCAATTCCGGTGAAAGCCTAGGATAGCTCAGCCATAATAGTCCTCAAGATCCCAATCACATCGGTGAGTGGCGGCCCTCCACCACGAACCTCTTCTTTTTCGCTTTTTGCTGACCCTAAGCGACCCCCTCTACCTACTAATTATTTAAGAATAGCCCCCACAATGTTGTTTAGTGTCTACTTTTGCTGGGAAAGGAAGTCGCATTGGAAGACTTCAACCGCGAACACCCCCCCCCCTCCGATCGCCCAGACTGTCGATCACCAACGAACTATCATATTATTCCTGACTGTTAGTGGTATTCGCTTCTTTCGATGAATCCCGCCTCACCTCAGATATGTTTAGCCGACTCCCGAATTCCCGGCATAAAACAAGACACCCTAATCGTCCCACCCTCCCAACACCTCCACTCCCAAAGCTCACCCGTTTCTAAAAGTGAATCTCCCGCATCCGCGAACCGATGGGTGCGCAGGCCTTGGTGTCTATTTTTCGGCTCTAGTGGAGAGAGCCAATGCTGAATGTGCGCATCCTCGTCGGAGTTATAGAAAGTGTTGCTGACACTACCAATTATGTTGCCGCTGAGGATATTACCGTCGCCTACGCTGACTGAATATGAAGTTTGGGCCACGATGCCTTATCCAAAATGTTAGTTGAAGGTAGAAATGGTGTAGCAATTTGTAGGGGAACTAGGTTGTTTTAATGAACATTCTATAATCTGTGCTGAAAAAAGCGGGGCGATGTAGCTTGTTGTAGCAACAATCCCCATCCAATCATTACCCCTTAGTGAGCCTCCATGACCAAAACCACCACCTACAGAAGATACTCGGTGCGCTGACCAAATTCTGAATTTGTGGTCACAACAACGAATGTTCCTCACCCAGTATCATACCCTCACTTTTTCAATCTCACTACTACCTGCTACCACAACAACCACAGCATCGGATTAGTATTTTCTCCCCAAAATTGCTTTCCCCCTAACGTACCCACTCCTGTGGTTACCAGTTATTTACTCTAGTTAGAAAAGGAAGAACCCCCACCTCGTCCCAAGTTATTCTGTGCCTTGTGCACATCCGAGTCATATTTCCGCCCTTCAATCCTCACCATTTGAGAATGATACACCGTGAGGGATATCAAATCTTTAACTTTGAAGTGTCTGATTTAAAAAGCCTGAGCACACCCATCCTAAATGATTCAGCTGAAATAATCCCCAGGGCCATATCAGGCCGGTAGGACGGCCCGTCCGACTTACATCTGCCCTCTGCCGTCGTCTGTAGACTGGAAAAGGACGAACTAGATAGTTTAGATCACTTTCTAGCCCACATTTCTCCAATCTGAACGGTGGCTTTGCGCTTGTCAGCCGTCGTGCACTGTGTTCTGTGACAGGCATACATGGACATGTGAAGAAACCAGACGAGATAGTCATCAGTCAAGAACCTATATATCATTATATCCAGGTTTTTTTTTTTTTGTAATGTTTGTGTTGTTATTCGGCTATCGCCTATGATGGTATGGTGGGTGAACAAAATTACCGCGCATCAACGAACATGAAAGACTCCGACTATGACAACGGCCCTCCCCCACCAACCCCAATATCATGAGGACCAAAGAAACAAATCGAAAATTTAAACTCACAATAGAATAGTGAGTAGAAACTAATATTTTATCCAGAGAAATTCCTTTAGGTGGTGCTGAAAGTGGAGAGTGATGAGGGGTGTTGCGTTGCAATCAATGGTAGGGCGGTTAATTTTGTCCACCTACGATATCATGCCCCATAAATATTCCCACCACAGCAAGTGAGCTCGCGATCTCACATTCATAGAAATTCAATTATATCTTAGCTAGCCCACACCACAAAAAAATCGCTCACCGCCTTCTTGATACCACCAGACCATTCACCCTCATCGAAAGGATATCTTGTGAGTTAAGGTTGTGGCCAGATATTTTGGACCTCCCCCATGATATCAGCTGTACCATTATCGGAGCATGATAGTTTGTGAAGGGAACCACTGGGGACAGCTTGATAGCTGTGGGGGGAATTACACGGGGAAATATACTTGGCTTTATACGAAATTAGCGGTTTTTTTCGCTCCCCATCTAATCTGATCAAATCACTTGTGGGAGGGGGCACTGCGTTAAACATTATTATTCACAAGACACAATATAAGCATTGGCGTGACAAATAAAAATGGAGAACAGTGTGAATGGGGGGGTAGGAGGGTCGCACACTGGTAGAAAATAGAGTAAGGGAATTCACGTGAAACTTACAGTAGATACTTTGCAGGAAGGATATGAAATGTAAATTTCACCACACTGACGTTGTGCGTTCGCTCGCTAGCACTCTCTCCAAAGATCAACTAGCGGTAAACAAATGTGGACAATTAAAACTCAAACACCATGTCCTAACCCTTTCATGGATCACCGCATCTATCTCTGCATGCCCTTATTCTTCCGTACATTCACGTGATAATAAAGGAAAGACATGTCGGTATAATCTAATGTTAAACAATCTCCCGTATCCGAACCACCTGCATATCTCTTGAGCGATCCTTCGCACTCCCTCAACAAATCCTAGCTCATTCGTCCAACAAGAAATGTAAAAACAGGATCGCGTGTAACCAGAACTCCAAGGGAGGGAAAAGGAGAACAAAAAAAAAAGTAGACAAATGGCAATATCTAGAAGAAATTAGAAAAAAAAAGACACTTATCGGAGTCCTCTTACATCTAAATCGACGGAGGTATTGGTTACACCGGCCCCCATGCCAAGCACTCATGGAATGGGAATACCTAATAATGAGGAAGGAAGGATGTGAAGGGCCAAAGCGAGAAGACGAATAAGAGGAGAGGTGATAAAGCACCAGTCAACCGCGAGTAAGGGGATTGGTTAGGTATTACTAGGATGGGTCTTGATTTTCATTCGATGGCAGTAGAGCTTGAGAGGCTAGATAGGAAGTGGTTGGGACCACTTGGGTGATTGGGTCAAGAGAGCGCTCCCGGCGGACCCTGTAATAGAATTCCGGGGGTCCAATAACATCGGTCGTTGATCAGGTGCAGGCGGTAGGGGGCGGGTTGGGTAATGGGCTCTATCGCGTCGAGATTAGGAATAAGATTGGAATTGCATCTACCCAAGATTACAACACGATCGTCCCGAGTCATGGCTATAGGCGGGAGGGAAGTCGTGCTACCGCAATCTGCAGCGTAATTGATAGTGCCGCGCAGCCGTGGGATACCCACGACTGAATAATGTTCGGTGAGAGCCGACGACTGTGGGGTTAGGTTTGTGTTTTCCGGCATAGCGGGGCCAGACATCTTTCCGTTCCATAAGCATCTTTACTACCACTTCATGAAGTTTCTCAGCCGCAGACCAGAGTGTCTCCCCACCATATTCAGTATCTGCCTAGTTGGGATTAACATTTCCTCGCTCACTCAATTTGTTGTCAAATGTCATCTGTTCAAGTTTCCTTCTTCTGCTACGAATTGTCACCTCTCCAAGGATCGTGTCGATGTGAGCGAAACAAGCAGCAATCTAAACGAAATCCTTGGTAAGTATACAGTACATCATTAATGGCGTGGAAATTAGAAATGGCCCTACCCACATATCAGATATCTTGTCTAAGATATCTACAATATCGGCCCGCAAATCGCTGATCATCGCCTCCGGCAGCACATCCCCGTCTAACCTCATCTCCACATAATTCCGGATGTTATGTCAGGGCTGATGGGTATCGCGACCGATCATCTTGGTGAAATATCTTTGGATATCTCCTCTGACGTGGGGCCTCCCTGTGGGGAATATTCTCGGGCTAGGAGACTCCCAAATATTATCTCTCAGAGACTCGAGAAGCTCCCGCAGGCACTTCAGCAAAAATTCGTCTAAGGCATCAATATTGATGAAAACCTAGAGTAGTGCAGCGATAACATCCGCATCAGATCCGCAAGCAGCGGTGGTCTACCGTCAACCTCCTATTCCGCTTTTTGAAACACCTGGCGTTGGCCCTCAGCGACCTCCCCTCTACCGACTGGTTGCTTTAGAATTTTTCGCACGATGTTGTTGATTGTCTGTTGTTGGGAAAGGAAGTCGAGTAGGGCTGCAGTCCATATACCCCCCCCCCCAGCACCCTGATTGCGCAGGCTGTTGACGGATGAACTACGGTAGTATTTCGGGATATCAGCGGTATTCGCTTCCCTCAAAGAATCCCGCCTCTTACCTGATATATCTTGCTGACTCTAAGATTCCGGGAGGAAAACGGGACAACCCCATCGGTTCCACCCCCACAGCCCCTCCATTGCTGAAACTTTCGAGTCTCCAAGAACCAATCCCCTACACCGTCGAACCGCTGTTGCGCACGTCCTGGTCTCGGTTATTTGGCTCTAAGTTAGTGGAGCGAGCCAACGCAGAATCTGCGCATCCTCGTGGGAGTTATAGAAATTCTTGTTGAAACTACCTATTACATTACCGCAGTGTGCATTACCGTCGCTGACGCGGACTATGTATGAAGTTTGGGCGATGATATCTTATCCAAAGTATTAGTTAAATATAGAAATAGTATAGCGATTTATAATAGGGACTACGGTTGGGGAGCCTGCGAACATTCTAAAATCAGGGCGGAAAAAAAAAAAGGTTGGGGGGGGGGATGTGGCTTGTTGTAGCTCAACCTCCATCCAATCATTTCCCCTTTGCGTGCCTCCATGACCAAGACGCCATACTCGGACACAAACCAAGAACTCGAATTAGAGGGCGCGACAAGAAATCTCCTCACCCACTGTCGTACCACCTCTTTGCCAACCTTACTGCTACCTACTGCCACAACAACCACAGCATCTATTATTTTTTTCACCACTCCTTTGCACACGCTGTTTTCCCCTAATGTTACCTTGCTGAATACTTTTCCCCCCTTCTCCCTTTTTTCCAGCACTAAGCTGTACTTTTCACTTCCTGATAATTTATAACAAGGACGATTGTTGGCGCTAGCATTTCGAGTATTTAATCTAGGCCCAACGTAGTATCACTTCAATTCACATGATCTCACTCGGCAAAGTACGACAAAAAAATCAATTTCTTCTCTCAACAAAAACAATTGTATAGTTCTTGGACAAAACTGATCGTTGGTGAGCCCAAGTACCCCCTAAAACACACCAAAATCACCCAATTTGAGGGTCTTGTAAATAGCTATTACCGCCACCACCTCACAATTAATTAAGATGAAGAATATGTCAATATTCAGCCCAGAGCTCAGCGATACTAGAATTCTCATCTTTATAATGAATTCCACAGTTTTGTGTCTGGTGCAGGTCAATGAGGGCAGCTCATGGAGATCTAGGCGCCAAGCCAGGAGAATTTGTATGGTGACCTTTAGAAAAAGGTACTTGATTTCAAAATCGCCAATTTGGAATCATCGCAGTTCACCCAATATTACCCTATTTCCTTCAATATTTCAACTGGGTGACTTTGCTAAGGGGCCGCTATCTGCGGGGTTGGGAATAGAATCCCCGGGATCCAATAACCTCGATGGTTGATGGTCGGCCTCCGGCACGGGTTCAGGTTGGCCATTAAAGTCTGTGATGTCGGCACCTGAATTGTGGGATCGTGAAAGAATCCCTGCCGCACACTCGTCTCGATTCACAGCGGAGGGTGGGAGGGAGGCCGGGCTACCGTGGTCTGCTGCGGTGCAATTGAAATTGTCACACTCCCGTGAGACGCTCACGACTGCATCATGGCCTTCGGGGAGAGGCAGCGGCTGTGGGGTTTGGTTTGTGTTATCCGTCATAGTGGTGCAGACATGTTTCCGTTCGCTAAGCATCTTTACTATTCCCTCATGCCCATTCTCAGCCGCCCACGAGAGTGGTGTCCGGTCATATTCGGTGTTTGGCTGGTCGGGATTGACGTCATCTCGTTCCAAAAGCATCTTTACTATTCCCTCATGCCCGTTCTTAGCTGCCCAGCAGAGTGGTGTCCGGCCATATTTGGTGTCTGGCTGGTCAGGACTAACGCCCTCTCTTCCCAAAAGCATCCTTATTATTCCCTCATGCCCTTTCTCAGCTGCCCACGACAGTGGTGTCTGGCCATATCTGGTGTCTGCCTGGTTGGGATCGACGCCCTCTCGTCCCAGAAACATCATTACAACCTCCTCGTGTCCTCTTGCAGCTGCCCATGTGAGAGCCGTCATCCCCATGCAATCGTACGCATTAACGTCCCATTCCTTCAACTCCAATACGGCAGACACTATCGCCGCAATCCCGAGAAATGCTACTCCGTGGAGTCCTGTAAATCCTGTAGGCCCTCCCTTTCCACTAAACCTCAGGCCATCGTTGCCCACTCTGTTATACTGCAATAATTGTAGTTGAGCAGATATATGCTCATCAAATCTACCCAGAAGCCCTAGCGCAAGTATTTTGACACCTTCCGTTATCTCCCTTCTGGTATGCTCGCCCCAGTACACA
>Ga0307509_10004508_pt1 | contig 20028 bp, 15 predicted proteins | sample 10_EM_MG_FD_202245 | JGI IMG/M metagenome (GOLD analysis project Ga0307509, IMG submission 202245) | Populus trichocarpa ectomycorrhiza microbial communities from riparian zone in the Pacific Northwest, United States - 10_EM | ecosystem: Host-associated > Plants > Roots > Unclassified | place...
AACGGGGCAACAATCTGCGATGATCTTCCTATCGCCCTTCCTTGGGCAAGTCGGGGATGCGCACTTGTGCTCCTTGAGTCTGTGTTCACAGGCACAGATAGGACATGTGTGATGAGTAGCCTTACATGCTTCCTCGGGATGCCCGTATTGAGAGCATTTCTTGCATTGTTTCGTCGGGTTTGAGTGCCACATCAGCGCAGAAGCTTTGTAGCGGCCGTGAATCAGTACAGAGGGAGTGATTTTGTCCACTTCGTCAGTAGGGACAGATACTACCACTGAGGTAAACTTCTTAGGAAGTCTAATCTCCGGGTCTTTCTGCAAAAACCTAGCCAAGGTGATGTTAACTTGTTGTCCCACGAAGAGAGATTCCTTCATAACCGAAAGCATGGTTTCTTCGTCGTTAGATGTTGCATCAAGGGAGAGCCCGTGTATCACAACTTGTGAGTCGGTAGGGGCCCTTCTGAATTCCATGTAGTCTTGTGAACCCTCAGAGAGCACGGCGTTCATAGCCGTAGTCATGGGAGGTAAGTAGCTAGTGTATTCGATCGACTCAGATCCCGGTGGAGTCGTGAGAGAAACAGTACCGGTGGTCGCATTAATTTGTATTTGCAGGTTGGTGGGAGCAGAGCAGCCACACTTCTGGAGTTCCTTAGCGATGGCTATGCTTATCTGCGGCTCAAGCTTGGCCGAGTTGGGCAGGGGTATAGGTGTGGCGCGAGTGGCGTATATGCGTCTTCTCGCTATGGTAACGGTCTTTGGGCGTGCAGCAGGTGGCGGAGGGGGAGGAGAGGTGTCATTAGCCAGTTCAGCCGCATCCTCCGGCGCTTTGACCTCCTTTTTCTGCTTCTGCTTAGGGTTCTTGGGGGGTGTGGGGCCAACAGTCCCTGACCTCTTCTTCCCTTTGGGTGGTGTCTTGGGAGCAGGCGTTTCCTTAGGAGCTGCCGCCGCCTCAGCATAAGTGCAAGACTGCTTCTGCACTGTGCTGGATTGTGGGATGATTTTTGCAGTCGACGCTGCCACGTTAGTGGACAAGTCTCTGGCGTTGTTCGATAAACTTTTCACCGTAGTAGCGAGTTCGGTGACCGTGTTCGTGAGTTCGTGTATTTGTTGTCTCATTCCCACAATTATTGTAAACATTTGGATCTGGAGGGTGACGTTCACTACTTCGCCGTCCGAGAACTCAGTTTCAGTGGGGTTAAGGATTTCTTCCCTAAGAGGTGATTCATCTGGTAGGGACAATGCAGGTGCCACGCTCCTGATTCCAGCAAGAAATTCCTGGAACCATGGGCTGTTTTCGTATTTGCTGGCCAAAGGTGACCCTAGGTCTTCTCCTCCTGGCTGGGAAGCCATATCAGTCAAGGAGGTGAGGTAGGGTGAGGTGTTGTAGGGATGGGTGGCAACCGAGGTCGCGATGAAATCTTTGGTGTTGAGTGTTGCGCAACTCTTCACTGTGATTGGCCTATTTTAATGGTGCGGAAAATAGGTGGGACGGAGCTTGGTTTGTCTACTGTACGGTACTCGAGTACATGTACAGTACTCTCTTTCTGCCTCTTCTCTACTCCCTAATCTCCTCCCTCCTGGACACCTCCTTTTTTGTCGCTATTACCTTCCACCGGATCTGTCCTCTTTCATCCCACAGGCGATGAGGGGCCCTTCCCTATTTTATTTTTCCACCATCAGGGGGGCTGACAAGGGAGGGTGGAAATTCATGCGCAGAAGGACCTGGTCACCATCCAGCTTTCACAACCAGGCAACGCAACCGTCATCCGCCATCGCGGGGATATCGTTTAATCGGGAAGGCAAAACCGCAAGTATCATATTTTCTCACACTGTGGTCTCTTGGATCCCTGGAGCGCGCCTGATTCCAACGCAGGGCCTCCATCATTTACCCGGTAAACTTATGAGTTTTGAGTGGAACTCCATTTTGGGGCAGAGCGTTGGATCTGGCCAATAAATAAAACAGAGATGATCATAATGTCATGATTGAATTATGACCGGGGCTGTCCGAAAAAAAAGGAAAGAAAGTAAGGAAAAGCTTTTTTTTTTATGATAGGTTTGTTTTTTCACGAAATGACAAAACGCAAGCACCCTCACCCGACCAAATACCAGTACTGTATTCCATAGACCTTAGCTTCGGAGCAACTGCCGCTGACCACGGTTAAGGATAAAAAGAGATAGGAAAAATAGATTATCCAAGGCGAGGTGTCAATATTTTTCTTTTGTTACCTGTACTGTTCCCCTTACGATTTTCTCTTGAGTAAATTTTCTTTGGATTAGCTTTTATGGTGGACGGATGTGCTTCTAGGGCGCTGGAAGTGCTAGATCATGACAAACAGAGAACATTCCAGTCGGCGGCAGAAATCAAAGACGATCGGACGCGCCCTGACCTTCTTTAGGCGCAGTACTTCCGCTCCTCCCGTGGTTTACCCAACCATTCGACCAATCCCCTGAGTAAGGTCCCTCGAGCTCCAAGGCTGATAAAGTCTCCTGGAGGGGTTGGTGCGGCTGTCGGGAGGCTAATCGTGCAGCAGAACGGGGGTTTATCGTTGCGGATGACCAAACTTGAGTAATTCTCATCAATCATATGATTTTGCGCCCCTTACGGACTGCGGGTGAAAGTGGAGGTGGGAAGTAGATTAGGCGAGATAGCCGCATCACGGCCCGCAGCCGCGAGTTTCATGGGCTCCCATAGGTTTGCCCCACCATTAAAGTCTCAATCGTACGCCCTGGAATTGAAAATACCGGCATGTGATTAGTTTGATGATTATCTTGATTGACGCTTACCCGAAATACAGAGTGAGGGGTTAAATGGACAGCGCATTTCCAGACGGAGGTCCATCCCGAGCTCACAGTAGATTAAAAAAAAGTTAGCTTGAGGTTTCAAGTCTCAGTGCTTTTTTGAGAGTACCGTAGCTTATGCCTACCCAATCGCCAGCGCCATTGGAGTGCAATTACTCCGCTAATTTCGCAGCAAATCACGAGTTCTGATATGATACCTGTTGAGGCTCTGCGAGTGTTGCCTACGGTACGAGTGCTCTCTTAGCCAGCTCACCCAATAATCCCTGAACCATACACGCCGTACACGCGAACCAGCATCCAACCAATAGTATGCCACAGTCCCTGTAAGCGCTGGAGTCACCGCGAAAGTTTTCGGAAGCCTGCACCACTGTGCTCAGACCTCTTGTAGTACTCCGGGTACTGGCTGGTACAGAGGAGCGCTTCAGATACCACTTTAGGTAGTTACTGGGCTGAAGAAAATTAGCTGAGAAGGGTGGCTGTTTTTTGCGGCTCATTGAGTGTCTGATAGTAGCCGCACTGGAAGGATGGATGGGGGGGGTGGAGTACTTGTATTGTGCCCTTCGAATATATTTGTCCAAAGGTTCCGCTGGAATGATAGAAAGAAAAAAAAGGTACATAGAAGTAGATATGGATCGAAGATGGGGTGTGCTGAGGCTTGTTGGGGGCGTGTTGGATGCTGAATCCGGCCGTTTTGAAGATTCGAGGGAGGAACGAGTGGAGGTAGAGGTGGAGGAGGAGGCGCGAGTGATAGATACTGCAACGAGTATCTCAACAACGCCCGTTACTCGCCGCCAGCCAGGACTGAGATGGATAATAACCCTCGAGAGATTCCCTGGAATATCTATCCCTTGGGAAATTCGGTACTTTTTATCTTCCCCCTTACCTCCCTCACCCCCCCCTATACCGCATATAAGTAACTGATAAATTGTTTCAAGACCAAACCTCTTCCCAGACCTTCTCCCCCTAACCCAAGGGACCGCTGGCCAAACCGCTATGATTTCTAGAAACAGCGGAAACAGCAACCTCGGACTACCCTTACGCCTAAACACCTCACCGATCCCGCTTTCGGCACCGTTGACGGCGCCGTTCCTGGCACTCTTGATCAGTCTTTACCCACTACCTTCTGGAGACCTGCCCTGGGCTGGTTGGCGAGCGACGGGTGGGCCTCCATGGTGGATATTTATCGGTGATGACCAGGTGATGATGCTTGAGCCCGCGGAGCATGCGGCTGTAAGTTTTTCTGGGTATGTGGGGCATTCCGGCGGCGACAGGCATGGGCAAGGGGCTCGGCCAAGTGGCGAGAATAGGGAGGATTTGGAGCCGGGGGAGTGGGATGGTGGCGGTAAAGTGTTGGAGCCAGAGGAGTCGTGATGAGGGTTGGGTGGGCGGGGATGGCTTTCGGTGGGGCTAGAAAGAGGTTGTTCTAGGAGGGGTGGTGTGTAATGATAACGGGCGAAACGGAGTGATTTGCTGGAGGGAAGGTGGTGTTGATGTTGCGACTTTGTATAGTTTTTGTTTTGATTTGTATTTAGTATCGGCAATGTATATTCCGTAAAAGACTTTGTTTAAGCAGAATTCCCAGCTATCGGGATGTGTCGAAGGGGCTGAGTAGTATGACAGTGAGCTGAGCTTGGTAACGGTGACAGTGAAAACTTTACACTAAGAAACATCCTAAATTCCGGAATCTCTGCCAACATAAAACTAGTTACCGGAGGTGATAAGGAGATCTGCGAAGACATCACCATAGGCCTCTCCAGCGCGCATCCACTAAATTCACTGGGAAATCCGAAGTCGAGTGAGAGGAAGTCTACTCGGAAGAGATTGCGAAAAACTACGACCACCCAATCTAAAACTATGATATTATCAAAATCATCTTAGGAGGAGGAAAAATGTGGGTGAAAGACGAGGATTAGGAGAGCCTTTCGGATATCTGGATGGATAGACAGAACTTACCGTAGTCACTCTGCCCAAATGATGAATTTTATGGCAACTGGGGGAGAGTAGGCGACTATCTTACCTGTTTATGAGACTTTCCATCTGCCGTAGCAAATATATCATAGAAACGGAGGAGGAGGTACCTCTTTTCGCTACATTTTCTCTTTTGATTTTCTTTTCATGATGTTGTGTACTGTACAGCACTTGGCTAAGGAGTCGGGAGAAGGCTGTTATTCCGCCTAACGGATTCCACGGCAGAGCGAGTACCCGGCATAGTGAGGCATATGCCCAAATAATACCACTATTCGCAATTCCAGCCAGGGTTCAACCAATAGTGTTGTTCAGATCCGCATATGGCTTCGCTCTGCGGTGGAATATGTTACAGTTAGGTATTGTTTTGTAGAAATGCAGCTTATCCGCCGGGGAGTGAAAGGGTGGAGAGTTACTCCGAAATTGGGAGTACATAGTTCTATGTTTCTTGGGGGTGAAGGCTGTGAAGGGGAGGGTGTCTAATGAATGAGTGGTGGCGTCTGCGGGGGTCCCGAAGAGATGCGATACGAGTTTCCTAGATTTTCTCACTCGGAGTGACAGATCCATCCGGATTTTTGTGTAAATGGGTGGAAGGGCTCGGTATCGCTTCTTTGATTCCTTCCTACTTGCTCAGTGGACAATATCTATCTATTGTACTTGAATATGGTCACTTCGCCGCACCCCCGAGCCCTCTCGGGGTACCGTAAGCAACGGGAGCGATGTTTGGCTACGGTGGCCTTGCCTGGCATATTGGGGCTGGCGTCTCCCCGTTCTAACCGGAGCTTGACATCCCTCATTCCTCTTCCTGGCAGTTCGCATGAGGAGTGTTGGGCAGCCGTTGCGTGGAACATCGGAGTTGATTTCTTCCCGGTCTAACGAGGCTTTGCTGTTCCCTCATGCAATATACTGGAAGCCTAGAGGAGGCGCGTACTGGGTCGTTTTAGTTGATAAAATATGGGCCTACAAGCGGTATCTGGTGAAGCACGGCGCCGTGCCTTACCGGTATTGTAATAAGGTGAAGCATGGAAGAGAAGAGAAGGAAACCTATCATCCAAGTACCAGTAACTTGTAATTGTGGAACAAAAATTTGGGGAACCGGACTCCTATCAAAAGAATGTGTGTGGTAGAGGGATAAAGTACTTTCATGAGGAGAATTGGGTTCTGCAAGGGCGGTAATGTTGGCTACCTTAAAGGTAGATATCTTCGCTGTAGTGGGCATCTCGTGGGGGATATTAATTAGGTCACGAGATTGAATTGATGCTTTCAAAACAACAAAGCTGTATCACACGTTGCTCCCTTTCATGCTATTCATTGGTGGAGGGCTGCGGTTTGCTTTATTGATTTTACCCCACCACGGGAGTGGTACTGTAGTCGTGTTATCGAGGATGGGGAACACGCTGGAAATTCGATGGTTTCGTTGATGCCCTTCGGATATAACCACATGATGCCACCACACAGAAGGTTGATAGGGGTTTTGGATGCTCACTCATCATAGTTTGAGACTGGGCTAAACACTACAGGTTAAAGCATTCTGCATCGCGACGAGTGTAAAATGACTAACCATGGATATCTTGCCTCGTGATGGGTGTGTAGTTATTAAATAACGTAGCATCTAACGTACATCTATATCTATTGGAGAAATCAGAAGGGGGAAGAAAATGAGAAAGTAGAGTGAACAAGGGAAAAATACAGGGAGGGCAAATCTATTGTAAACCGAAAAGCATGAGCGGGGTAGATATCGTAAAAAGGTAAGCCTTAACTTGATGCCGCAACCATAACACTAGAGTACAATACCACACTCGCACTTACATTATATTGGTTTTGAAAATAGAAAGAATCATGGGCCGTTGTTCCATTGCCGCGTTAATGGTGAAGGGCATTCCAGAAGAGACATGTGAGGAGATTTCCAAGGGATCTAGGACAAAAAATCACCCAGAAAAATGGAAGTTGTGTAGCTATCAAGACAAGAAAGGGTATGATAGAAGGAGGGGTGAAACCGACAAGATGGTAGCGGGTGCCGGGAAGTTGAACGAGAACCAAAGGTGGTGGCTGCACGAAGAGAGATATCTTTGGTACCTCTAAAAAGACTGGGAGGATTAGGGGCGGAGGATAGGGGAGAAGGATGATATTATGTCTTTGCGATTGGCCGGCGGTGGGGAGTGGGGTCTGGAAATCTGGTATTAACTCTGCGATACCCTAGCCCCACTAATTAATAGGAGACGAGAGTCCGGTAGGCATTGTATGTCAGGCCTCCCGGAAGGGCTCGAATGATTGGACCTCAGACTGGGATGTTGGAGCTGCCTTTGCTGGTGATGTCTAGCGCTTTTTTCTTTTTGTTTTGCCTTAAGCTCGGGGTGGGAGGGTCGGTTTTCGCTGTGGGCTCGCCCTCCACTAAAAGGGGAGGATTTTGCGGCGCTTGTAGCGAGATCGAATTGTTCGGATTCTGGGGAGTATTGTATATCCTCGCGGTTGATGTCTGTTAGGTCTCCTTAACAGCTTCACCACGGCTTCATGCCCACCCCTAGCAGCCCAGGATATTGGTGTTCGGCCGTCATTGTCTGGCCTATCAGGGCTGACGTTTTCCCGTCCTAGTAAAAGCTCCACCACGGCCTCCTCGCCATTCTCGGCAGCCAACGAGATTGGTGTTCGGCCGCCGTTGTCTGGCCTATCGGGATTGACGTTTTCCCGTCCTAGTAACAGCTCCACCACGGCCTCCTCGCCATTCTCGGCAGCCAATGCGATTGGTGTTCGGCCGTCGTTGTCTGGCCTATCGGGGTTGACGTCTTTCCGTTGTAGTAACAGCTCCACCACGGCCTCACCGCCATTCTCGGCAGCCAATGAGATTGGTGATTGGCCCTTGTTGTCTGGCCTATCGGGGCTGATGTCTTTCCGCTCTAGTAACAGCTTCACCACTGCCTCATATCCATTCCAAGCAGCCAATGAGATTGGTGTTCGGCCGTCGTTGTCTGGCCTATCGGGGTTGACGTCTTTCCGTTGTAGTAACAACTCGAACGCTGCCTCATATCCCTTTAGGGCAGCCCAGGATATTGGCGTTCGACCGCGATCGTCAGGGCTATCGGGGTTGACGTCTTTCAGTCCTAATAGCAGCTCCACGACAGCCTCTTGTCCATACTCTGCAGCCCACGAGATTGGTGTTTGGCCGTTATCGTCTGGCCTATCGGGGTCGACGTCTTTCCGTTCTAGTAACAGTTTCACCGCTGCCTCGTTTCCACACACGGCAGCCCACGAGATTGGTGTTCGGCCGCCGTTGTCTGGGCTATTGGGGTTGACGTCTTTCTGCTCTAGTAACACTTTCATCGCTGCCTCATGTCCATATCTGGCAGCTAGCGAGAGTGGTGTATGGCCATTCGCGGCTGGCCTATCGGGGTTGACGTCCTTCAGTCCTAATAGCAGCTCCACCACGACCTTATGTCCATTCTCGGCAGCCCAGGAGAATGGCGTGCATCTGTGATTGTCTGGCCTATCGGGGTCGACGTCTTTCCGTCCAATTAACAGCTCCACCACGGCCTCATGCCCACCCCCGGCAGCCCACGACATTGGTGTTCGGCCGTCGTTGTCTGGCCTATCGGGGTCGACGTCTTTCCGTCCAATTAACAGCTCCACCACGGCCTCATGCCCACCCCCGGCAGCCCACGACATTGGTGTTCGGCCGTCGTTGTCTGGCTTATCGGGGTTGACGTCTTTCAGTCCTAATAGCTGCTTCACCACCGCCTCATGTCCATTCTTGGCAGCCCATACGAGCGGCCTAGAGCCTGCTTCATCCATGCCGTTCACATCGACACCACCCACCTTTGTCAAAACCTCGGCAATATCAGCAAGCCCAAATATGGACGCACAGTGTAGCCCCGTGAACTTGTAAAAGCTCACAATATTCTCGAGACGATACCAGCTGATGGTGTGTTCCAAGAGCAGCCTAATTGAAATATGACCTTCGTAGCGACTGAAAAGCTTCAGTGCAAGCGTTTTCGCACCATTCGAGAGTTCCTTTTTCATGTGGGCTCCCCAGTATAAAGATGAATATTCTAGGAAGGGTGGGCGTTGAGTCTGCTCAACTTTAGAGCCCGAGAGGGCTATTATCTGTTGCGAATTCAGATATGTCAAACAGGTCTCTGCAATTGTCGCGTGAGGGCTCTGGAAATGGCTATGATGACTGGTCAAATACTCCTGGAGTGTGTAGTGGATTAGTCGAACTGTTGACCCTTCCTTATCCACTATAACAAGCCCTTGGCAGCAGCTCAACACGGTCAGGATTGAGGAAATATTGTCGGCATTGCACTCTGTGGCTCCTATTTCAACAGCCAAAGCCTGGCAAAGCTCATCCGCTCTTAGAGGTCGTTCTGAATGACCTACCCACATCAGGGCAGTCATTCCGAGTCTTGATTTATGGCCACCCTGTCCCTTAATCCGTTTTAATGTTGCGCCGTAGGCGCCTTCCAGACCCAACCCATCCGTCATCACCCGGAGCCTTTCCCGCCGCCGGTGGATGCTAGCCTCCTGCAAAATTGCATCGAGATTTAGAGAAACCAACAGGAATCTAGATGCATATCTGTCAGCAGATAGCTTGGGTAATGTTTCCTATTTAGCCCATCATAACTCACATCTCAGCGACAGTTTCCGGAATCGATTTTACAATTTCGGCCTTCAATCCCCCATCCATCTCGTCCGGGGTTGTATCTTCGGCAAGTTTCTCGTGGATGTATCGGACAATATCGTCTTTTCGAGGAGCAATTGATACAACTACTACACGATTCGGGAGATATCTTCCCACTTCACTACCGACATGGGGTCTTCCGGTTAAGAACACCCGCGTTTCTGGGGACATTTTGATTATTTCCTCGAGTGAAAGAAGGATCTTCGGTCGATGAAGCGCAGCACATTCGTCCAGGGCGTCCAGGCAGAAAAAGGTGGGACGAATAGACGAGAGGCTCCCCAAATGTTTCACAATCTCTTGGAGTTGCAATGTCCGACCGCCGATGACTCTTTTGTGCTTCTCAAACGCATCCATCACTTCTTTGGGAATTTGCTTAAAACTTCCGACAAGCTGCTTCAGCAGAGCACCCAACATATTCCCCACAGACTGTTCTTTTCGGGCCGCGAAGTCGAAATAGAAACACGCCACGGATATATCCTCTCCAGCCTCGCCGGCCTCATCGCACAAGGTATCTATTACAAGCGAACTAGAATTGTAACCCCGTTAGAGAAAATCTCCAGCGTTGCACACACTCTCTCCGGTGTCGCCCCTCTTACCTTATGTAGGTCTTTCCGACCCCCGGATTTCCGGAGCAAAATAATGTCGCCTTTTGCGGTCCACCTTCACCATCACGGCTCCTCCAGTTTCGAAATTCCTGTGCCTGCAAAAGCCAGTCGCCCACGTTTCTAACCCGACGTGATTCAAGATCGGAATGTCGTAAGCGGGGCTCGAGAGGCGACAACCAAGTTAGGATTTCAGTCCTGTCATCGGTGACCGTAATGTTGGTATTAGTGTTGAAGCTGTGGTTATTGTTGTTAAGAGAGTCTGTGTTGTGGTTTAATGAGCCGGCGGTATTAAAAGAATTCGTATTACCGGAAAAGGGGCCTTGATCTTGGGACATTTTTCTGTTCCTCGCTCTTCAGGATGTTGTAAAGATAGGTCGACGAGGTACGGTAGTATGAGGTGATAGAGTTCCAAGGATGGGAGAAAAGCGGGGCCGACCGCCATTGCCTAGCCTACTTGGGTGGTGATGAACGCTCAGTCCAATTATGCTTCTGGAATTTTGTGAAACCAATGTCACGCCTGTGGCTTTGGCAGTGCATGCAGGAGAAACAGCCATTCCACGGCTCCCAGGTGGTAATCGAATAAGCGCCAGAGTTATATTGTCAGCGTGAAAACCCCTCCAACATCGCTCCTCACATGGTAGTGGAATAGGCAGCATTGGCCAGAACTCTGAACTTCTCAAACAGATAAATCATTATCCACCTGAGATTGACGCGCTTCAGTAACATCAAGTTACCTTCCTTGAGATCGCAAGGATAACTTAGCTGATTTAGACTTTTCCTCGAGTAAGGATGTCGGCTCTTCCCTTCTGACCCTTTTCGACACCTCCGCGCGCGCTAAGCGCTCCACAACCCACTGTTCGCAGCATTCCCCCAAGAAACTTGATATTTGTGAATCCTTGAATCCTAGGAGTAACCTTACTAGACCGGCCTACAATCGATCGACCCAAACCCCACCTAGGAGCGTGAAACCTCCGCTTGAAAAGCCGGCAACACAGCACAACTGACTGATCCCCTATATGGTATGATAGTGCCCAGGTTTAAAGAGGGGATCATACCCGGTGTACGCCAATTTATTTATCCTCCTCCCCCTGTGCGCTAGTATGTTGGCACGCATTAGGCGATTTGATCCTATTGGCACCCTATCTTGCCCGTCTATCATCGGATATCACTCGTCTATCAAATCTCAGATCTTCTCATGTCAAGTCTCATACTACATGAATCAAAGCCTAAAGAACCACCGGGAATGAAAAGCGAGGGAATATCATCTAGTAGTCTAAGTCGGTAGTCTCATACAAGGTGGCCTGTCTTCTTAAACTAATTTGAGGTGTCCTTAATTCGTTCGTTTAACTAATGATGGAACCTAGGACACAACAAACTAGCATACATGTACCGGAAGTATCATACGAAAATATAGTTTCTCCGCCCCTCTTTCTGCCCTCCTCATCATGGAAGCCCTAAACAGTCAGTTTAAAAATGCTTACAATAGTCTAAAAGCGCGGCCAAACGTGGAAGGAAAGCCGATGGCCAAAACTCTTCTCCAAACTAAAAAAAAAATAGGTGACGAGATATAAAATTATACCCCCCTCATCTCAACCCCCAAACTCAAGGCAGCTTGATGAAACTTAAAAAAGAATGCTACGCTAATGCATTATACTGTAATACCTTGCCATCTTAACCTAAGTATAACTATGTTGATATCCCATGATCCTGATCCCTTATGAGCTATACTAGCTACTATATGCCTAATGGAACTAGATGCCTCAGATAACTCTTAATATATAAATCACACCACCATGCTTTATGATACTGTTTAGGCCGTGCCTCAGGGTGTATGCCATGGATTTACCTGTACTAGCTACGAATAAACCGCGGATTTAACAAACGGGAGGGGGAGAAAAAAAACAAAAAAAAGCTTTATGATACTGAGCTGCAAGGTGAAAGAGGAACAAGCAGGAAATAAGTCCCCGCCATTTAAGTGCAGGTGGCGGGGGGGATAGAAACTAATTCTGACTGCCAAATACTGACAACAGGGAGGGTGAGATAGAGTGATAGGGACCCCGTCATGAACAGAGTATGGTTCAGCTTGTGCGGTAAGGGTCAACTAGCTTAAGGATGGATAATTACACTACAGTGGCCATCTCGCAGGAACATTAATTCGGTCACGGTATTGCAGTGATGCCTTCAAAATAGAAAACCCGCGCCAGACATTACAATTCATTGGTGGATAGGGTTCTTTTAATTAATTGTTTCTCAGCACCGGAGAGGTAGCCGATTATCCAGCACGGGCCCGGGAATGCGGTGGAATGTCAATATTTGCGTGAATACTCTTCAAATATACTCTTAACTACATACTCTTATTATGAATGTCACGATACATAATGCTAATATTATTGGATACCCACACCAATTCATTCCGGCAACCGTGCTAGTCGCCACAAGTTGAAATATCCTTTATCGTAAGGATAGAAGAATTGCTAGCATATATTGCTTGCCTGGCTATATAAGTATACACTCTGTAGATAACCTAGCACTAATGCACGGTACATGTATATTCATGTGGGGTAAAATAAGGAAGTATAATTTAATGAACTAGGATTCAATAGACGGAAAGCAAAATATATTGTGAACCTGAAACCGGAGGGGAATTGGGTATTAAGAGGGAAAGAAAAGAAAAAAGAAAAAAGAAAAGAAAAGTGAGCCTAAATTTCATGCTGGAGCCATGATCGTGGGTACAGGCAATACCACATCCACATTTCGACCTATATGATACTAAATTGGAAGATAAGAAGAGAGAATCAGGGGCCATTATCTCACGGCCTGAGTAGAGAGCGAAGGGACTCATGTAGGAGTATGTGAATAGATTCTCGAGGAGCCTATTGAGAAAAATCGCCCGCAATTGAATAGGAGTTGCACGATTTATAAGGAAAGGGGAGGGGGCACAGAAAGAGGGGAAAAACCAACGAGATTGCAACGGATGCCCGGGAGTTGAACAAGCGCTAAAGGTGATGGGCGATGGAAAGGAGATGGCCTGGGTTGATACAGCGAGGAAGGCTGGGGGGGTTAGAGCTAAAGGATAGGGGAGAAGTATTATATTGTGTCATCGTAGTTGGTCGGCGGTGGGGGGCAGGGCTTGGAAACCTGCTATGAACTTTGTGATACCCCGACGATTCTTTTTGAGACGATGCAAGAGTGCAGTAGGTTTCATTTGGCAGGCTTATCGGAGTTGACGTCAGACCATTCGTGCAACAGCTTCACCACCGCATCATGTCCACACCTGGCAGCCAGCGAGATCGGTGTTCGGCCCCAAATGTCAGGCCTATGGGGTTTGACGTGTTCCCATCCGAGTAACAGCTTCACCACTGCCACGCATCCAAACTCAGCAGCCAACGAGATTGGTGCTCGGCCCCACCTGTCTGGCCGATCAGGGTTTACATCTTTCCGGCCGAGTAACAACTTCACCACTTCCTCATGTCCACCCTCAGCGGCCCAGGATATTGGTGTTCGGTCGTTATCGTCTAGCCTATCAGGGTTGACGTCCTTGCATCCCAGCAACACCTTCACCACCGCCTCACAACCATTCCCGGCAGCCCAAGAGATGGGTGTTCGGTTGTACCTGTCTGGCCTATCGGGGCTGACGTCTTCGCGTCCCAGTAACAATTTCACCACTGCCTCATGCCCATTCTCAGCAGCCCAAAAAATAGGTGTTCGGTCTTCATCGTCTGGCCTATCGGGGTCGACGTCTTTCCGTCCGAGTAATAGCTTCACTACTGCCTCATGTCCATTCCCCGCAGCCCACGAGATAGATGTTCGGTCTTCATCGTCTGGCCTATCGGGGTTGACGTCTTTCCGCCCCAGTAACAGCTTCACCACTGACTCATGTCCCTTTCCGGCAGCCCAGGATATGGGCGTTCGGTGGTCACCGTCTCGCTTATCGGGATTGACGTCCTTCCGTCCGAGTAACAGCTTCACCACTGGCTCATGTCCATTCCCAGCTGCCCACGAGAGAGGTGTTCGCTTGCCATCATCTGGCCTATCGGGGTTGACGTCTTTCCGTCCTAGTAACAACCTCACCGCTGCCTCGTGTCCGTTCACGGCGGCCTGCGAGATTGGTGTTCGGTTGTCCCTATCTGGCTTATCGGGGTTGATGTTTTCGCATCCCAGTAACAGCTTCACCACCTCCTCATGCCCATTCCGGGCAGCCCATATGAGGGGTGTAGCGCTAGTATCATCAATACAATTTATATCGACACCATCCATCTCTATCAGAGCACTCGCGACCTCAACAAGCCCGAATATCGACGCATAGTGTAGTCCCGTGAACTTGTAAAAGTCGAATATCGAACGAAGAGGATCCCGACCGAGCGTGTGCTCTAGGAGTATACTAATTGATATATGGTATTGGTAACAGCCGAAGAGCTTCAGCGAAAGCGCCTTGCCACGGTCCGTAAGTTGCTTTCTGATGTGGGCTCCCCAGTATAAAGATGAATATTCTAGAAAGGGCGGGTGTTGAGGCTTGGGAAGCCGGGAGCCCGAGAGGGCCATTATCGGCTCCGAATTCAAATATTCTAAGCAGGTCTCCGCGATTGCCGAGTGAGGGCTCTGGAAAAGGTTACTATGGCTGGCCAGATACTCGTGGAGCGTATAGTGAATGAGGCGAACAGTTGATCCGTCATCATCGATCACAACAAGCCCTTGGCAGCAGCCTAACACTGTCCGGATGGAGGAAACATTGGGAGTATTGCAACCTGTGGCTCCTATTTCAACGGCCAAGGCATGACATAGCTCCTCCGCTCCCAGAGGCCGTTCCGAATGACATATCCACATCAAAGCAGTTATCCCGAGCCTAGATTTCTCATCATCCTGTGCCTTGATTCGTTCAACCGCTGCGCCGTAGGCATCATCTAGGCCCAGCCCGCCCGTCATTGTCCGGATCCTTTCCCGCCGCCGATGGATGCTAGTCTGCTGTAGGATTGTATCGAGACTTAGAGAGACTAACAGAAATCTAGATATATATATGTCAGCGGATAGTTTGGGTAGGATTTAACATTTAGCCAAAATACTCACATCTCGGAGACCGTTTCCAGAAGCTTCTTCTCAATTTCTGTCTCTAATTCCTCATCCATCTCGTCCAGGGTTGCGTCCTCTGCAAACTTTGTGCGGATGTGTCGGATAATGTCATCCTGTCGGGAACTTATTGATATAACGGTTACTCCACCGGTAAGATGCTTTCCCACATCACCATCGATATGCGGTCTCCCAGTCACGAACAATCGAGTGGTCGGGGACCTTTTGATGATGTCGTTGAGTGAGAGGAGTATCCTGGCTCGATCTGGTGAAGCACATTCATCCACGGCGTCAAGACAGAAAAATGTGGGCTGGGTAGATGAGAAGCTCCCCAGCATCCTTACGATCTCATGAAGTTGTAGCTTCCGACCACCGATGAACTTTTTATGCCTTCGGAACGCATCCGTTATTTCTTTCGGAATTTGCTTAAAGCCGCCGACAACCTGCTTTAGAAGGGCACCTAATACGTTTGCCGCAGACTGCTCCTTTTGGGCCGTGGAGTCGAAATAGAAGCAGGCCACCGCAATATCCTCTCCGGCTCCTCCGGGCTCATCGCACAACGTATCTATTACTAGTGAACTAAAATTCCCAATTGTTAGAAATAATATCCGGCTTTGTGCTTTCATGTCCGATATCGGGTGTCTTGCCTGATGTAAGTCTTGCCGACCCCTAGATTGCCGGAGCAAAATATAGTTTCTGCTTGCGATTTGCCTTGGCCATCGCCGTTCCTCCAGCTTCGGAATTCCTCTGTGCGCAGAAGCCAGTCACCCACATCTTTGGTGCGGCTGGTTTGAATCTCGTGATGCCGCAAGTGGGGTTCGAGAGGCGACAGCCAAGTCAGGATTTCGTACCGCTCGTCGCTAACTGTAATGTCACGGCCATTATACATGTTGGAACTATTGATATCGTGGGTAAGGGCTAGTATTATTATTTCGGGAGTCGGTAGTGTTAAAAGAATTGTGATTATGATTTTGGGAGTGGGCGGTGTTGATAGAAATAGTATCTCCCTGAGGATCGGGATTGTGGGGGACTGGGGTAACGGAGCTAGGAGCCGGAGAGGTTCTTCTGTCCCTCGTTCTTCGGGATGTCGTAGAGGATAAGTTGATCAAGTTCAGCACTGTTAGGTGATAAAAGCCTGAGAAGGAGAGAAAAGCGGGGTCTCTCGTAAATGCTCAGCCTACTGAGAAGGCGATGGACAATTGGTCTAATCGTGCTTCAAGAACTTTGTGAAACTAATCTCAGCTTTATGGCTAAGGCAGTGCGGATTGGGGAAACAGCCACTTTGCGGCTCGACAGAAATATGCATGAATTCCATCGTTCGCGCTAACACCAATCGAACCTGGCCCTTTTAACATGGGTGTGTATGCAAGTTTAACCGCCTCAAACGAATAATTGATCCATGAAAGCGCAACGAGACTAACCACCCTCCTTGATATCGCAAGATATGAAATGTATCCGCCGTACCTTCTGAGTTTTGTGGATATCCATTCATTCCATCGCCCTTATCGGCAAAGTTACGCAAACCACTCTACTGGCCAAGATTTCGCTACTCTCCAAAAAATTTAAACACTTCTATTATTTAGATCCTTCAATTGGCGGAGTAACCTTGCTATCAGCCTAAACCCGGTAGAGCCAACTCCAGCCGGAGGTGTACTGCCTATTGTTTCACGGCAGATTAGGTGATATGCAGAAAGACCTCTCAACCGTAATACAATCCCTTTGTTTTCGATTGTGCAGTGGAAAAAAAGACGCGCTGTGATTTCTCCCTTGTGCAGAGGCATACATCCTAGGCACATACAATAGACTGCGTTCACGATTTAGTAGAACCGCTTGTCGCCTCATCATCGGATGTCACTTATGTGCCTCATATGCGCAGGGCTACCCGAACCAAAACCCAAGCAACTACTGTCGCGATAGGGAAAAGAGAGAAAGTATCGCTGAGTTTGGGGGTTGGTAATATTATTGGGGGCGGCGTATAATATCCATTGCCGACGCCCTTCGTTCGCTTATTCCACCCACCCTGTAATAGGAGTTAGGATACAGTTGCATATCGCCTAAAACCTTCACCTCGAGGTGTCACGCGCATGAAATCTGATGGCTACTGACAATGTTAGAATTTTTACAAAAATAAAACCGCTGCATGGAAGCTGAGATCTAGCACTAGGAGCCAGCAGGTTTTTTTTTTCTTTCTTCTAGAAGTGACAACTTGGGGAGCCTATTCAATGTACACTTGACGATCCCGGGAGAGTGTGGAACGGGTTCCCGGATATTCACAGCATGATAGGATACTAGATAAAAGACCGGTAGGGTTTGATGAAGCCTAAAGCAAAGTACGAAGAAAAGAAACAACCGCGCAATCGCAAAAGACTCGAAGTGGAGGGGTGATGGGGGAACGGTCGCCTGGAGGGCTACTATCTCTCTAGCTAAGGACAGGCTAAGAGATATATCTCTCTAGCTAAGGACAGGCTAAGAGATATATCTCTCTAGCTAAGGACAGGCTAAGAGATATATCTCTCCGTCTACCGTAACTAACAACAACCTGACACTCCCGAAAAGCAACAAGCTTTCTAAAGAAACGCGTAAAGCTAACACACGCAATCTAGAACTATCCCGGGATCCCTTCATCCGCCGTGCTCCTAAAGCCTGTGCCCTGCCAGTGCGCCAAATCCCGTTTGCCAGGTGACATAGGGTATGAAAGAAACAATGAAACCGGGTGCCCGGTACCTCATAAGTTACCCTATGACAGCAACAAAACCATGAAAGGAATACCCTATGCCGAGCGGCATAGAATGTGAGAACAACCCACGGCTAAGCGCCTAACCACCGGAAACCACAATGCAACATGGATCTCTCCGACCGCATATCCGCTAGCATGCATATCCGCCTAAGTTAACCGCCTAACCGCATGCCCTATAGGCAATCGAACGGGGTTGTCATTGTATGGATTCTGATGATGTTAAGCATGCAGAAGCCGTTGCCACCTCCGTTTCAATCCTGGTCTAGCCTTTAAGTCATTCGCGCCGTACGGTAGAACAAACTTGCATAGGTGTGATACGGTATATCGAAAGTATAACATCCTTTCTCTCCGGCCCTCTATTAGGGCCACCCGCAAGCCCTAAAGAATAAATGTGCAAGTGCGATGACAATAGGATCCAGCGTGGAAGGAAAGTTGACGGATAATCCGATTATATCCTAGCTAATTACAAATGAGGGATCAGGTCCCAAAGCTGAAGGAAAGTAGTGTAATCAACTCTAAAGAACCAATTTAGGCGAATACATCATGATCCTCGGTCTCACAAACAAGAATAGGGGTTATCTATTCCAATTGCTTTACTCCGTCTGGTTTGGGGGCCATCACCGCGCAGTCTTAGCCCTGCAGAATACCGGGTTTATCTGGTTTGTAGCTTTTCCGTAGCTCCCCCGGGACTTCCCGGTCGCTATGGAAAATATTTAATTGATAAGATATGAGTCTACAGAGAGTGTCTCGGGATACAAAGCACCTTTGCCGTTTGAGGAGCACGGTAGAAGAGTGGAGGAAATCCCTACCATCCGAGAACGAATAGTTAAGGATCATAAAAGATAATGGCGAAAATCCAACTCTTCTCTCCAGGTGATAAGACGCTTTGATCAAGAGAGTTAAGTTCGGTTTGAGCTGCAAGGGTCTTCCAGTTTGAGAGTAGATACAGTATCTACGCTGGGATGGGGATCTCGTGCGGGGTGCTGGCTATATAATCGTATTACGCTCTGGCTTCAAAGCTGCCGGCGCATGCAGAATATTGCTCTCTTTCAAACTGAGGGTGATGGAGAGCGAGGGTTTGCTTTATTGGCTGTGTTCCACCACCGGAGCGGTCGTGCTGCCTGTCTCGAGGATGGGGAATGAGCTAGTGGAAATTGAATTGTTTCTTGAATGCTCTCCAGATGTAACCACCTACCGTACTCCGATCACATATATGATTGAGGATGTTCATTCATCATTATTTCTGTAACTGGGTTAGATATCACCGACTGAAAGATTCTTTATCGCGCGCATTGTAAAATTCCTGGCCATAGACTTGCCTGATTATAAGGATACTGTCTCTAAATAACTTAAGATCTAAGATACATTTGCATTCATGGGAGGAACGAGTAGGGGAAAGAAAATAAAAACCTAAAGAATAAAGATAAAATATATAGAGAGCAAAACCTATTTGAAAAACTGCAACACAAGGTGAAATTAGGTGTGAGAAAATAGCAAGCCTAAATCCCATGCAGCAACCATTCCACCACCAAGTATGTATTAAAGGAAGACAGATGCGAATAGATTCTCAGGGGACCTAGTGAGAAAACTACCCCCGCAAGATAGCAGTTGCTTGGCTATCAAGACAGAAAAGTGCGGAAGGGGGGATTCGTGAGAAGCCAGCGGATTCTTGGGCGCTGAACGAGAGCAAAAGAAGGTGGTGGGGCGGCACGAAGAGAGAGGTTCCTGGTACCACCAAGAGAGCTGGAAAGGTTGTGATCCGGGGATAGGGGAGAAGCAGTTATTAATAGCTTCTTGATAGGTCGGCAGTGGGGGGGCAGTGCTTGGAAATCCCCTAACAACTGGGGTACACTCTAGCCACTCATTTTAAAAGTATAAGAGAGTGTGGTGGAACTCATATATCCAAAACAGTCGTGCTGGTGTCGTTCTCACCCTGTAGCAGCTTCACCACGGCCTCATGTCCATATCTGGCAGCATGCGAGATAGGTGATCTGCCCCATGTGTCCGGCCTATCAGGGTTGACGTCTTCCCGTTCTAGTAACAGCTTCACCACTGCCTCATGTCCATTCTCGGCAGCCCTCGAGAGTGGTGTTTTGCCGTCATCATCTGGCCTATCAGGGTTGACGTCTTTCCGTTCTAGTAACAGCTTCACCACTGCCTCATGTCCATTCTCGGCAGCCCTCGAG
>Ga0307509_10004509_pt1 | contig 20026 bp, 32 predicted proteins | sample 10_EM_MG_FD_202245 | JGI IMG/M metagenome (GOLD analysis project Ga0307509, IMG submission 202245) | Populus trichocarpa ectomycorrhiza microbial communities from riparian zone in the Pacific Northwest, United States - 10_EM | ecosystem: Host-associated > Plants > Roots > Unclassified | place...
CGACGTGACCGACTTCGGCACGCCGATCAAGAGCGTGACGACCTCGCAAAACGGCGACCGGGTCCGGATGCTGGTCGAGCCGCAAGGCAACTGGGAGCACAGCGCTTACCAGAGCGACAACCAGTTCGTGCTCGAAGTGCGTGCGCAGAAGGTCGACCCGAACAAGCTCACGCAAGGGCAGGGCTACGCGGGTGAAAAGCTGTCGCTGAACTTCCAGAACATCGAGGTTCGCGCGCTGCTGCAGGTGATCGCCGATTTCACCAACTTCAACGTCGTGACCAGCGACACCGTGACGGGCAACGTCACGCTGCGCTTGAAGGACGTGCCCTGGGATCAGGCGCTGGACATCATCCTGCAAGCCAAGGGACTCGGTCTGCGCAAATCCGGCAACGTGATCCTGATTGCGCCGAAGGACGAGCTCAACGCCAAGGAAAAGGTCGAACTTGAAGCCAAGGCGCAGATTTCGGCGCTCGAGCCGCTGCGCACGCAGTCGTTCCAGCTCAACTACGCCAAGGCAGCGGACGTTGCACCCGGGCTCGCGGGGCAATCAGGCACCGGCGGTGGCGGTGGCGGCGGCAGTGGCGGTGGCACCAACACGCGTATCCTCTCGGCGCGCGGCAGTGTGATCTACGAGACCCGCACGAACCAACTGTTCGTGACCGACGTGCCATCGAAGCTGCAAGAGATCCAGGACATGATCGCCAAGATCGACATCCCGGTGCGCCAGGTGCTGATCGAGGCACGCGTCGTGATCGCCGACGACAGCTTCGGCCGATCGCTCGGCGTGAAGCTCGGTGCCACTGATCTGCGCGCTCAGCAGGGTGGTGTGCCGGGTTGGACCGTCGGCGGCAACAACCGCGTGGCGATCGGGGGCAACCTCAACGCGGTCGCAGGGTCGACCTTGCAGACCACTGGGACCACCTCTCTGAGTGACACCAACTTCGTCAATCTGCCTGCTACTTCGCAGGGTGGCAACAGCGTGGCGACGCTCGCGTTGTCGCTGTTCAGTGCTGGCGCCAATCGCTTCCTGAATCTGGAACTGTCGGCGTTGGAGGCCGACGGCAAGGGCAAGGTGGTCTCGAGTCCGCGCCTGATCACGGCCGATCATGTCAAGGCCTCGATCAAGCAGGGGACCCGAATTCCATATCTGCAGGCATCGACGGCGGGCAACACGAACGTCTCGTTCGTCGACGCCGTCCTCAAGCTCGAAGTCACACCACAGATCACGCCGGAAGGCAACGTGATCATGGATGTCGAAGTCAACAAGGACAGTATCGGTGCCATTTTTGCCGGTACGCCTTCAATCGATACCAAGTCTGTGCAGACGCAGGTGCTGGTTGAAAACGGCGGCACCGTTGTCATTGGCGGTATCTTCGAGCAGAGCGAGCGTGAGGATGTCTCTAAGGTGCCCTGGCTTGGCGATGTGCCTTACCTCGGCAACCTGTTCAAGACGCGCACCACATCCCGCAGCAAGACCGAAATGCTGATCTTCCTGACGCCCAAGGTCGTCACCGACCGTTCGGCGGCGCGCTGAGGCGCTTCCGCAAGTGGCCAATCACCTCTTGGATTTTGAGATGACCATGTTCAAACGAATTGCATCGCTGTTGTTGATTTCCGTCGTGGCGGCCTGTGGAGGCAGCGGCGACGGAGGCTCGTCGCTATACGGCGGCACGTCCAGTACGACAGTGACGGCAACAAACCTGGTGCTTCAACTCGACCGAGCTACTGTGGGCAACAGTGGAAGTGAGAGCGTCACGGTCACCGCTACGGCTACTGACGCGAACAACAACGTTGTGGCCTCCGCGCCTGTCACGGTTGCTGCCAATGCCGATGCCGTCGTTGTAGCCAGCGGCGCCACAACGGACGCCGCGGGCAAGGTGACTGCCAACGTGTTGGTCGGGTCCGAGAATCGGTCAAACCGCACCGTCACCGTCACCGCGACGAGCGGCACGGTCAGTCGGACCGCTACGTTCGAAGTCATCGGTGCGAAGATTGCATCCACCATCATCGGTGCGCCGTTCGCACCCGGCGCATCGGGCCAGATCAACTACGTCCTGACAGACGTCAACACCAACCCGATGCCGGGTCAGACGATCAACGTCAGCGGCATTGGTTCGGGTGCCACCGGTACGACCGACGCCAATGGTGCGTATATCTACACCTTCACGGCGCCTTCGGCTTCTGCTGACTACACGGTTACGGCGACCGCCGGTGGGGCGACTCGTCCCGACGTCGTCAAGGTGGCCGGTGCCGGCAGCGTGGGCGCGGTTGCGCCGGGGTCAATCAAGTCAGCGTCGGTTTCCGCGAACCCTAGCGTCGTCTCTGTGAACACCTCGACGACAAGCAACCAGGCCGCTATTCGCGCGCTGTTTTTGGGCGACGCCAATGCGCCTATCAAAGACGTGCGAGTCCGGTTCGACTTGAACGGAGACGCAAACAGCATCGGTGGCACCTTCACCACCGGCAACACCGTGGTCTATACGGATTCCTCAGGTCAAGCTACCGCTGCTTACGTACCCGGGACGCGATTTAGCCCCACGGATGGTGTTACGGTTCGCGCCTGCTATGGATACACGGATGCGGAAGTGACATATCCGGCGTGTGCAAATTCGACCACGGCCACGCTGACGGTCGTGTCTGAGGCGATTTCGGTGTCGATCGGTACGAACGCCACGCTCATCGACAACACGCTAACCTACATTCAGGAGTTCGTCGTCACAGTGGTCGATTCGTCGGGTAGCGCCAAGGCCGACGTCCAGATCACGCCGTCGGTGGACCTGCTGCGCTTCGGCAAAGGGCAGTGGTTCCATGGGACCGGTGGCTGGGCACTCTATCTATACGATGCCAACGGCGTCCTCACCACGTATCCCCCGCAGTACTTTGATAGCCCTGGTGGAACCACGTGGTATCTGGAAGACCCGCGTACAGCGCTGGAGAAGGCTGCTGACCCTGGTGGCGTGCCCACGCTCGATACAAGAGCCGCGTGCTGGAACGAAGACCGGAACCGCAATGGTGTGCTCGAGGATGCCGAAGACACGAAGTCGGCGGGCTATTCCATCAGCGCTGGAGGTAACGGCAACGGCAAACTGGATCCCGCCAAGTCGGACGTAGCCATCAGTATCCCCGGCAGTTCGCGGACGGACAGTTCGGGCAAGGTGATCTTGCGAATTGAGTATGCGAAGAACCTCGGTAGCTGGCTCGAGTACAAGATTCTCGTGTCTGCGAGCGGCGTAGGCGGAACCGAGGGACGAGCGACCTGGATCGACGTGTTGAAGGTTGCCTCCAAGGACGTAACCAGCGACACGACGCCTCCCTTCGCCGTAAGCCGGTACGGCAAGCTGGCCGACTGCGCCAGTTCGCAGTAGGTCGGGACGAGCTTGATTGTTCGACCGATCTCGCTGATCGGTATGCCCGGCGGTGGGAAGTCCACCGTTGGGCGACATCTGGCGCGACGGTTGAGCGCCGCGTTTGCAGACACCGATGCCGCAATAGAACAGCGCATTAGCTGTTCGATCCGTACTTTCTTCGAGCGGGAAGGCGAGGAGCGATTTCGCGACACCGAGACACGGGTGCTCGACGAGTTGCTTCAGCTGTCGCACGGTATTGTCGCGACAGGCGGAGGAATCGTGCTGCGCGAGGCCAATCGTGAGATGCTCCAGGCGCGCAGCGTCTGCGTCTACTTGCGTTCGACGCCGGAAGAGCTCTTCCGCCGCGTTCGCCATGACTCGAAACGCCCGTTGCTGCAGGTGGCGGACCCCCTCGCGAAGCTGCGCGAGCTGTTCGCCAAGCGCGACCCGCTCTACCGCCAGACTGCCCACTTCGTCATCGAAACCGGCCGACCCTCGGTGCCAGCACTGGTCAACATGATCCTGATGCAGCTCGAGCTCGCGGGTCTCGTCGATCCGGCAGCGGTGCCCACGCAGATCGATCCGACGGCCGACGGCCCTTCGCACTGACCCCGTCCCGTGCGCCCGTACACTGCGCACATGAGCAACGTCGCCGAACGCGTCCGCATCGATCTGGCCGATCGCAGCTACGACATCCTGGTCGGTACGGGGCTGCTTGGCCGCGCCGAGACCTATGCCAACCTGCCGGCTGGCGCGAGCGCCGTCGTCGTGACCAACACCACCGTCGCGCCCTTGCTTGCCGAGCGACTGGCTGCGGCGCTGCGCGTGCGATTCGCACAGGTCCTGGTGATCGAGCTGCCTGATGGCGAGTCGCACAAGGACTGGGCCACGCTGAACCTGATCTTCGATGCTCTGTTGGCCGCAGGCTGCGATCGCAAGACGACACTGTTCGCGCTCGGCGGCGGCGTCGTCGGCGACATGACTGGCTTCGCCGCGGCCTGCTACATGCGCGGCGTGCCCTGCGTGCAGGTGCCGACGACGCTGCTGGCCCAAGTCGATTCATCGGTCGGCGGCAAGACCGCAATCAACCATCCGCTGGGCAAGAACATGATCGGCGTGTTCAACCAGCCGCTGCTCGTTGTGGCTGATCTCGCCACGCTTGACACCCTGCCGGAGCGCGAACTGATTGCCGGGCTGGCCGAGGTCATCAAGTACGGGCCGATTGCCGACGCCGCATTCCTCGACTGGCTCGACGCGAATCTCGGCGCACTGAAGGCCCGCGACAAGGCGGCCCTCACGCACGCGATCAAGCGCTCATGCGAGATCAAGGCCTGGGTCGTGGCGCAGGACGAACGCGAAGCAGGTCTGCGCGAGATTCTCAACTTCGGCCACACCTTTGGCCACGCGATCGAGACCGGTCTGGGGTACGGCACGTGGTTGCACGGCGAGGCCGTGGGTTGTGGCATGGTGATGGGTGCCGATCTGTCGGCGCGGCTGGGTCTGATCGACGCGGCGTATGCGCAGCGGATCGAGCGCATCGTCGAGCGCGCTGGACTGCCCATCGCGGGCCCGCGGCTGGGCACGTCGCGCTATCTGGAATTGATGCGGCTCGACAAGAAGTCGCGTGCCGGCGCGATTCGGTTCGTCGTCATCGAAGCGCCGGGTCGAGCCGGTGTGCATGGCGCCGACGATGCTTTGGTCGGCCAGGTGCTGGACGCGCACACGCGTTGACCCTGCGCGCATGGCAACGCCGCTGAAGCCCTGGGCCAGCGATCCGGCGCGAACTCGCGGGCGCCGCCACGCCGAAGTCGCGGCGCCGACCCGCGACGACTTTCAGCGTGACCGTGACCGGATCGTTCACTGCACTGCATTTCGCCGCCTGGTCTACAAGACGCAGGTAGAAGCACCTGTCAGGAAACAGCCACATTCCATGCGGCTTTACGAGCACGAGTAATTTCGTCTCGCCGGGGGTCAAGAAAAGTCCACGTTCTCTGCGGCTTAGCCAGCCATCGACGAATACGCAGATTTCACATCAGTTCGAAGCCGCTGAGTCTTCTAGCTCAGTCTCATCAGCTGACCCGAAATACGACGCTGGACACTCAACCTCGTACTCAAGCAGGAACCGACGCTTGTAGACGTTGATCGCTGTCTGCCGTGAGAGCTGCGGTCCGATCAGTTCGAACGTCCCATCAGCGCACTTGAAGTTCAGCATGAACTTCTTCTTCGCCGTCATGATCGCTTCTTCGCGATCTGCAATCCGGTCCTGCCGAGCTTGCCAGCACTGACGGCACTGCCCTGTCTCTGTGAATCGCTGAATCGGCTTGTGTTTGTCCTTGCATGGAATCAGGTTCGAATAGAACTCGTCTCCGTTCGCAAGTGCAGTCGCTCGGGCGGTCCTGCGACCTCGGGGATTTGGTTTCGTCATACACCTATTTATCGATGCCCAAACTTCGGGGTCGGATTACGTGACGCCGGTGATCGGATAAATACCCGCTGAACTCAAAACACGGGAAATCTATGAATTCGGAACATGTAAAGCACATCGTCGATGTAGCAGCAGCGCTCACAACGGTTGGCGTCGTCGCTAACGTACTACCACTCGTCGCAGCGGTCCTTTCGATCGTCTGGACAGGCATGCGAATCTACGAAATGGTCACAGGCAAACAGTTCCACTTGCTGTTCACAAAGGCCGCGCCATGAGCTACCTGAGTGACTTGTGGGTCACAGCAACATCGCAGACGGGCGGATGGATCACCAACCGAGCAATTCGGTTCATGGGCCACCTTGTGGCAATGATCATCATCATGAAGCTGACGTGGATGGGCGGCTTGAGCGTTGAGTTCTTCGCTTGCTACTGTGCCTTCGTGTCAGGTGATGCATCGCTTGCCCAAGTGCTGAAGACGAAGGCGCCTGAGGAAGCGAAATGAGCGAAACATACGGGATGATCTCTTGTCCCGAATGGCAAACGTTCGTGTGGGAGGGTGACATGTACCACTTTCACAAGTGGGATCTGGTGCTCAAGCAATGGAACCGCAAGCGCAATGCTTGGGTCGTGTGCTCACAGGACTCGCACCTCTACCTGATGCTCGTACCGCCGAAGCCGTACGAGACACCGTACTACTGATCAGTTCTGCGCAGCGGTGAGGATGCCGTTGTCGAAGTACAGGTAGCCGCGTGAGTACACCCATTGCTCGTGAGTGCCACGCGCAGTCATCGTCCGGTTGATTTCATCCGGAGCACCCCAATTCGTCTTCTCACGAACCGTCTTCGCCGACATGCCGAATCGTGGGTTCGGCAGCTTCGACCTTGCGCACAGTGGCGCGAAGAACTCGACGGCTTCGTCAGGTGTGTTGATCAGCTTGGTCTCAACCCAAAAGCCCTCCGTCTCGCTGAACGCACGACCTTCTGCTTGAATCGCTTTGTACTTGGCGAGGCTGTCGCATTGCTGTGAAGCGAACGCAGACGTTGAGACGAGCAGCGCAAGAGTAATCAGTAGCTTGTTCATTGTTCATCCTCTCGCATTTCCATACGACCAGGCATGAATGTGACCGCAGGCATTGGTTGACCACTGCTCTTGCACCACACGGTAGCCGACGGACCCATGTCTGATGTCTTGCACTTGTCGTTCTGTTCGGTGTTGAATGCGGCGAGTTCAGCCGCTGTCCATTGATGTGTTGCACAGCCAGAGAGCAGCAGCGCGATGATCGTGAGAGTCAATTTCATGTTGGGTCCTTGGTTAAGAGCGGTTTCCTTTCCGCTCTGAAGTTATTTATCGGATGGGGACACAATCCAACCAAAAACGACCCAGATCAACAGCTCACTTGTTCAACGCATTCAGAACAGACGCAGCTTCTTTGGAAGCCTGCAATGGCTGAAGAGACGCATAGACCATCGTCTGTTCAGGTGAAGAGTGGCCGAGTAGCTCTTGAACCTTGTAGAGCGATACGCCAGCGATGACGAGCTTCGATGCGAACGTCTTGCGAAGGCTGTGGTGCGTGATCTTCTTTGTGATGCCAGCCCGCTTCACCGCTCTGTTGAACCAAGCGTTGTGAAACGCCCTCGGTGCATCGCGATCGTCATTCGGATAGACCCACTTCGACGATGACTTCTCTACGCTGCGAGCAATAAGGACGGCTTTGAAGCGATCAGTGAGGTAGATCGTGTGTGCCTTCTTCGTCTTCAGCTGATAGATGTACGCGACACCCTTGACCAGATCGACGTTCTTCCATTCGAGCGATGCCAACTCACTGAACCGACATCCAACATCGAGCAGACCAACAACGAAGTCGTACTGATCTTGAAGCCGCTGTTGACGATGCTCGGGGCGGTTCGCGTAGTAGCCGTAGCCCTGAACGAATCGTGTTGGGTCGAGTGAGTCGAGAAGCTGCTTTTCCTCGTGTGCTTCCATGTAGATCGGTTGCCGCTTGTCCCTCTTGAACGACGGGAACTCAATCGCATCGTCAACAAGGTAGCCGAGCTTCTTCATGTGGCTCCAAGCACCACTGACGGCACACACATGCTGCTTGATCGTTGCCTCTGCTGATCCTTCCTTCCGACGAGCCTCCACCAGCCTGTTCATGTCCGAAGACTTGAGGTGGTGCAGAGGCATCGAGAAGTCCAGGCCGTACACCTTGACCTGCTTCTTCGTCTTGTTGCAGCGCTTGTGACCTTTGAGCGGATTGAGAACAGATGTCAGGACCTTGTGATACGGCGTTCCGACCTTCGACTTGATGAAGGTTTCCAACGCTTCACCCAAGGTCGTCTCTTCAGCTTCACGACCCAATGCTGCTTCCTTGACTGCCTTCTCATACGCTGCTGCCTCAATACGTTCAGCGAGCTTCTTGTTGGCCGTCTTGCAGCTCTTGAAGTACTTCTTGCCGTTCAGCTGGAACGCGTAGTAGAGGCTGCTGCTTCCCTTGTGTTTGACGATCGTCATTTGTTTTCCCCTGCGATGGTTGAGTTAACTAGATGAGTCCACCTTCAACCAATGAGGGTCAAACCTCAACAGCATCCCCGTGCTAGTCCTCCGTTTTTTGCACAGATTTCGCCCGGGACGATAAATACCCCAAGCGGAAAAGGAAGCCGCTACTACAGGGAGAAAACCACCATGAACCAATCACTGATCAACATCTTCGCGACGTTCGCACCAATCGCTATCGCAGCACTCGCAATCGTCTCGCTCAACTACAAGCGGCATCTGACAGAGACGCGTATGGAGCTGCTGAAGATCAAGCTGACCCACTCGAAGATCAGCCTTTTGGACTACTACACAGCGACGGAACTGGAATGAGCTGGCAGTATTTGAAAAAGCAGACGAAGGAGACATTGACGTTCATGAAGCCCTCTGACATGAACCGATTGCTTGAAGAGAAGCAATTCCTCACGTTCATCCAGCTTCACTCAACGCTCGCTGATCTGTACAAGGGCGGCATGACTCTCTCTGAAGACATGAAGGATTGCTTGATGCACCCGTTCAAGCTGTGGGGAGATGACATGCCACAACAGATGCTTGATCTCGCTCACAAAGGCAACAAGTTCGTCTCTGCTGACGGTCAGGTATCCAAGAAGCGCAAGGAGATGCTTGAGGACATCACAAGGCAAGAGGCATGGGACCTGAAAGCGTGTGGTGACTTCGTGACGCTGGAAGAGGTTCTGTTGACCCTGAAGAACATGCGCTCTGTAGGCAAGCTCAACTCAGGCCAGACCGACTTCCTCGACCTCGCTGAGCACTTCATCAGCGAACAAAAGTGACTTACCAGTCCGTCTCGTATCGATTGCCCTTCGCCGCATTGGCTGAGGCGTTCAGCAATTGGAGGTTTGCGTGGCAGTGCAGTCCACATACAGTTTTCGATACAACCGGAATGATGTGATCCACTTCAAGACGATCGACGCCCGTTAGGTTGAATCTGTCGTTCAACTGATCCCGCATGCGATAGACGGACTCAACTTCTTCATCCTCATACCAAGAAGGAATCGCAACCTCTCGTGCAGTGTTGTAGAACCGTGTGTGCAGAGCACCGTAGCCGGGATTGTTTGAACGCCAGTTCCTGGCGTTTTGATCAACGTGGGAGCGATTGACGGAGCGGTACTGACGGTAGTTCGCACGGCTTCGTTCACGATTGCTAGCGTGCCAACCCTTTGCTGCAGCTCGGCTGCATTCAACGCACGTCATGCCCTTTGTTGGGCGCGCTGCGATGTGACCGTTCTTGCAAGGCTTGCCGGTGAAGTAGTGAGTTGCACCAGCTGCGATCGCCAGCTTTCGCTTGGCATAAATAATTTCAGACATTCAACATCTCCGTGTTGTTAAAGGCCCAGCAGGTAAGAACTGTCTGGGCCTTGTCTATTTATGGAGTACTTCTATGACATCTACCGACAAGCAGATAGAAGAAGCGGCATCAACGCTCTTTTACGACCTGACGCTTGAAGACTGTGATGAGCTGAAGGATGCGGGTGAGTACGGAACGATGAGGGAAATCGTGTGGGCTCTTCTGATCCTCGACAAAACTCATCCGATAAATACAAGCATGACGGACTGGATTGAACTGGCCGAACACTACCTAAAGGAACAAGAACATGAACGACAAAACAATCGACGCTCTGCTTGAGATGGCAGCGAAGTACGAAGGCGAAGATGCTGCATGGATGATCACGGCAGCCAACATCATTCAGGCACACAAGCCGGTCTACAACTACACGTTCGTCAGCAATCCAGCGTGGGCTGAAATGACCAAGTACTTCAAGAATGAATTTGGCAAGATACTTGCCAAGCAAGACACACCCGAAGCTGCCTATGCACGTGCAATGAAGGTCGTCTCATGAGCGAAGCCAAGCGCTACTACAACGAAGAGACGACGCTCGACTACGCAATCAACGGCTTCAAGGTTCGCGTCTGGATCGTCAACCCGTTCCAGAAGAATGAGTACACAGTCGAACAGCTTGCTCACTTGGTGAGCGGCCTTGACCGTACGGGAACAGATTGGGACATCGCTGAACGGATCGTCGAAGCTGTCGCCAAGCACTACTCGGACATCGCTGCTGTGCAAGTGATCCGGCCTGATGGTGTCGGCCACATGGTCTACACGACTGAGTACAACGGCGACAAGCTGGCCGCATAAATAGACCTGTATCTGAAGCTGCTCAAGCAACTAGAGCCCTCATCGCGAGGGCTCTTTTCATTTCCGACCGTGGAAACAATCACACCCGTCAGCTCGCATAGTCAGGTAGAACCTCAGAGGTAACAATCTCAGAGGAAGAGCCGTGGTCAAGACGGTCGTGAAAGAAGGCAAGACGAAGAAGATCATCGTTGCCAAGAACAAGGTGACAGTCGCGTTCGTCGCGAATGGTGAGGTGACGGTCGAGCAGCAGAACATCCAGATCAGCAAAGCGCCTGAACGGTGGAAGCTGCTGCCGAAGACCAAAGCGGAAGCGATGGCTGCTGGCATCAAGCACTTCTACACCGGCAAGCCGTGCAAGAACGGCCACATCGCTCCGCGTCATGCTCAGCGAACGATTCAGGCTTGCCTGACGTGTGTCAACGAACGCAACCGTCTGCTGCGCAAGAAGAAGCTCAAGGCTACCGATGACCTGATGAAGGCAGCTCCGCAGATCGTTCGCAACCGCAACGAGCGCACTGTCACCGATCGGGCTGAAGCTGCACGTCACGGGATGATGTTTTACTTCGATCCTGACGGTTGCGCCAAGGGTCACAAGGAAGTGATCAGGTACACGAAGAGCGGCTTCTGTTCGCAATGCCATTCAACGATCAACACGAGAGGGAGAACACGCGCTATGACTCGTTCGCTGACCGTTGACAACAAAAACATCCTCGCTAATCCCACCATTGTGATTGAAGGCTGAACATGCGCGATGTCGTAGAAGAAGGTCAGTCCAAGCGCGTCAAGATCGACGTGCGCAAGAGAACAACGACGCAGTTCAAGGACGGTCTGGTCACGGTTGAACAGACTAGCGTTCAGATTCGCAAGGCTCAAGAGACGTGGCACCAGCTACCGAGGACCAAGGCGGAAGCGACAGCATCCGGCTCGAAGCACTTCTTTACGGGCAAACCATGCCGCAACGGTCACATCGCTCCGAGATTCGTACGAGCAGCGGCGACGTGCGTTCAGTGCGTAGGTGAGCAGTCGAAGAAGAACGGAGAAGCGCTCGTCAAGAAGGCAACCGACCTCCTGAAGCTGGCCCCGTACGAGGTTCGCAACCGAAATGAGCGGACCGTGACGGATAGGCTGGAAGCGGCGCGACTCGGCATGTTGTTCTACTTCGATCCCAAAGGGTGCGAGAACGACCACGATGACGTTGTTCGCTACACGCGCAGTACTGAATGCGTCCAGTGCCATTCTGCGGTAGGCAAACGTGCACGTGAGAAGGTCAACAAGCGAATGATGACGATCGACAACAAGAACATCCTGGCTAACCCAACTACGGTGATCGAATGAACTTGAAAGAGCTACTCGTCAAGAAGGCTGAACTTGATGCTGTCAATCCACCAAGCGTCCCCAAGGAACCGAGCTTCAAGTTCACCAAAACAGGTGCTCAATCTGCACTACGAGATTTGAGGGCATGGAGCGCTACATCACGGTCGTATCACGATCCCGTCGAGTACCGCAAGATGAAGTACTGGGAGTTGCTGACCGACTACATGCTGAAGAACTTCGATGCGATGTACGAAGACATGAAGGAGCAAGACAACAAATGAGCGAAGCCAAACTGAAAGCCGCAACAGCCAAGGTCAAGCTGGCGAGACGTGAAATGCGTACTGCGCATACCCAGTTTCAGAAAGCGTTCGCCAAGGCTTTCAATGCTGTCACTGAAGCATCTATCGCGTTGGAAGCTCTCCAGACCAAGCGCAAGTAAGTTTTTCGTCGAGTTTTGAGTTTGTCCGATAAATAACAGTGCGGCTAGGAATCGCACTACTTAAAGGACTCTCAAAATGAACAAGACCAAGAACACAAACGCGGCTATTCACCACCCAGTTATCACCATCCGGGTTGTCGAAGTAGACCTCAACAGGAACATCGTTCTGTATACCCCATTCCTGACCCCACAAGCGAAGCCATGGACATTCCGCGCGAGTATCCAGATTGACCGCAACACGATCAGGCACCTTCAGCCAGGTAAAGGGTATGCGATCGCGCAGACGGTTGATGTCACCAATACAACTCACTGGGCTGCATCGATGCCTTACTCTTCAGGCCCACATCCAGCTCACAGCGTCATCGTTTCACATACTGAGGCAAGGCGCGCAAAGGCAGAAGCAGCGAAGAACCCAGTGACAGAGACTCACGACTTCATGGTCTTCTGATTCTTTACCCCAAATTACCCTTTTCGAACTCGTCATCTATAGGGTAAAAGATAACAGAGCCCTTCGGGGCTCTTCCCGTTGGAGTCGATCATGACAACGTTTCGCTACCAAGATCTCTCACGCAATACATCACTCGACCGTCAGCCTGTCGTCAATCCTCCCGAACGCATTGCAGGCAAAGTCAATCACCGTACCGATAAGGCACGCATTCACAGGCTGGAGAACGATGTCAAGCAGCTTCAACGCCAACTGAAAGAGCTTGCCGCGATCGTCCTGAAGGCTTCATCGTGATCGTTTTTCACACTCTTCTTGCCATTCGCATAAATACATTCAAGCGTATCAACTGGCAAGAAGAACACGCTAACGAATCTCTCTGTGGAACCTCCGGATTTACTTGCCAGTTGCCGGGGGTTTCCTTATTTTAGGAACTGGCAATGAATACTCAAATCAACATCTTCACTGGTCACTTCACCGACAACATCGAGAAGAAGAATCCCGGTGTCTCGTTCGGTGCTGTTATTGTTCGCGACTCGGAAGTAATCACATCAGACGAGTTCAGCCTGACCGACTCGTACCTTACTCTGTGGCTCAAGTCGGTCCTCGGCATCCTCAAACAGCTAGAAGAGGTTTCAGTCCAGCGCAAGCTCGTTCCTAACCTTGAAATGTCTGTTCAGGTATTCGCAGCCCACAAGAACGTCATCGCAATCTCCCGCAAGCTACAGGACATCTTTGACGAGCTGAAGAGGCACAAGACTGACGTAACCAAGCTCCTGCACGTCAAGCTCCGCCGCGCAAACCGAAGCTTCTACGACTACCACGACACGATGGTTGAGATCGTCACCACGCTTCTTGCCATCCACGCCAACACCTCGACGTTCCGCTTCCAGTTCGCCTCGCTCCCGAAGACGAACCCACACATGCGTACAGCCCAACAGCACGCAGAAATCGTCCACGGTGAAGCCAACCAAGCATCGAACGTCACCAGCCTGTTTAAGTGACGTTTTTAGGGTTGCGCTGGCTTTATGGAGCTTTATGGAGCTTTATGGTGTTTTATGGAAATGTATAAAGCCAGCGCACTTATTCGAAGAGACCTCATCTCTTTTGGTTCAACGCTTCGCGAGCTGGACTCCGAACCCGTCACTTCGTTCGGGATTCGTTCGCCCATCTGGTTCCCCTTCGGGCACTTACTCGATGTGATCAAGAGCTGAATGCCCGGTTCTGACAGCGCCTAAATACATCAATGAGAACACCAGCTGAACAGATTGCGCATGAGAAGGCACGTGGGCGGGCATGGCGTGAGAAGAACAAGAAGAACCCGACAAACAAGCGGGTCAAGAAACGGAGGATGGACATGGGAACGAGCAGCGCAACGACATACGTGTACTACATCCGACTTCAATCGGGTGCTGTCGTTCCGTCTGTGCCCAAGTCCGATCTGTATGCACTCCGTAAGTCCGTCGCTGGTGACCTACAGCGCATGTACAAGACATCCCGAATCACCGACACGGAGCTTGTATCGCAACAGCTCAAGGCATCCAAGTTCTTCGATCAGATCAGAGAGCGCAACATCGATCTCGTCCACAAGCGCGCCATGAGCCCTGTTGAAGGCACGTGGGTGATTGACCCATACGAAAAGCTCCGTCTGCTCACCACCGAATCACCCGACGACATCTCACCGACACAACTCCGTCCTGAGACAAACGCCGAGCGCGAACTGACTCGTGCAGAGGCCCGTAGCCAGACACAACACGAATACCGCAAGCGCCGTGATCAAGACCCAGCAGCGAAGGAAGCAGCTCGCATCCGTGGCCTCGAGTACCAAAGGGAGTACAGGGCTCGTCTTCAGCAAGCAGCGGCCAAGGTAGAGACGGAACGGGTGGCACGCAAGGCAGCAAACAAGGCCAGCAAAGAGAAGACGAAGCCAAAGGTCAAATTGACGCCAGAGGAAGTGAGAGAGCGCCGAAATGGATGGGCGCTGAAACACTTTTACGCCAACAAGGAGCGCTACACCGAGGCTGAACGCGAACGGAAAAACGCGATGACCAGGGAGGAACGAGATGCGTACAACCAACTGCAACGGGAAAGGCGTGCACTGAAGACACCTGAGCAACGAGCAGCCGCCAACAAGAAGTCATACGAGCAGAAGCAGGAGAAGCTTCGACGCGCCAAGGAAGTCGTATAAATAGACATGCCCTACCGTATGTGAGAGTCCGGAAGGGTGGTTTTGTCTTGATAGTAGTTTGGTTCCTTCCTAGGTAAGCCCAGCGGTGAAAGCTTCTGGGCTTTTCCTTTGTCTACAGTTTTCTCGCTTGACCCTATACATCTGGTCCCCTATTGCCGTGAGTTGGGTTTTGTTGTGTGTTGAATTTCGCTGCGACAACCAACTACCTGTCCAGAAGCAATCACCCATACAGAACAAGCCCTATACGATTACTCCCTTACAAGACATCCCCAACATAAACACCTATCGGCAGCTCACTATTCCCCACCAGTTAGCTCTTGGAAGGACTGGTAAACGATTCAAGACAGTCAAACAGAGGCATACCCACCATCTCTGCGGTGTCTACGTGATTCAAGAGACCCAAGAGCACTTAATTATTTCAGATGTCAACAAAAACCTTGGCTAATTTGGGCTAATTTGGCCGCTTTTCACGGTTTATTTGCGTGGGGACATCCTCCCATTGACCCTATCCCACTGTCTCGCCTTAGGGGTATGAAAGTCCAGGCAGTTCACAGGGTCGGGCGGTATGGCTATGGGGCTAAACACCCACGATTCTTTAGGAGCCCTACCCCCAGCTTCGAGGGATAGTGGAGGGTTTAGCTTCTCTTCCTGTATGGGGCTAAATCATCAGTAGCCCCACCCCAGGCTCGGATGTATGCTGGAAGGTTTTGCCCTAATTGTTGTCGTTCTGTATGGGGGCTCCGAATGCATGGAGTCGGTGTTTCTTTGTCGTCTCTGTATGGGGGTGTTGTGAGCTACTTACCCTAGCCTGTTGTGTCTCTTACCCTAAAGACGACGGAAATCAAGGGGTTACAAGAGGGTGAAGTAGTTGTGGCAGGAGAACTGAGTACGCTTCAACACCACTATTCATGCGGTGTTTAGCTGTTGCCTATCCCCGTGGGAGGCAGGATTATGGACAGGTCAAGAACCGTGTCTGATGGTTTGCCGGGGGTACTGACCTAATGCTCTGATTTATTGATGAGAAGTTGTCCCGAAGCATAAATAAGTAGACAAGGAATGGAACCTTGTAACTACTCAAAGGACAACTATGAACACCACCACATCTATCCGCAACTTCTCCACCCCAGCTACTGACGAACTCCTGGCTACTGCAACGACATGGCAGGAACGTCTTCGCAATCTGAACGCACCGACCGGTAATCGCCCAGCGGCCGAACAGATTCAAGCCAGCGTTCTCCGCCTAATCGCACAGGCTGAATACGACAAGGCGCTCGGTGAGTACTACCGTGCTCTCGAATCCGCACACAAGGCCGGCACTCTCGTATGGGGAGACGCAGCATGAACGTCGACCTGAAACTGATGCTGGAAAAACTGGTCGCCGAGGCAGTAGCAGAGGGTGACGACGAACAGGAGGCCCGTAGCTTCTTCATCGACCTGATCCTCGAAGACCTAGCAGACGACATCAAGCACGATCCGGCACTAGGTGAACGCATGAGGCAAGCACTGATGGCGGAGGTGCAGCATGACCCCAAAGATTGAAGACTCTGATTGGGTAGCAAGGGTCATCGAAGCAGCTCAGAAGGTCGTCAACACCAGCTCGTACACAGAACGAGGCAGGACGATCATCGTGAAGACCAAGCCGATGCAAGCACTGATCCGACTGCTACCTCGACCTCCCAAGCCATCGAAGTACGCAAGCAAGGAAGAAGAGAAGCAAGCCCAGCGCGACAGGATGAATGAGCGCAACAAGGATCCCGTACGCAAAGCCGCCAACAAGGCTCGAACACAGGCATGGCAGAAGGCAAATCCAGACAGGCACAGCAAGGTAGTCAAGAAGCTGAGAGACGGCAGCCTTGAAATGTGGCGTGAGCGTGGTCGGAGGTATGGAGCAGAGTACAGAGCACGACAGAAGGAACAGCAGGAGCCACAGTGAGCAAACGAAAACAGCACCCCGAAAGGTGCTGTTTTGTCATTGGGGAACTGTTCTCTACTGCTGAATGATCGCTGTGATGGTGATCTTGGTACCGGCTTCTCTTGCCATCTTGAGAACCTTGGCCCGTGCATCATCAATCGTCTCTGCTTCAACGGCCATCTTGAACACTTGGCCTGTCTTGCTGAATGTGCCGATGACGATGTAGTTGCTGTTCATGTTGGTCTCTGCTGTGTGCGTTTCGATGAGTCCACTTTCCCTTCGCACAACCAGAAGGGCAACGAAGAAAGCGCCCACTAGGAGCGCTTTGACGTGGTGAGAAACGATCACTTCTTCATGTCGGCAGAGATCACAGCGTAGTAGGTGCCAGAACCAGCAATCGTGAGCCCAGCCTCCGAGACGAACAGCTGAATGATCTCTTTGCGCTTGAGCTTGCCGTAGTGCTTGGTCATGATCGCGCGGGCCCTGTCCATCTTCGTTTCACCCTTCTCGACCTTCTCTACCGTCTTCTTCGCGACGGTCTTGGAAGGTGCAGCAGGGGCCTTGTGGATGAATGGCCCTTGTGCCTTGAGAGTGGCTTCGAGCTGGTCTGCCTTCGTTTGATCCTTCACCTTGATGCTGCCGGTCTTGAGGTTCATCGTCAGCTTCTTCGGTGCTGCCTTCTTTGCGACAGGCTTGGTGGTCTTCTTTGCTGCGGTCATTTCAGTTCCTTGGTTGTGGATTGGACAAAGGCAATCATCAACAGGGCACCACACTGAGACAACCACTGGCACGCGCTGATAAAGCCCCATTGACCGACCCGAAGGAAATGCGCTTCTTCTTGATTGGATAAATAGCCCCAAAGAACAACAAGGGGGCTACATGCCAATCGAAGTTTCACAAGCGCTGAAGAAGGGTCGCGGTCGTCCAAAGGGTGCCAAGGATTCAGTCAAGCGCAAGCCAGGCACAGGCCTTCACGGAAAGCAAACCGGTGGCCCTCGCATTGACCCTGAAGAAAGCGACCTGCCGAAGATCACTGAGTGGGCATCGCAAGGTAAGACGCAAAAGATCATCGCCTCACGCCTCGGTATCAGTCACACATTGCTGACCACTTGGATGACGCGCTCTACAGCTGTTCGTGAAGCGTGGGAGATGGGTCAGGCAGTTCACGAAGACTACCTAGACAGCGTTCTTGAAGAGGTGATTGCCGATCCGAACCACAAGATGCGCGTGACGGCTACGTTCTTCAAGCTCAAGTGCCAGCACAAGTGGGCTGACCGTAGCGAACGCGAAATTATCAAGACACAGCCTCGTGGTCTTGCTCGTACGGAAGTGACAGTTGTTGAGACTGACCCAAGCGACCGTCAGGATTTCGAACGCCAGATGCAAATTCAATCTGGTGACGCTTGATCCATGTCTGCTCTTTACGATGATGCAGACGCTGACGACTACCAATCAGTTCAGTTCACCCTTCTCAAGCACCAAGCAGAGTTCGTTGCCGACAAGGAACATCGCTTCTTAGCTCTTCAGGGTGGTCTCGGCTCCGGCAAAACACAAGCACTGTGCGCCAAGGCGATCGACAGTGCTATTGCGATTGCTGGCCACGATCACGACTACAACGCGCTATGTGAGCCGACTGGTGTTAAGGCCCGTCAGTTCCTTCAGCGTCGGTTCTATGAGTCGTTGATCGAGCACGGGTTTGTCTATGGCCGGGAAGGTCAGGACTGCGACTTCACGTTGAACAAGAGTGAGTCGATGTTCACCCTCAAGCTGCTCAAGGGTGACGTGCGGATCAAGATGATGGGCATCAATGAGCCAGAAAAGCTCACGTCTTTTGAAGCCGCGTTTGTTGGCATTGACGAAATTGACACCGTTCCGAATCGGGACCAGATCGATGCGTCCGTTGATGCGCTGGCCGGTCGTCTTCGTGCTGGTCCATTTCAGCAGATGTTCTTCACGTCAACGCCTGAAGGGTACCGGTTCCTCTACGACACATTCGAGAAGAACAAGAACAAGGACACGCGACTGATCAAGGCTTGTACGTGGGACAACCCGTACCTCAAGCCATCGACCCGCAAGTACATCGAATCTCTGTACGCCAAGTATCCAGCGTCGAAGATTGCTGCATACGTGTTCGGCGACTTCGTGAACTTGACTGGTGGCGTCGTCTATGACCAGTTCGACCGCAACCTGAACCACACAGACGAGACGGTTGATTCACTTGATGCAGCGTATGCAGCTCGTGGTCGTGGTCCTCGTCCTCTTCACATCGGTATGGACTTCAACGTCGGCAACATGTCGGCGATCGTTCACGCGATTGTTGATGGTCGTCCTGTAGCAGTAGACGAAATCATTGGACTGCCGAAGACGAAGGACACGATCGACGAAATCAAGAAGCGATACGGCAAGCGTCCGATCTACATCTACGCCGACAAGAGCGGAGCGTCGGAGAAGACCTCAGCTTCGGAATCGGACATCGCACAGCTGAAGAACGCTGGCTTCAGTCTTGAGCCGAACGGGAACATGCAGAACAAGAACCCTGCTGTCAAGTCCCGCGTCGATGCAATGCAGGCGATGTTCTGCAATGGCAAGAAAGAGCGTCGCTACAAGATCAATACGAACAAGTGCAAGCGATACACGGAAGCACTTGAGCAACAGCCATACGACCCTATCACCCGCGCTCCGTTCAAGGAGAAGGGTGGCGGCGGTGCTGACGGACCGAATGACGCAGGCGGCTACTTCATTGAGTCACGCTGGCCTGTAGACAACAAGGGTGCGATGCAAAACGTGCTTCTCGCAGCTTGATAAATACCCCACAAGAAAAACAAGGGTCAACCCATGAATGAAGACATCATCCCAGGTGCATCAAGCTTCCTGTTCCCGGACATCCTGCCGAACCAGCTGACGACACACTCACCTACGGTTCTGTACCTGTACCTGCAATGGGTGAAGGCCGACTATGTGTTCGGTGGCACGGAAACAATGCGAATGGCAGGTGAACGCTACTTGCCTCAAGAAGACCAAGAGACAAACGTCTCGTATCACCGTCGTCTTAACCGTTCGACCCTGTTCAACGCCTACAAGAATGCGATCAACACTGGCTCCGGTCGAGTGTTTTCAAAGGACATCTGCTTCGAGGCGTCTACTGGTCAGGGTCAAGACGGTTCAGACAGCTACGAGGCTGCTGAGAAGGCCGTACCACCAGAGATTCAGAACTTCGCACAGGACGTTGACGCTCAAGGTCGCAACGCCACTCAGTTCGCTAAGGCATG
>Ga0307509_10004510_pt1 | contig 20026 bp, 19 predicted proteins | sample 10_EM_MG_FD_202245 | JGI IMG/M metagenome (GOLD analysis project Ga0307509, IMG submission 202245) | Populus trichocarpa ectomycorrhiza microbial communities from riparian zone in the Pacific Northwest, United States - 10_EM | ecosystem: Host-associated > Plants > Roots > Unclassified | place...
GATGAAAGGGCTTTATAACCTACACAACCAACCATGCAAACCCAACCCTCGCACTCCCCCTCTTCCTAGCAATCTTCATCCACAACATAACTGAAGGCTTCGCCATGTCTTTGCCACTCTACCTGGCTTTGAAATCCCGCATATATGCCATTCTCTGGGCCTCCCTCCTCGGCGGCCTCTCCCAGCCGGTAGGTGCCGGCATCGCGGCACTCGGCATGCGCCACGGTGGCGGCAAAGTAATAGGGCACGAGTGGGGGTATGGTATCCTATTCGCTGTCACGAGCGGGGTTATGTGCTCAGTTGGGCTGCAGCTTTTTTCGCAGGCTGCTGGGTTGCACCATGGTGGGCGTGTGCCGTTTGTTTGGGCGTTCTTGGGCATGGGGGTTGTGGGGGTTAGTTTTGGGGTTGCTGGTTGATTGCCTATCCACGGACCGGGTGGCGGGGGAAGGGGAGTGTACGATAAGAGTGGTGTTCTCCTTAGTAACGGGCTTTCATCATGCGGCTATTCCACCCCCCTCTCCTAGTTTTTCGTTTCGTTTCGTTTTATCTAGCTTATGTTGGCTTTACTCGAGGAGGTCATCTGCTGTATTTCTTGTTTGCTCTTCTCTTCTCTTCTTTTGGATACAGTACTTGCTCTAGGATCTCCTCTCTCTTTCCCATTTCATTTTCATCTTCCCACCAATCAACTATACACTGCGCTATCAATCAATACACGAGACCCTAGAGAATCAAATCAAATCAAGTCAATCAGTCAGTAACTCGGATTTAACTTAAGCTATGGTCCGTGCGTGTGTGCTTACTCGAGTACTCGCACCATCTTCGTAACCGCACAGCAGTGCAGTGCAGTACTATGTTAGTGGTGAGAACAACAAATTCGAGGCCAATCATCATCTCCCTTCTCATATGCCCAATCCTACGAGTAACATCCTGCAGCACCGTAGCTTGAGACTAGTCCACTAGCTACGGCACGACGCTGGCGGCTCATTGCAAGTGGAATATTTGCCTCTTCCTATTGATCCCCGCTGCGGACGAATATGTGAAAAAAAGGGAAGGGGGAAGGGGGGGATCACGAATAACCCAGCACTACCAAGAGAGCAAGAGAGTGGGATAGTATCAATTCTACGCGGACGGATCTCGTTCAAGTGGCGAGATATCCCCGCTGTAACTCTACTGCACGGCGGGGCACGTGTTATAAGTACCCACTCCTTCGCAAGGTACCGTTTCATCTAGACTACACTGTGTATGTAAAGTACTCGAATACAGATCACGCTTCCTACTTCCGGACCGCACTCGCACTCGCAGAGAAGCCCCCGCATACAAATATGGCATGTGAAAATGGAGTAAATGAATACAACCCTCTGACTGACCCAACATGACCCCACAATCACAGAAGAAACAAAACATTTCCCCCAAAACGCCCAGTAATATATATGAAACCCCACAAAAGACCAGAGGCGAGGCCAAAGATATGACAAGGCTAAAGTTTATAAGTCCTTGAAGCATCCCCAAACTTCGCCTGCCAGGTAAAGTAATAAATCAATACAGCGAAGGGTTGCCCAACTAGACAAAAGCTAACCCTATATGATGTCATCACAATCGTCAGTCAAGGCTCCACACCGGAACGTAGGCGGTTAGAGGGGAGTGTGAAGAACGTACCAAAAGATCGCATTCCCAATGATACTCCCTTGCCCCCTCATTTTCTCCAAGGGTACGGTAATCGCGATAAGTGGGATCTGGAAAATCATTCCCGCGAACGCGACACCAATGATGTTATGTGTGGGCACACCAACGAGCAATTCGTGAAGTATTGCGCTGAAGGTGAAGACCATAATGCTGGCGTTCTGATTGGACCATCCGCGCCCAAGGAGGGGTGTGTAGATGTGGCGACGCATAAAGTGGTTTACGGGCTTGTTCCATGTCTGAGGGGAAAAAAAGTCAGCTCGGATTTTCTTTCTTCCAAATGATAGACGTGATAGGCGTACCTTCCAATATGTGCCAACCGAGCAGGAGTTCCACCAACTAGAGTTTTTCGCGGAGCAGGGTTAATATATGTATGCTGCTGAGATGCAAGGAACAAGCAAGTAAGGGTTTGTAAAAGTGAGACATACTCAGTATAAAACTCCCGATCACCAAATCGTAACAATTCCGCCAGGGCGTTCAACCCACTCTGGAAAAGTGCAAAGAACCCCGCCAACCAGATTATTAGACTGACCGTGCTTAGCTTCATCAAACGCTCTAAAATCACAGCCACGTCGAGCTTCCCTATGGCTGCCACGCTGTTCTGCAGTACCGGTACGGCATACTGCGCACTGAGGAACCAGATAGCGATCGACAGAGCAATTGTCTCTCCAACACGCTTGAGAAAGAAGGACCAACGGAAGGTCGGCGAGCGCGGGTATACAGGCTGATAGACAAGTGTTGGCGCCCACCAGAAGTAGCAGAGGTTACGAACGGAAATGTTCTGAGGGTATGGGCAGCTTTGGTAGATCTTTGGAGTGGGCGCACCCTCTAGAAATGCATCCCGGAGGTCACGATTTGTCAATGCATACGATAGCTGCTTTAGCCATACAATAACTATTCACTATATCAGCCTGGGCCATGCCTTAAAAGCCCCTTTACCAGGAATGTAAACGTAGCCAGGAGAGCAACCCACCGGCATGAAATTCACAAAAAGTCCCAATCAGGGGATGATGAATTCTGTAATAAACCACCCAATTGGCGACGCCGAGACTCAGGGTCGCGTTAACCACATGGGCCAGAGCAATAATCCGCCAGTAGCTCTGCAGCTTCGGATTTCTGTTGTCCGACTTTTTGTTCTTCGCCTGGTCCCCGCGCGCAGCGTATGCGGCGACAAGCTCAATCAGGAAACCAACAAACAAATGGGCGGGAATCAGGCAGTAGAGAAGACAAAACATCTTCAAGTCATCTCTCCGAAACTCGGCTCCGGAAATGTGGACAAGAACGCCATACTTCATGTAATTCTCAATAACGAGCCGCAAGTTACCCACAACTAATCACACATCGCATTCACTCGTAAGCCCAATTGCACTCGTAAAGAGCTACAGACACACGCGAAGGATCTCGGAAAAGGCCTACTCAGAACCAGAACCATCAAATTGCGGAAGCCAATGAAGGACGGGGTGTCAACAGAGTCATGAGACAGTGTGGACGTCCTGGGTATCGAGTGGACCGCAAACGCATGTTTGTACTCGGCAGATTCTAGTGGGTCTTTTGGCACTTGCTTGTTCCTGCAATCCCCGTTCGACCGGGTAGTTACTTTGCGGGGGGATTGCGGCAGGGGAGCGGATGGTGTTGCAGACGGAAATGTAGAGGGCCTGGTTTGGGGGCCCGGGGTAGGATCCGAGCTGAGTGCGACAGCGACGGATGTGGATGTGGAGGTAGACGTTGCGGATACAGACGTCATCTTGAGGTTTTACTGGACACGCGGCACAGACGGCCAACGAACAGTTGTAATGAAGAGATGTAGCGATTAGAAAAATGGGGAGAGAGACTTGAAAATCAGTGAGCAGGTAACGAGCGTGATATTGTCCGAAAGATCAGAGGAGGGGGGAGAAGAGTGTGAGAAATAGGAGAATAAGGAGAGGAGGAAAGAGCAATTCCTCGGAAGATCTAATTGAGGAGGTAACGTACACTATGAAGACAAGGAGAAAAAGGTCAAGAAGGAATTAGGAGAGGGGGTGTGTACAGTACTCGAGTAGAGGGGGGAGAGAATGAAAGGGATAAATGAAGGGGTGGAGATGGATTGAGCAAGAGGGGGGGAGGAGGGAGGGTCCAAAATGGAATAAAAGAAAGCCCACGAACGGGAATGTGAGCTGGGAGAAGAACAGATCTTTCTCCTGCCCTCGAGTAAGATCAATCTATCATGGAATTCCTGAAATAAGGCGCGTGTGCCTTATCGGTACCCGAAAATTGAGCTGGGAAGGAACGGATTATCGTATCTGAGGTACATACAAAATTCCCGCGGGCCGGTTTTTTTCGAGGGGTCGTTCCTTTTCCCAAGATGTGCCTCATCGCTGCCGTACTCGTGGGAGTCCCACAAATATCGGACCATCAGTGAGCCCATGAGTGAAAGATATAAATGAGATAAATGAGATAAAACGTTCAGGTAGCGAGAGAAGTAATCCCTCTCCAGACCTTGCAACTTCCTGATTGTGCAGTATGATACCCTGAAGGCTCTTTAAGAAAGAGAGAGAGAATGCAATGCATGTGAAAGACCAAGCAATGCCAAATTACAAGATTCGAATCTCCTCTTCACCCGGGAATGACACTCGAAGAGTTAAAATGTTAGCAATTCTACAATGCCTAAGCCGAGCCCATCCCACAACTAGAGCTTGAGAAAATAGAAAAAAACATACCCACCCAGAGTTTTGTCCCGTCCCCTACGAACATATAGCATGCCGACTAGACAGAGACAACCTTCCCCTCCCCAAATTCAAGCCCTTCTCCTGGGGACATATATCTAGCAGTAGGCTGTGCTACACACAAACACATAGGTTTTTAAGCAATATCATCCTTCTCAAACTATTATGAATTCACGGGCTGGTCTACCAGCATTAGTCCCCTATCGCACCATTATCGTGTTCCGCATAATGTGAAGAAACGCTATCGCTCCGAGGCCCCGGGGTCAAATAAGCTTCCCCCGGGAGCCGAGTCTCGAGTGGATCTTCTAGATTTGCGTGTAAAGAAGGCCTCACCCTGTACACACACACCCAAAAAGTCCTTCAAATCGAAAAGCTCGGTTAAACCTTTTTCAACCGGGGGTCTGCTCGTAACTGCCTGAGCTTTGTAAATGCGCTGCTATCGCATGCAGCCCAAAAATTGGCCAGGGCCCCAGAATTTTGGTGATATGCAATAGGAGTCCATTTTACAAATGCGAGCCAATTACAATTATTGAATTGGAAAATAATATGGGGAAAAGAAGAAAGGAAAATAAGGTGGTCTAGAGATGCGGGAAGTCCTCCGGCTCCTGGTTAACGCAAGCGCCAGGATCTATCAAGCCAGCCAGCCTATCGGAGCCCCCCGAACCGCTCTTTCGGATGATAGCCCATGAAGATGGCTGTCTTCATGCTTCTGGCACTAGGTATTGCGGCAGGATTTCCAATCAGGACTCCCCAGCAGAGGCTTGCCAAGGGGAGGGCAATAGAGATGTGCTTACAGAGAGAGGTATTCCTAATAATGCCCCCAGTCTAGAGCTACGGTGATCTAGTGCTTAAATTAACCTATGTAAATGCTACGGCAGGAATGCCAACTAATTCACGGTGGCTATATATTGACCGACTATCGCGCTCTACGATTGTGCTGAGGAAGTCCTTTCGTAGAAGGGTAGCCCGGGCAGTGGGCTACTGATCTGAGGGGCCAAGAGAAGAACATTAAGTAATAGGTGAGGGTCGTATGTCGTCTGAAAGCCAGTCTCCCTAAAGCCAAGATGCACCAAAGGAAAGCCCTCCTTGCCCTGTATTTGGTAAAAGATATCCTACAGGCACCATTTGGGAATCCTGGACTAATAATACATGCACTGCATGGTCAGTAAGAGCGGTTTTGTCTCAGGCAGTCCTCAATGCCAATCGCAACCGTGGTGCGAGAGGACCGCCCGCTCACCGTGTTGAACTGAATATTGCGAAGAGATTATACCGGTCCTCACAAGGAAGTTAGAGAGTCATTAACAAGTCACCAATTGAGGTTTATCAGAACCATGTCCATCCCACTCCTTCTCGATTAGCCCTGTACAGAGGGATTCATTAAAGGTTGGAAACTAGCCGGGGGGGAACAAGGCCAAGGAAATTGGACAATCACAAGATCTGGAAATAGTGATTGTGTCATAGGACAGCCTAGGACAACACCTGTCGAACCGAGTGATCGGTGATGACAAAGGAACTTGTAGCCTGAACGACTTTAAGCACACAATCTGTGAATATTAAAGGAGCATCTAAATAGAAAACATGCTTAGAGGGGGGTAGGGAAGGTTATTAAACAGAATTTAGAAGAGAGATAAGGGTTATGTTTTCCGGCCTTGAACAAACCGGTTTACTGGAGTATAGTTTTGGGCTAGGATGGATGCATTTAAAGCGGTGAACATGTTGGAAATTGTGTTCACGGTCGTGCTCTAATATTATCTGTTCCTGCACCCACGAGTGATACCTCGTGACCGCTTGAGTCACCTCTTGTCCCAACTCCCACTTCTGCGTCCTTCTTTTTCTCCTCTCTTTTTCTTCTCTCCCGCTTTTCTCTCTAAACCTTCTTCTCTTGTTCTATAAGCAATACAAGTTGTTCGCTTGCGTTGGAGACCGCTCTCCTCTTGAAACTTGTGATACCGCTCGCTTCCACTCTTCCACTCCGGTACCTCTCAACAGAACAGCATCCGGAGATCCGCAAATTCGAAAAAAAAGCTAAATCTTAGCATATGATACGACAAGAGCTCGAGGAATTTAACCCCATGTAATAGATCCCAGAATCCCATCTCCCAGATGCCTAGGTAAAACCAATGCAAAAACCAATTTCCTCAATCTCAGCTTCAGGGAAGAAGAAAAATAGAGCTCTAGAAACGACCACTCCAACACTCTAATAGAAGCTATGACTATCCGAGTTTTATAGTACTAGAGGTAAAAATAAGGGGAAAATAATAGGAATCAAGACGAGTGGAATGAAAAAAAGGAAGAAAATAGGAAAAGATATTCCAAATGATATGCAGAGGAATTACAGTCGCACCTCACTGTCCCGGATGGCCAAAAACCAAGGAATCTGTCCGGGACAGCGAATTATCCGGGACAACGAGTTAGGTTTTGGTGCAAAACAATTTAGAATTCAGAGAATTTCATCCGGGACAGCGAGGGACTCGGTAGAGTGAGGTAGAAGACAGCGAGGCGCGACCACACAGAAGATCTCGATGAAACCCATGCCTTAACAATGGAGGTTTGGTTTAATGGAAAGAATTTTCAGTTTTTCATATCTTGGAAAGGTACTAGAATAGGAAAAGAGAGAAGATCGGAGACAGGTATAAGTAAGGGAAGGAGAAAAAGCGGAAATGTATCATAAAAAAAAAATGAGGATAAAAGCCTAGTTGGCTAAGGGAGCTGCGACTTGATGAGCCCATTTCCATTGCTTGGTGAGATGGAACAGATATCTTACTGTTACCAAGGTCTCTAGCTTACACACTACGAATCCATACTGGGCATATCTTATCTAAGTATGATACCGTTGTATCAGAAGAGAAAAATGTGCCAAAATAGCATAAACTGATTTCTGTCCCGGCAATATTCATTTGCATGCTAAGGGAGCACCAAATGCCGTAAGAATTCGAATACGGTAATAGAATCATGTGCTGGGACGTTGGAGTTGTCTCTCTTAGTATGGTCTGGTGTGTTTTTCACCCCTTTTCCGAAGGAGGAAATTTCGGGCTACATAGCACATGGTCCGATTATTCGAGTTTTTATGGTATCACTTACGGAGGTACAGCGTATAAGTTTTGTAGGTTACACAGGGGGTGTGGGTGGCAGTCCTGGTTTGTGGAACCTACAAAACTTACACGCTGTACCTCCGTACGAGCTTCTTTTTTATAGCTCCCCTGCTCTCGGGCTATCGACCAAGGCATTCTGTCCCCACATATTTATTTTGGCCTGACATCCTACTTGACAATGTGTCGATCATCCGTTAAATAATTGTACTCTGCAAGAGGAATCGGCAATATAACTTAGCCCCCCCCGAGAACCGACCATCCCCTACAGGAATCTTGGGTCAAACTGGCTTCCAGGCCAGGTTTTTATCCTCCCGAATAATACCATACCCTCTAAAAATTGGTTTCAGAGTGTCTCTAAGGGACTACTGCAGGAGGCAGAAAAAAAAACAAAAAACAACACAAAACAATAAACAGCCCCCCACACCCACTGCCGTACCCGCAGACTGTTCTATCTCAAGGCACCCAACTTCACCACCACCACAGCGAAGTGTAACCCCCCCCCCCAACTAACAAAAACCCAATTATCCCACTGTAACCCCATCGTACCAAGAACCCGAAGTCCCATCGATCCCTCCCTCCTTCCCCAATCCCATCACATCCACTGTCCAATCCCTACCCTCCCTACCCTATCACACATCCCGCATCTCTCCCGTCCCACCCGTTTGTTCATTCGCTAAACGACACAACACTGCGCCGACGGCACATACCCCGCGTTCCATCTCATATCGGGTGAGGAGTGGTCGGTTAAGTTATGATAGTCCCTGGGCCCGCGGGATGGAAGCTCCTGCTCTGCTATACGCTAGGTTTCTGGTTGCTGGGAGCCCGTTCCGAGGTAGGGGTGGGTTATTGGGTGTGTTAGGTTGGAAGTGGGGCGGGGTTGGGGTGCCGGTACGGCGTGGCAGTGCACGTAAATGGAGTGAAGCTATGTAGTTCTTTACGACGGAAGTACGAGGGGGCAATGAAGGCCAAGCCCAAATTAGAGTTCGATAAGACGAATATTCAAGCAACTCGGGACTTGACCTATGCCAAGATTTGATCTGATCGGGGTGTTAATGATTGTGATTAGCCCCTTGAGGGGGTAATAGGGGGAACTCATGCATAGACACGAAACTAGAACCGTACGGTAGGACCAGTTTAGCAGTACAGGGTGAGTGCAGTCTGATCTCTACTCCCCCCGTCCGCGAGGCACTTTTCGCGTAGGAACTAAGAAGGAGTAGGTAGCAAGCGTGTATTTCGATCAATAGATCAAAATGCTCCCACATTTGTACGCAAAACTAATGCCGCACATATCAAAGCCCTTCACGAAGGGCTTGCATAAACGCTTCCACAACTCTGGGGCTGGAAGTGATAGTGAACAGAATAATAAAAATACGGGAGTAGGGGGGCAACTAACTGGAGGTGTACTAGTACTAGTACAGCCTTACCAAATTTGATGTTACAAGTAGCCACTAGATTTCTAGTTGGATCGTTGGTCGTCCCGCTCTGATCGCTGCCCCCCCTTCCGTGTCACCACATTAACTAGCCCAATAACTATTCACCACACTCAGGTGACCGAGGATTCACCATCGCATTAACATTGCGCAAGAGTTTAATTCAACGACTAAGATAACAAGCTAATTTCACATTTAGTTAGGATGGCAAGCCAACCACTAGTCAAAGTCCGCCCCAAAAATGAATCGAATGCCGGCAAAACGGGCTCCCTTTTTTTTACTTTATTATTATTACTGGTGAACAGTTTTCGTCCATTGGCCGACCATATAACCAGCATGTTTGCCCAATGCGGCTATCGTTGCTTTAGAATTGTATGGGCGGGCATTTGGCTGGGCAGGCGGTCTCTCCTAATGGTAAAACACCTAACCAGAGGAAGATCTCTCCTAAGGAGAATTGTAATATCATACGTAATGGGGAGGTCTTTAGTCCAGTCCGGCTCAGGATACTGTACTGTACTGATGGCACCGATCTGCCTCATCACAAAGTCAAAGTGTGATAAAGGGGTGGCACAACATATCCGTCGGCCACTCTTAACCCTTCATAGAATTCACAAAATAGATTAACAACAGATACCTATATACGGTCGTCCAAGCAAAATTCGAATCAGAAACAATCCTATTCTAAGCACTATATACGCCAACTCGACCAATGTCTTAGTAAAATGGAGCTTCTCTTTTGGCTGGGGGATCCGCCTCCTCCCTACTCGTACAGACCCCAATTACGCGATACCCTTCTCCCCTAAGCTATCGTAATTTCCGCCAAAGAGAGCCGCCGTTTCAGAAAGACTTTGCTGAGTGGCTGTACCGTACTGGTACTTGTAACGAGCCGGTAACGGAGAACAAACCACAGCCCCAAGTTTCCGCTACCTCTGGAATCATCGAGCCAAGAGTGTGATACCGATCCTACTGATCCCAAGAGCCTTGCCCCGTTTATTGCTCCTTTGGCAACGAACAGCCCAATAATAATGCACAAGTCATTTTGACAATCTAGAAGCTCTTCTACAAAAGACTACTCGCAGCAGGTACCTCCAGCATGCAGTACGTACCCCGAAAAACGGTATTGATACCGTTATGCACTGCAAGGCAAAGCAAAGCACTAGGCACTGTACGCAAGGCAACTCAATGCAAGACATAACAGTACAATCCATGCCCACTAATACAGCCATCGCTCAGTAAAAGATTGCGGCGCGCGGGCACAATGTTCCAAAGTCGCCGCATCCAAAAAGAGAAACTGATCTCGAAATCCATGGTCCCGTAGGGGCTCTTCCGCTATCTCCTGCCTGCCTCTAATCTCCGGACTCGGAGATAAGGCTCAATAGAGAGAGACTGGTGATCCCATGACATGGTATGCCCTCCGGGCATGCTGGATCTCACCGACAAGTATTCGCAGTTCTGTCAACTTGCCAAACTAAGCCCATCGTGAACCGATGCGCTGACTCCCACTATTAATCTGATAGGGAATTCCTAGAGCGCTTGTGGTATGGTACTTGTGTCTCCACGCTAGGGTCCGCATCTTTTTTGGAATAGTTACAATAGGCCAATCGAATGGAAACGAGTACCAATTCTTGGCTCGGAGGCACGAGTACAATACTGTACGGTGCATTGCTGCACTGTCTCTTACCTTAGCCATTTTTCTCCTCGAGTCGGAGCTGCACTATGCTGTAGATTAATTATCCTCCGACGCCAGTGAACTACCCAACTGCCGCACAGTACGCAACACCCCATCACTCGACCCAAAAACCACCGCCCCAATCCGACACAATCTACTCAGTGCCAAAATACCGCACGCCCCCCCGTCCCCAATGAGTGCAGCCGCACAGCACTATGGTGGACAGCCAAAATCCAAGGAATCCTGGAGTACTATACAGCGAGTGAACCGGTCAGGTTGGCCGTCTGAGACAGTAAAATTCGTGACTGGGCACGCTGGGTCGAGATCAGTCAGCAGCTAGCTATTGCATATTATGAATTTAAGCTTTTGAACGCCCAGGTCTCGGCATATCCTAGCAACCAACCATCAACTGTCAACGAATCACGATACTCGAATGTCGCCCAAAACAGGATTAGCGTATCTTTTGTGAGGTGAGGTTTGCAGATTTAGACCGCCGAAAGCACAAAGAAACTTAAAACCCACAAAGATCCCCACGAGACGGTCAGGTATCCAAATTATTAAGATCCGGGGTCGCGGGGTAGGGTGCGACTATACTCGAGCACTCTACACAGCCAACCTAAAACGGATTCGGCACCCTCGGGTGGGCAAGGTTATGATCCCCCCCCCCAAAAAATCCCGGAATCCACCCCGGGATTTGAAGACTTGCGTAATCGTTCGGGGACCTGGCCGAGCCGCACGTTCCCGTACTAGTACTAGCACTAGTACATTACTCGAGTACTATTGCCGAGGTGGGCCTCGTGGCGTAGGAGAAAGGTGGGTGGATGAATGAACCGAGCAAGTTGCGATGTTGCAGTATGGTACCTGAAGGACTGGAATGCCGGCAATTGAACCTCATGCTAAGACGTTGGAGTTGTCTCTCCTCGTAAGGTCCGTCACGTTTTTCTTCGTCTTTACCTCAGGGGAAGGCTAAATGCCAGTTTCCCCGGGTAGCCCCCCCAACAGGAGAATTCTAGGCATCTTAGCATGAGGTTTAACTATTCTAATTCTTTCGGTATGCCAAGTGGTGGGTGGTTTGGACGGGGCGACAGAGGATTTGGCCCTTTTGGCAGAGCAGGTGGTACCGGTTTAGGGGGCGGCGCAGGGGTGAGTGGATGGGAGATGAGAGGTTGGGTCGGGCTTTGTGGATATGGTACAAGTACAAGTACAAGTAGAGGCGTTACCTGGTAATGGGTTTTAAGCGGTTCCAGAGGGAGGGGTGTGGGTAAGTGGGTGGTTTGTTTGGTCTGTAGCAGAGTGGGCTTGGTTCTCGTGTCACGAGTATTTTTCCTTTTGTTTTGCATACCAGTGTATGGATAGATAGAAAGACAGGAAGATACCATGTCGTATCTAAGAGTAGGGGTTTTTGGCATAACTTCTCGCCGTGTCACAAGATACATTAGGGGAGCTAGGTGAGTGATTGGGCAGGTGGCTTGTAGGAAGGTTTGGCACTACCGTAGTGGCACCAGGGGGAGGCGGGCTTTGGAGCATGGGGTATCACTCGAGAATCGAGTGCCCAGAGTCCGTAGGTCCTCGGGAATGGTACATATCCTGCTCGCCAGGTGAATGGCAATGCATGCCCACTGGATGCCCCAAAAATCCACACTGGGACCCAAATTCGCGATATTCTGATATACGATTGTTGCACAGCCACATGCAGACCGAATTAGGTCGAGGTATCATACTCGAGTGCACGGTTGCTGTAGATAGGTTCAGCACTGTGGGGTATGTAGTTCTCCGCTGTCCAGTGTAACGAGACGTCAAGCTTTCGCGGTACCATGCCCGACTTTTATCGATACCTGACCCTTTCCCACACCAGGCACCTGCGGAGCATGGATTACAACCTCCCACAGAGCCGCGATATAGTGACGAGCAGCTCCATGACAAAGTATTGCAAAGCGTGACATCGATAACCTTCCGATTAAACATATCAAAATCCCAAGCACCGTACGATACAGCGTGCTGTATCAACACCAGAGTACAGTACACCTCAATTTCCCCCCCAAAATCGTGGCCCCTCAAGGAGAAATATCGTCGCCAACTTCTCCGAAAACTCCAATCCACAAAGGCGGGCTGACCCTACATATAGCCTTTGTGCGACCGTCGGTTCTCGAGTGGCTCTCCGTTAACTGATGATCCTAGGCTCGGTGGAGGGGCTTTCACATTAGTCTAGATACAATCGAGGCCCACCCATAAGCGACAACCAATCAACTACCGAAACAACTCGTCCCCAATCCCTTCACAATAGATCACTCGAGCACGATTACACCTCAGAGGCAATGGATGCAAAAGTAAACAAGTACAGTAAGTAAGCCAGCCTTCGCGCATATAACTCCGCCGCCGCCTCCTCCACCTCGTGGACAATAGCGAAACACCCGGTCGAAAGGCCGTTGATCATGCCCCTACCTAGGGGGCCGATGGATCCCAAAGCGTTAGTCGGACAACTCCCCGGTAAGGTACCGGTAGTAAACCGGACGGCCTGACCACCCGTCCCTTCCCCCGTCCTCGCCATCCCAGGTTTCCGAACCTGACAGTACGACATCTTGGGATACAAGTACACTACTCGAGTATAGAACTCGAACGAGTGGCAGAGAGCGCACACTGCCTTCAGCAAGCGAGGAAACTAATCCTGGTAGCGAGTCGCCTGTCAAGTGCTAGTACAACAACTACAATAGGGCTATACCACTCCGGGAGTATGCTACTCTTGGTGCGTAAAATAGAGAATTGGATGGGTTTCCCATAAGCGCCTAGAACCCTCAACCCCCCTCCCATCTGCAGATCAATTCTCTAAACCGGTCACTTCCAGAAGATCTGTGCCCTACAAGTTACGGACATAAAGAACCCGAACACAGGGATGAGGAGTTTGTATGGCAAAATGTCTGTGCGTGTCTGACCGCCCATACAAAATTCGGACTCAAATGTTCGGGTTCTTTATGCCTGTAACTTGTACTTGTAACCCGCCCAGATCCAGCGGACCCTTTTTTTCCCTGCAGGAAGCTGGAAGTCTCTGCCGCCTACTCGGGTACACACACAGTACGAGCACAGGCTGACCAGAGCATAATGACAACCAACCATTTACTATATATCGTGGAATCCCGGTAGGAGGCAAATGGTTGAGATACCTAAAGTCCCTAGGCAAAAGTCTCATATTTTCACGAACACTTTTGCCTAGGGACCGTAAAAACTTGGATAGCAGATACCGTAGTATAAGTAACTGTGTTGGGGCGTTATAATTGCCTCTCCCAGTATGGCGCTGTTTATATTCCTTTTGCTGTGTCTCAATTAAGGGCCGAGTTTGCGGTGTTCCCCCCGCGCTGAGCTGAGAAGGGGGAATTCCGACGTCCCAGCATATTTGTCCTCTGTGGTGCTGTTGTTCTTCCAGTGCTAATTTCCCCCCCCCGAGATGAGGATGGGTATTCGGTTACTACAGTACAGTAGGAGGTATGAAGAAGGAAGATGTTAAGGAGAAAGAAGGGAAACCGCCGGTGTTAAACTCAGTCCCTATCCAATGCCAGATCGCATGGTATGCAATATGGTGCCATGGAGAAGAAACAAGGGCGAAGTGAAATGAACTGAAGTGGAGCCAAATTACACTCTACTATCAGCACTGAATTTTATCACCGTAGCCAACATCCCACTTCGGTACAGCATCGTTCGTAGCAGCAGTGCGCTACTAGTTTCAAGGGCATACGGAAATCTTGGCGTTCCCTCGGCCTGAGCCGTGCCAAACTTTCCTGATACTTCTGAAACCGGCGAGTGCTGTGCCTAGAGTGTATCAGTAAAAATCATAAATCTACGGCATTTCCGCTGATCCCGTGAATCTCTCCAGTGACAAGGGCTATGTTTCCCGGCATCCATGGACATATCATACCCGAGTACTTATACAACTATACCCGATTCCGCCTAAGTGAACCAACACCCAGCTGACGGGTAGCACTACCTCACTCCATGCACCCCCCACCTCTCCCTTCCTCCGCCTCTCCTTTAACTCAAGTCACCGTACTTTTTCTACCCCCCCTTTTCTCCTCGTTAGCCTTGCTCCCTGTTACCCGGAAAGATAAAGATCAGCGGTCGTTTGGGGCGTTCCAAGGGCTTACAAGCACGTGGAACGAATGTGATGCGATGCGAGCGCTGTGCTACTGTACTCGAGTACTTGTACGCAAAAGAGCTACCGGAGCGCCAAAGACATTTTTATTCATGAGGACAACTTAGGCTTATCATACGTATCATACCTTTAAGCAAGACATGTGTTTTCCAGGCCGTCGGCAATCGCTACAAGTCGCTCACAAGTACTCATGCTAGGGGGAGATGTTTTCGTGCAAGACAGGGATTGCTTTGCTAGTTTACTATCCCTGCCTTGTGCAACTACTGTACGAGTACGAAAAAATCTCCATGGCACCTGTACCTTATCACATGCCGGTAGATGAGGAAAATGCTCGTATAATACCGGTATCGTAATATCAAAACAACACCAGTTAGGAATGGGATTTCACATGCACACTCATATACTCTCATCCAAGATCTCCAAAAAGTCTCGCCTTGAGATGGCAAGTTTTACACAAGAGGGGGGGGCATCGAGAGCAGAGCAGAGCAGAAGGGTGCCGTGCCACCGCACTGCTCGTGCTTAGAATACTATATCCTCCCTTATTAACGGACGGGGAAAGAGGGAAAAAAACCGCGCAGCTCATTGGATAAACGGGAGTCTGGCACAAGTCCGAAGTTTGGAGCCACATGGTGGTAGTCTGTATATTTATTGCCACGATGGCTACTGCTGCCGGCCTCGAGGTTCGAATAGGCTACAATGGGAGCGTCGAAACATCATGTGGGGGAAGAATCTGTACCCCACTCTCTCCCACTTTTTTCCTCTACTTTGCTCTTTCCTTCCTTCTTTCGACCCCTCCCTCTCTTGCCTATCGCTATCCGTTGCGAGAATAACGGCACTTTTCCTCCATAGTTCCCAAGATTATGATACCAGTGGACCTCCACTGCACGAGTACGTGCACTCCAGAGCAGCGGATATAATATGAGCGCCACATGCAGAATAATGGCTGTTCTCGTATAACCCTATCGTCTCTCTTAGGACTGTTTGCTCGTTGCTGGTATGATACCTCGTCATGACATGTATCATACCGCACATTTCTAACTTATCTTGAATTCTGGCCTTGGAGCCCTTTAAAATTGCCCATTGAGTGGGGGGTGCCTGTACTCTAGGTAGGCAAGAAATGCCCGAAAACAAGGGTCTTAAATTTGAATGGACGCACAGATACAATCGCACCGCACTATAACGAATGCCGGAAATTCGGGATTTTTTGTTCGTTACAGTATTGGTAGAGAGGTTTTGGAAGAAATTCCTTATGGCGAGGGCTATTCCTATGGGAACAGGGGTGTAAATTCCCAGAGGGTTCATTCGTATAATAATAGAGTCATTTTGGTAACTATTTTTTTATTCCAAAATTCACAAATTTCGCCCATACAGATTATGTCCGTGCACGCCAAGAAACTAGGAATTTCAACTCAGAATTTGGATTTTCCGAGTAAAAAAAATATCTGCCAAATGACTCTAATAGCGAGGTTTCCCTTATAAGAGGTCCATTATAGCGGGGTGCGACTGTACGCACGGATTTTTACGGATTTTTACGTTTTTGCCATCCTTCTGCCAATCCCTTTTGTTTTTTTTTTCGGGTACCGCTCGCTTGCTTCAAGCACAAGGATGTGGGGCTCCCTTACTAGTACTGTACATGTAACTTACTGTGCTCTCAGTAGCACTGTTGAGCACAGTACCGTAGCCTTGCTTCTTCACTAAATGGCCATCGGTTGCTTGAGTATAATAATAAATACGGTATCATACTAAGTTCGTACATTGACAAAGTACTGGTACAATTCCATAGGACCAGTTACTCGAGTAGTGGGGGTATCAGTGGCAGTGGGGCGGGCCGTGATACCACAAATTTCCCTTTCTGCCCCTTGATCTTTCCCCAATGCTCATAAATAATGATTCAATTCTGCACTGGAGGCTAACCCTCCTTGCCCTCTTGTTGCAGTGCCAGGCCAGCCATAAGTCTGCAACTATATCTACGGTGGGGTTTTCACATTGTTTTTTTTTGCTGGCTGGGAATCTCCCGGTAACAAGATTGTCCAACGGGCCACTGATCCCGTTCCACCTAATATGCCGTCTCTTGTCTACCTTGCCGAATGTTGTTACTCATTTGGATCGTCTCCTTGCGGAAATCCCGGGTCAGCCTATGTGTACTTGCATAAAATACCAAACTATAGGCCTCGATTCGTTTGGCCTCTGCGCTTAAAGTGATTGCGAATTCTTAACTCGACTTCCGCTCTGACGGCTAAGCCCCTTAACAGTTGCGGGGACTACTGGGTGGCTTTATTCCGACGATTGCGGTTCCCCTCTTCGAGCTGCTCTCTAGAAATATGCTGTATCGTATTGCCAAGAGTATTTCTGTGCCGGGTCTCTCTTGATGGTACAAGTTGGAAACATATTTTCCCAGCCGCTCCAGACGTGGCATACTGAAACGATAACGGTCGTCTCAAAGACGCCTTCCCGCCCAGTGTCGGTCGTGAGCGAGGGACCGAATGCCGTAGCGAGTTGCGAGTTGTGTTTTTGCCAAATATGTCCCACATTCTTGATATTTCTTAAGGGTGACGAAGGGTTAGAGTCAGGGGAAAGCGGCCCGAGCCCTAACATGGGATCTATTGCTTGTATCATAAGTCTAGACTTAGTCCAGAGTGGACCGTGTGGTGAGATTGGTAGGAAGAAAGGAGACCAGATGGCCACGATGATCTTCTGGAAGGGAGCTGCACAGAAAGGTTGACTGTTTTTTATCTGTAAGTTGGGCTGCTGGCTGGGCCAATCTTGGTGACGAAAAATGCGGGATAAAGAGGGGGGGGGGGGTTCTCGCGGCCACAATTTAGTGATAAGTGCACAGGAGGTTGCGGTTGCATACACAAAGGCGAGATGCGAGTGACATCTGGAAAAACTTGCAGGAATTTGGTAATTATACCTGTATCATACAAGTACGGGCAAGGTGTGTTGAAGTCCCACAAGAGCGTACCTATGAGAGCTCCGCAAATTTGCACGGATCGCTATTGGTGAAGAGGAAGAAACAAAAGAGCATACTGTACTAGTAGTTCGGGGGTGTTCTTGATTTACGTTAGCGACACGTGGTAGCTGGGTAGTCAACTAGGGGATTGCCTGTCTACTGCTGGGGCCATCACCAAGTTTTGTTTGGGCTCTAGGTGAGATTATTTTACTAGTTCAAGTACTTGTAAGTGTACTCGAGTAGGTGTAGGATTCAGGTATGCTGACACTGTGTCAAGGATACTGTGCCATATATTGGAGCAAGAGATGCATGCATACCAGGAAGGCTGGTTAGGGTTTTTGGGGATTACATTTCTGTGGGCCTGTTTTCCTTGGGCGGGGAGAAGGAGAGGACAAATGAGTACTGTACCGTACGGTACCACCACTCAAGTACTCGATTATGAGTTGACCCATTCAGTCTCAGGTGACGGCATTGTTGATCGTTTACTTCTCTCCTGTGTGTTCTACGGTAACTTGTGGCAGCTGTCCGTCCTGTTAGTTTGAGAGAGAGAGAATAGCGAGAGCAAATTTTCGACCTGTGGGAAACATGGGAAAGTTTGAGGGGGATTGAAAAGGCGACACGCAAAAAGCAAGTTTTACCGGTACTGGAAGCCACCCAGAAATGTTCAGTGAGATGTCTCAAAAATGTTAACAAGGATATTGCTTGCTCGGGGGAGATTTAGTTTTTATGGAAGTCCCTTTTGGACGCTACTGAAACGGGCCAGTTGTGGATGCAGCTGCCCTGTCCCGTCCGACTGGGAAGGGATCTGAATGGTCTCCTGGGAGCCTTGTCTCTTTTTCTTTTTTAAAGGCGATGCTGGGACAAAGTACTAGTACTGTACTTGCTCGTACTGGTACTCTCATACCTTGTGTGGGTATCCCTTGAACCGTCGGTGCGCCCAAGAAATCGGTGGCGTATGTTTCAGTTATAAACGCCAAGAGTGTTATTCCCTGTTAAGGAAAGCTCTTCTCCAAATGCCATTAATCCATTTTCGATTAAGGAGAGATAATTTCCTGATCCCGTCGCTTTCTTAACGAGATCTCTTGGGCGCACTACCCGACGGACTATGGAATAATTCGGAATGGGGGGCAGCCTCGGGTAGATTCAACTACCTAAAGATTGCTTGAGGATGGTAGAGCAGCGTGAGGAGTAAGAGAAAGAGACGAGACTAACCCTAAGAAGTTTGGTTGTCTCAAACGATCTCCAGAGACCTTGAGGACCCTTTTTGGGTGTCCACCAAAAAAGGCTGTCATACATGCATACCATATAGTACGTTGGACGACCACAATCACAACCACAACCACCGAAGTATGTATCATACAGTAATTCTTTAATTTTCATTCTCCACCTCCCACCAGTGACCTACAACCACACTTTTCTCCGCCAGCAAGTAGGCAGACGAGTGTTTGGCCATCGCTTGTACCTGTACTAATACACCCATCCCACTGTCAATCCGATGTGCGGGGGGGGGGGTCAAGGTGAGTGAACGGGGAAGGGAGAGGGGAGGCAAGAAAGAAGGGACGGGCAAGACCAGAGACAAACAAAGCAAATAAGGGGAAGTGAATTAAAAAAAAAAGGAAAAAAGGGAAAGAAAAAGAAAAAACTCTACTAAGGAAAAACAAAAGGGATTTGACAAGCAAAAAAACTCGAATTGACGTCCTTCTCCTCTATCTCACCACCTGCCGCCTCTTCACTCGCTCCTTCATCACCACACCCCCTCCCCCAGGGCTCCTTTCCTATTCTCTTCCATTCTTCCCATTTGGCAGCCCTTCGTGACTTCATTGCTTTACAGACTATCCTCATCCCAAGATCGATGATGAGATAGCCTTTAGGACGTGCCTTCAAACCCACTTCACTCGTTCATATACTCACACCATCTTCCTCACTTGTCATACACCTACGCACATCTCGCTGCACGAGAGGTCATTTATACCTGTTCACCTACCCTGCCCTCTGCCTTTCTCCTTGACTGTACTTACACCGTCACCCACAACTTGCTCTTTCTGTCCGACATCACTGATCCCTCCATCCATTATTCATCCATCCATCCCACTCACCCTAACTCCCGTTAACCCTTGAAGGTGCATCAAGTGCTACCTATTCGAGACAAATAGGTTACTACGGTCCCCCAAAGCAAAAAAAAAAAAAACCCCTCCACAGCCTCCTACGATTAATACCTTTCTTTCTTGCCCTTCCAAACCCTTCCTTACCGCCCGGCCTTTCCATCCAGGGAGAGGGAATCTACAGCTGCATCTAAACCCTGTTCAAGGAAGTATTGTCATCCTTGCTGCTCGCCTTGGGTTCGGTCCCATATTTTATTTGT
>Ga0307509_10004511_pt1 | contig 20023 bp, 17 predicted proteins | sample 10_EM_MG_FD_202245 | JGI IMG/M metagenome (GOLD analysis project Ga0307509, IMG submission 202245) | Populus trichocarpa ectomycorrhiza microbial communities from riparian zone in the Pacific Northwest, United States - 10_EM | ecosystem: Host-associated > Plants > Roots > Unclassified | place...
GTGGCCTCGGTCGCGAGGCCCTGGCCGCGCGAGCCATCCTCGATGCCGTAACCGACCTCGGCAATGCCGTCGGTGGGGTGACCCTTGAACACGACGCTGCCGAGCACGCGCGGCGGGTCGTCGCGGGTGACCACCATCGAGTCGCCCCACAGCCGGATCTCCGGCGCGGCGCGGATCAGCTCGAGCGAGAACGGGAACGCGCGGGCGACGAGGTCGTCGTTCGGCCAGTGGTCGGGAAACTGCGCACCGGTCGGCCACCCGAGCGCGGCGAGCTCGTGATCGAGCGCGGCCTCGGCGGCATCCTTGTCGTGATGGAGCACGCCCTCGAACATCTCGAGCGTGATCGGGACGAGCCGGAGCCGGGAGGTCTCGAGCGCCGGCACTAGGGTCCCGTCACCGCGATGCCGACCATGAACGTCAGCGACTGGGGGCCGCCGCCGCCGATCATGCCGTAGCGGAGGTCGAAGCTGAGGAGCGCCGCTGATCCGAAGATGTACTGATCGAACCCGACGAGGCCGATCGCGCCGAGGTAGGCCCGCTGCCCGGTCATCGAGTCGTTGTTCGGGATCGGCTCGTTCGCGCGCAGGAGCTCGGCGCCGCCGCGCAGGGTGAAGTAGCTGCCACTGCGGGCCGAGCTCCACGGCCGGAACCGCAGACCTCCGGTGAAGTCCATCTGGACCGTGCGGAGCGAGCTGTCGATGTGCGACGCGGTCCCGTTCCACAGGATCCCGAACATCGTCGACCACCGCAGCGAGAGCCCCCACGAGCCGTCGGTGTTGATCGGCAGGTGGTAGGCCGCCTGGGCGCCGAACTCGTACAGGCCCTCGCCGATCCGCTTGTTGTCGGCGCCGGTGCCGGCGATCACGCCGGTGAAGATGCCGAGCGATCCGGGCGGCAGCTTGTCGGCGGCCGCGGTCGCGGTCAGCAACAGCAGGGCGACCGCCCCTCCGGGCCCGATCGTGCGCATTCAGAACTTCGAGGTGGTGGCGAGGAACGTCATCTTGTCGTTCGTCGCGCGGAGCCGGCGCGACAGCGTACGCACCCAGTTCCACAGGAGCTCGTACGCGAGGTCGCGATCGACGAACAGGAGATCCTCGAGGTCGCGCCGGTTGACGACGAACAGCCGGCACTTCTCGTGGCACATCGCGGTGGCGGAGCGGGGCGCGTCGTCGATCAGCGACATCTCGCCGAAGTACGCGCCCGGCCGCAGCACCGCGAGGGCCTCCTCGCCCATCCCGGGGACGATGCGGCTGATCCGGACCGCGCCCTCGACGATCAGGTAGAACTTGTCGCCCGGCTCGCCCTCGGAAAAGATCGTCGCGCTCGATCGGTATTGCTCCTCGAGCCCGATGTCGACGATCCGGCGGAGGTGGCCCTGGGGCAGCCCCGAGAACAGATCGATCTGGGTGAGGATCTCGAGCGTGGATTTGCCCTTGAGATCGAGCTCACCCGCCTTGGCTTCCTCTTCGGCCATCTGACGACGAGCGTCCCACGGGCACCCCGAAAACGCAAAAACGGCCCCACCTCGCGGTGAGACCGTTACTCGACGCGACCAGGCGTGATTAGCCGCCGACCTTGAGGACGAGCAGGAGCGCGATGATGAGCGCGTAGATCACGAGCGACTCGATGAGCGCGAGGCCGAGAATCATCGGGCCGCGGATCTGACCGGCGGCGCCCGGGTTGCGGGCGATGCCTTCGAGCGCGGCGCCGGCGGCGCGGCCCTGACCGATCGAACCACCGAGCGCGGCGAGACCGATGCCAAAGCCGGCGGCGATCGCGATGAGACCGTAGTTCGACGCGAGACCCTGGGCCTTGACGGCGGCGGCGGCGTCCGCGCCCTGCGCCGAGGCGACCGACGAGATCGCGGTGATGATGAAGAGGACGGCGAACGAGAAGAGGGGCTTGAGAGTCTTCATGGGCTTTTTCCTTTTAGCTGCGGCGGTCGCGTGAGGCGGTTTTTAGTGAGATTTGCGTCGGGAATCAATGCTCCTCGTGCTCGATCGCCATGCCGATGTAGACCATCGTCAGCGAGCAGAACACGAGCGCCTGGATCAGACAGACCAGCAGGCCGAGGAGCATGAAGGGCAGGGGAACGAGGATGGGCACGAGCGCGAAGAAGCTCATGACGACCTTGTGGTCGGCCATCATGTTGCCCATCAGCCGGACGGCCAGCGAGATCGGCCGGGCGACGTGCGAGATGATCTCGATCGGCAGCATCAGCGGGATGAGCGGGATGCTCGGTCCGAGAAAGTGCTTGAAGTAGGCGAGGCCGTGCTCCTTCACCCCGAAGTAGTGGGTGAGGAAGAACACGAGGAGCGCGATGCCGATGTTGGTCTTCAGCGTGTCGTTCGGCGAGATGAACCCCGGGATGAGGCCGATCAGGTTGCCGAACAGGATGAACATCCACAGCGTGCCGATCAGCGGGAAGAACCGCGCGGCGTTCTTCTCGCCCATCGCGCCTTCGACCATGCCGTAGACGCTCTCGGCCGTGTACTCGAAGAAGTTGCGCAGGTTCATCTTGCGCGGCGGCACGATGCCCTTGTCGGGCGACTTCAGGCCCTTCGCGAACGCGAGCACGCCCCACAGCACGAACGCGACGACGACGAGCTCGACGAGCACGTGCGTGAGCGTCCAGCCGGTCTCCTGGAACAGGAGCAGCATCGGGTGCTTGCGGCCGAGCGAATGCTCGAGCGAGTGGTTGAGGCTGCGCCACCCGCCGAAGCGGTTGAGGTAATCGAACCAGGTTCCGTGCTCACCCATCGTCTATAGCTTTTCTTGGTCCGGAGAAGGCACGAGCGCCGAGTAGAGGGTCTCGATCAGGATCGAAACGAGGAAGATGGAATAGCCGATCACGAACGCGACGGCGTCGATCGGGAGCAGGAGAATTGCGATCGCGACCGCGCCCATGAGCCCGACCATCTTCGGCAACATGAGGTAGGGCGCCGCACCGGTCCGGCCCTCGGATGCATCCGTGGTCCATTTCGTCACCAGCTTGCGCAGGACGAAGAAGTTTGCGCAGGTCAGCGCGCAGCCGATCGCGAGGCCGAGCGCGATCTGGCGCGGCTGGGTGATCGCACCCGCGGCGCTGACGATCGCACCGATCCCGTAGTTCAACCGCTCGATGCGGAGGATCGACGCCGCCCTAGCCACGGCCGTCCTCCTCGGCTTCCTTCGCCGCGGCCTTCTCGGCCCGCTCGACCGCGCGGAGCACGTTGCGGAAGCCGGCGACCAGGCCCAGCACGAGCAGGAGCAACATCAGCCACGGCGTCGTGCCGAGCCGGTCGTCGAGCCACATCCCGGCGAACAGGCCGACGATCACCGCGATGCCGAGCTCGAGCCCGACCGAGCTCGCGGACAGCGCGTTGTACGCCCGCTTCGAGGTCCGGGCGGCCGGGGCGATGTTCGCGGGCGTCACGTCCTTCGGATGCAGCTCCGCCATCGCCAAACCCTGCGACATTTCGCCGCTATGGGAAGGAACGGACTGCATCGGCCGGGCTCCGAGTAGCACGGCCGTTTTTCGGCGTCAATGCGCCCCGAGCCCCGTCAGTGAGGCCTGCGCGGCGGCGATCACCTTGCCGAGATCGTCGTCGGAGTGAGCGAGCGACACGAACATCGCCTCGTACTGCGAAGGTGGCAGAAATACTCCAGCTTCTCTCATGTCCCGGAAGAACTCCCCGAACCTTGCGGTATCGGAGGTCTTCGCGGTGTCGTAGTCGCGGACGGGAGTCGACGTGAAGAACAGGGTCAGCACCGACCCGACCTGGTTGATCTGGACCGGCACGTTCGCGTACCTGGCCGCCTCGAACAGGCCGGCCGCGAGCTTCTTGCCCTGGGCCTCGAGGTGCTCGTAGGTGCCCGGCTTCGAGAGCAGCTTGATCGCGGTGAGCCCGGCGGCCATCGCGAGCGGGTTCCCCGACAGCGTGCCGGCCTGATAGACCGGCCCGAGCGGCGCGAGCGAGCTCATGATCTCGGTGCTCGCTCCGAACACGCCGGCCGGCAGCCCGCCGCCCACGATCTTGCCGAGGCACGTGATGTCGGGCTGGGTGTAGTAGAGCTGGGCGGCGCCGCCGAACGCGCACCGGAACCCGGTGATCACCTCGTCGAAGATCAGGAGCGTGCCGTACTTCTTGGTGATCGTGCGCAAGCCCTCGAGGTAGCCGGCGACCGGCGGCACGAGGCCCATGTTGCCGGCGATCGGCTCGACGATCATCGCGGCGACATCGCCTCTGCGACACGCCTCGTCGACCGGCGCGAGGTCGTTGTACCGCACGACGATCGTGTCCTGCGCGGCGCCGGGAGGCACGCCGGCCGAGCCCGGGATCCCGAGCGTCGCGGCGCCGGAGCCCGCGGCGACGAGCAGGCAGTCCGCGTGGCCGTGATAGCCGCCGTCGGTCTTGATGATCTTGTTCCGTTTGGTGAAGCCGCGCGCGAGGCGCAACGCGCTCATCGTCGCCTCGGTCCCCGACGACACCGCGCGGATCATCTCCATCGACGGATACGCGTCGCGGATCGTCTCCGCGAACTGGACCTCGATCTCGGTCGGCGCGCCGAACGTCGTGCCCTTCTTCATCTGCGCGGCGATCGCGGCGAGGATCTCGGGTTGCGCGTGCCCGAGGATCAGAGGCCCCCAGCTGCCGACCATGTCGATGTACTGGTTGCCGTCGACGTCGGTGATGTACGCGCCGCTGCCCGACGCGACGAACAGCGGATCTGCGCCGACCGATCGGCACGCGCGAACCGGGGAGTTCACACCACCGGGGATGACCCGCTTCGCCCGCTCGAAGATCTCCTGACTGCGCTGGATCGCCATGCCGGGGAACGTAGCATCACCGTCGCATCACGACTTCTTCTTGGGAGCGATGATGCCGGGGAGCGTGCCGGACGAGACGAACTTCTTGATCGGCTTCTGCGGGCGCGTGGTCTCGGGCTCGAACACGGGCGGCGGGGCGAACTGGGTGGCCGCCTCCTCGGGCACGACCGCGACATCCTCGACGGTCGCGCGCGACGGCGTGACGATATCGTCGTGCGACGGCGAGGGCGTCATCACCATGTCGTCGGTGATCGGCAGCGTGACCGCATCGATCAGGTCGGTCCGCGTGCTCGGTGCCGCGAGCCTGGTCGCGTCGTTGTCGATCGCCACGAGCACGTCGAGGTCGTGCGCGAGCTCGTCGATCGTGCGGTAACGATCCTCCGGCTTGCGCGCGATACAGCGCTGGATGATCCGGTCGAGCTCCGGCGGAACCTCGGCGAACTGGCCGAGCGGCGGCGGCGTGGCCTGGAGCAACGCGGCGAGCATCGCGGAGGCGTCGTCGTGATCGCCGTACGGCTTGGTCCCCGCGATCATCTCGTACATCACGACGCCGAGCGTGAACGCGTCGCTCTCGCGCGTGCACTCGCCGCCGACCATCTGCTCGGGCGGCATGTAATCGAACGTGCCGATCATGTGACCGGCCTGGGTGAGGTCGCTCGTGTCCAGCCCGCTCTCGCCGCGCATGATCTTCGCGATCCCGAAGTCGAGCACCTTCACCGACGCGCCGATCTCCGTCGGGCCGTCCTGCAGGAAGATGTTCGCCGGCTTGAGGTCGCGGTGAATGATGCCGAGCGCGTGGGCCTCGGACAGCGAGTCGCACACCGCGCGCGCGATACCGACGACGCGCCGCCACGGGAGCGGGCCGAGCTGCTTGTACGTCTCGTACAGGTTCTCGCCCGTGAGCAGCTCCATCACGATGTACAGCGCGCCGTCCTCGGCCTCGCCGACCTCGTACGCCTTGACCGTGTGGGGATCGCGAAGCTGCTGGAGCGTGCCGCCCTCGCGGCGGAACCGCGCGACGACCTTCGGATCCTGGGTCAGGTTCTGGTGGAGCAGCTTGATCGCGACGTCGCGCTCGTCGCGCAGATCGTAGCCGCGATAGATCGCGCCGAACCCGCCGGCCGCGATCCCGATCTCGATCCGGTAGTGCTGCGCGACGACCTGACCGATCAGCGGGTCGAGCACGGCAACGCGCGTGCGATCCGGATCATCGGAGCGCCCGGGTGGCCGTCCTGACCTCATCGATCACTCGTCGTCGGGGGCGGCGTCGTCATCGGCGTCGTCCTCGAGGTCCTCGTCGACCTCGTTCGGAACGGTGTCGGTGTCGTCGACCGCCTCGATCGGCGCGGCTTCCTCGATCCCGCTATCGTCGGGCTCGGCGAGCCGCTCGATCGCGGCGACGTGCTCGCCGTCGTCGACGCGCATGACGCGGACGCCCTGGGTCGCGCGACCCTGGACCGGGATGTCGATCACGCGCAGCCGGATCAGCTTGCCGCGATCGGAGATCAGGATCATGTGGTCTTCGTCGGTGACGATCCGGACACCCGACACGAGGCCGTTGCGCGCGGTGGTCTTGATCGTGATGACGCCCTTGCCACCGCGGTTCTTGACCGGGTAGTCGCCGAGCGCGGTGCGCTTGCCGTAGCCGCGCTCGCACACCGTGATCATGGTCGCCGTCGAGTCCCGCGGGAACGTGCACATGCCGACGAGCTTGTCGCCCTCGCGCAGCGTGATGCCGCGGACGCCGCCGGCGGTGCGGCCCATCGCGCGGACGCGCTCCTCGGTGAACCGGACCGCGAAGCCCTTCGCGCTCGTGAGAAGCACGTCGTCGGCCTTCGTGATGAGCGATGCGCCGACGAGGCGGTCGCCGTCGTCGATCGAGATCGCCTTGATGCCGCTGGTCCGCACGTTCTCGAACGCCGACAGCTCGGTCTTCTTGACCGTGCCGCCCTGGGTCGCGAAGAACACGCTGGTGTCGTCGCGGAACTCGCTGAACGGCAGCATCGCGACGACCTGCTCGCCCTCCTGGAGGTCGAGCACGTTGACGATCGGGCGGCCCTTCGCGGTGCGCGAGCCCTCGGGCAGCTCGAACACCTTCTTGTAGTAGACCCGGCCCTTGTCGGTGAACAGCAGCAGGTGATCGTGCGTCGACGCCGCGAACATGTCGGCGACGAAGTCACCCTCGGCCGAGGTCGCGCCGGTGATACCGCGTCCGCCGCGTCCCTGCGCCGAGTACTCGCGCGCGCGGGTCCGCTTGATGTAGCCGAGGTGGCTGCGGGTGACGACGGTGTCTTCCTCGTCGATCAGCTCCTCGGTGAGGATCTCGCCCTCGGCGTCGACGATCTGGGTGCGCCGCTTGTCGGCGAACTCGTCGCGGATCGCCTTCAGCTCGGCGATGATCGCCTCCATCAACTTCTTGTCGTCGGCGAGCAGGCCCTCGAGGTAGTCGGTGAGCTCCCACAGGTCCTTGTATTCGGCCTCGAGCTTCTCGCGCTCCAGGCCGGTGAGGCGGCCGAGGCGCATGTCGAGGATCGCCTGGGCCTGGCGCTCGCTGAGGTAGACGAACTGCTTCGCCTTCGCGGCGTCGACCTCGGCGGCCGGGCGACCGGCGCGCTCGAGGAAGCCATCCATCCCGCCGAGCTTCTCCTTCATCAGGGCGGCGCGCGCGATGTCGGTATCCTTCGATGCGCGGATGATCTCGATCACGCGATCGATGTTCATCACCGCGAGGCCGAGCCCTTCGACGATCTCGCGGCGCGAGCGCGCCTCGCGGAGGTCGAACAACGTGCGGCGGGTGACGACGTCGCGGCGGTGATCGATGAATACCTGCAGCGCGTGGCGCAGCGTGAGCAGCACCGGGCGGCCGTCGACGATCGCGAGCATGTTCGTCGAGAACGACGTCTGCAGCGACGTGAACTTGTACAGGTTGTTGAGGACGACCTTGTCGTCGGCGTCCTTCTTGAGCTCGAATACGACGCGCATGCCGTCGCGAGCGGTCTCGTCGGTGATGTCCGAGATGCCCTCGAGCTTCTTGTCGATCACGAGCGCGGCGGTCTGCTGGACCCAGCGCTCCTTGTTGACCATGAACGGCAGCTCGGTCACCACGATCGCGTAGCGGTCCTTGCGGACCTCCTCGGTGTGCGCGACGCCGCGCAGCACGATCTGGCCGCGGCCCGTCTTGTGCGCGCTGAGGATGCCGTTGCGGCCCTGGATCACGCCGGCGGTCGGAAAGTCCGGGCCGGGGATGAGCTTGAACAGCTCGTCGTCGGACAGCTTCGGATCGGCGATCAGCGCGAGCGTGCCGTCGATGACCTCGCCCAGGTTGTGCGGCGGAATGTTCGTCGCCATGCCGACGGCGATACCGGTCGCGCCGTTGATCAAGAGGTTCGGAACCTTGGTCGGCAAGACCGTCGGCTCGAGCTCCTTGTCGTCGTAGTTCGGCTGCCAGTCGACGGTCTCCTTGTCGATGTCCGCGAGCAGTTCGCCCGCGAGCTTCGTCATCCGGCACTCGGTGTAACGCATGGCCGCCGGCGGATCGCCGTCGACGGAGCCGAAGTTGCCCTGGCCGTCGATGAGCATGTAGCGCATCGAGAAGTCCTGGGCCATGCGGACCAGGGCGTCGTAGACCGCCGAGTCGCCGTGCGGGTGATACTTGCCGATCACGTCGCCGACGATGCGCGCGCACTTGAGGTAGCTGCGGCTGTAGGTGTTGTTCAGGCCGCGCTGGGCGAACAGGATCCGGCGGTGGACCGGCTTGAGGCCGTCGCGCGCGTCCGGGAGGGCGCGGGCCACGATCACGCTCATGGCGTAGTCCATGAACGAGTTCCGCATCTCCGTTTCGATGGAGATCGGCGTGATGTTCTGGCTGGAATCCGACATCGGGGAGGGAGCTTCTATAGCACGCAGGCGTGCTCGAAACCCTCACTGGCAGGCGTTGATCTCGAGCGTTCCCATCGGTGCCATCGAGTGCGCGCAGCCGCTACCGTCGGCCATGATTCCGAGGAAGATCGTCGATCGCGGCCCGCCGGCGGACGCGCCGTCGAACGAGATCACGACGTGGTGGTCGCCGTTCCAGAACGCGTTCACGTTGGTGTTCGCGAAGCTCAGCACGCAGGCCCTTGCATCCGAGCTCGCGGCGACGGTGACGGTCCAGTTGTCGATCATCTCGGCGAACTCGACGACGGGGTCCTGGCACTTCGCCCCGTTCGGCAAGTCGACGACGACGGGGTTGCCGCAGGGCTGACCGGCCGAGACCTGGATGTAGTAGACGGGGTGGTCGGCACCCGTGTTGACCGAGAGGCACGAGAACTTGTCGGTCAGCGTCACCGCGTTCGCGCACAGCGGGTTGCCGCACACGAACTCCGGCATGCACAACCGCGGCGCGCAATCCCCATCGATCTGGCAGCCGTACGCGCAGACGCCGGCGTTGCAGAGCTCGCGGAGCGGCTGGCAGCCGGGGTCGCCCGGGACGCAGTACGCCGAGTCGTCGCAGTCGCGGGAGGCGAGCTCGCCGTCGCAGTCGCGGTCGTCGGCGTGGACGAACGCGACCGGCTGCGCGCCGTGGCTGCGCTTCCACGCGAGGCAGTCGGTTTGCCAGGTCTCGACCGCGGACGGATTGTACTTCTCGAGCGCGATGTCGACGATCGCGTAGCCACTCGCCGGGACGGGGAAGTCGGCGAAGTCGCCGATTCCGACGGGCTGGCCGGCCTTGCTCGCGATCGCGAGGACGTAGTCGCCGAGCTGCGCGTTGCCGTCGGAGTAGGGCAGGTAGTAGGTGAGGTCGGTCGCGACACCGCCCTTCGCGGCGACGGACAGATCCGAATCCGCGAGCTGGCGCTCGTAGGCGGAGCCGTCGACATCCTTCGCGCTCGGGGTGCCGAACGAGGTGCCGAGCGACTTGCCGAAGTAGAACTCGACGTGATCGAGCTCGATGTCGCCGCCGTGAACCTCGAGGTAGGCACCCGGGTGCTCGGCGCACGCGGCGAGGAGGACGAGGAGCCACCTCACCCCCAAGGGGTTCCCTCGGGCCAAGGTGCCGCGGGGCCCCCGCCCCGCGGTCGATCGATCGCCGTCGGTCATCGGTAGGGCCCCTGGGGCGAGGGTTCGGCAGACGCGGCCCACTTCGCGGCGAGCTCGATCGCGGCGCCGAGGCGATCGGGATCGTGGACCGCGCCGTCGAACGTGATCTCGACGTCGTGGGGGCGGACGATCGATGCCGATGGCCGGGCGGCGTCGAGGAGGTTCGAGTGGTGCGCGTCGATCTTCATGCGCGGCGCATCGGGCGGGGCGGACTCGGGCGGAGGCCAGGCGGCGCGCGGAAGATCGTCGGCGATCAGCGTGAGGGTCTCGCCGCCGGAACCGTGACGGCGCGCGCCGATCACGGTGCGGAACCGGCCGCCCTCGTCGGGATCGAGCCGGCGCAGCAGGCGCACGGTGACATCGACCTGACCGCGGCGGACGCGGAGGACGGGTTTGCCGGCGAGCTCGACGCGCGCGCTGGCCTCGCCGCCGAGCTGGCGCGCGACCCGCGCGAACCACTTCGCCCAGCGCACGGGCCGGCTGGCGAGCGCGAGCGATGCGTCGAGCATGTCGGCGATCCGATCGACGGAGCGCTCCGAGCCGGCGCAGCGGGCGATCAGCTCGCCGTCGCGCAGCTCGTGGCTCCACCGGCCGTCGCGGAGCAGCACCGCGGTGTTGCGCGAGCTCGCGGCCGAGACGTAGCGCGAGTCGAGCAGCGCCGAGCGCGCGTGGAGATCGAGCCAGGTCGAGGCGAGCGGCACGTCGTTGGTCTCGACGAGGTAGCTGTCGTCGAACTCGGCGGGGCGCGGTGCCGAGCTCATCCGATCGGTCCACTTGAGCGCGAGCTCGAAGCCGTCGATGTGCGGGACCTGAACCGCGACGGTCGTGGTCGGCGAGATCGCGACGCGCGCGAGATAGAGCACGCCATCGATCGGGACCTCGGCGCGCACCAGCGGCCCCTCGGGCACGCAGCGCGCTCCCTCGAACCGGCGTTCAACCGCGGCGGCGAGCACAGGTCATTGTAGCTCACCAACCCCAGTAGCGTTGGACCGAGACGGTGTCGGGCAGGGTCGCTGTGCGCTGGCGCAACAGCATGCGGAGGTCTGCCCAGCGCCGGTGGTCCTCGAGGTCGAGCGGCTCGAGCGCGCGGATCAGCAGGGCGGTGGGAAAGTGCATCGTGATCGCGTTGCCGGCGCTGTCCTCCCAGCCGAGATCGTCTAGAAACAGCCACAGCTCGCGCCAGGCCTCGCGGCACGCCGCGGAGAGTGCGTCGTAGTGATCCTCCATCAGCTCGACGGCGCTGGTCAGATCGACGTCCTCGCCGTACGGATGGCCCTCGACGTTGACCGTGAGCGCGTCGCGGCCGTGGACCTGATCGCGCGGCGGCCACGGCTGGCGCGGCGGCGAGACCACCGGCGGCGGCGGCTCTGGCGAATCGCTGTACGCGCGTGCGAGCACGACCTCGACGAGCGCCGGCATCCGGACGAGCGCGGCCTCGAGATCGGTGAGCTGGGTCGCGCTGCGCAGCGACGGTAGGCGGAGATGGGTCAGCTGCTTCAGCTCGGCGCGGCGGAGCCAGCCGAACACGTCGACCTGACCGCCGAGGTGATGAGGCGGGTGGCCCCCGGGCTCGTTGTTCGCCAGATCGAGCCGGCGGAGCATCGGTAGGCGCACCGGCGGAAGCAACGCGCGGACGAGTGGATCGGCGGGCGGCGGCAGGTGATCGAGGAACGACGTGCGGTGAAATGTGAGCGTCAGCGTGTCGACGGCGAGTGGGGGCCCCTTGCTCGCGAGGCTGGCGATCGCGTCGAGCCCGTTCACGACCATCTGCGTGACGCGCGGGTGGACGAGCTCGCCGAACACCCGGCGGCCGTTCACGCCGAGCCTCCGCAAGCTCGGCGTCGCCGCGACGAGGCGCGCCGCGTGCTCGGGGGCGACGAGCGCCGTGCGCGGGATGTCGCCGCCGTGATTGAGCTGGAGGCGATCGAGGAGCGGTAGCGAGTGATCGCCGAGCTGGACGATCGCGTCGGCGATCACGTCGCCGGGGCCGGTGATCGCGAGCGCGCGCAGGTGCGGTGCGAACCGGCTCGCGAGCAGCGCGCCCAGGGTCTCGGGGTTGCCGACCTCGGCGACGAGGAAGCCGTGATCGACCTCGGCGGTGAGGTCGCGCGGCAGATCTGCGAACCAGGTCGCGACGAGCTGGGCGCGCCGGCCCTCGGACTCGGCGGGGCGCCCGGCGAGATCGATCGCGATCAGCTCGCCGCGCGGATCGCCGAGCGCCTCGAGCTGATCGCCGTAGACCGCGAGCTGGTCGCGATCCCAGGCGGTCGCGAGCGCGCGCTCGAGCTCGGCCAGCCTCGTCACGGATTGGTGCGGAACACCGGCGAGGTGCCGACGTCGGCCTTGCGGATCCGGGTCTGGCGCACGTCGATCCGGCGGATCGCGGGGAGCTTCGCACCGCGCAGCTCCTCGACTGCGCTGGCGTCGAGCTTCGCGTTGCCGGTGAGCTCGAGGTGCTCGAGCCGGGGCAGCCGCTTCGCCGCCTTCGCGAAGATCCGGCCGATCGCGCCGTCGAGCTTGTTCTTCGCGAGCGTGAGCTTGGTCAGGTTGGGCAGGTTCGCGGCGAGTAGCTTCTCGAGCCCGGCGGCGCCGAGGTTGCAGCTCGACAGGTAGAGCGTCTCGACCTCCGCGAGGTGGCTCCAGTCGACGAGACGGGCGACGCCATCGTCGCCGAGCGAGTTCGAGGTGAGCACGAGCGTGCGGCACTCCGGGAGGTTCGCCTTCAGGCCGGCGAGCGCGTTCTTGACCAGGCCGCAGCCGGTCACGTTGAGCTCGACGAGCTGCTGGGTGTTCGATGCGGCGACGAGTGCGGCGAACGCAGCGGCATCGAGCTCGCCGCGGAGGATCAGGTGCCGGATCCTCGCCAGCCACGGCGCCGCGAGGAGCTTGTCGGCGCCCTGGACGTGCGTGATCGCGGCCTCGACGATCGGCTGGTTCGCGAACAGCGTGTCCTGTTCGCTCGTGATCGAGCCGAGCGAGCCTGTGATCGCGGAGATGAAGCCGCCGCGCGTACGGTACTCGAGCTGGGTCGGGAACCATTGCACGCGGTGCTCGGCGAGCAGCGCGTCGCGCCGCGCCTTCATGACCTCGCGCTTGCGGATCGCGAGCGGCCCGGCGAGCGCGAGCTCGAGGACGATGAGCTCGCCGCGCGGATCGTTGCGGGCCTGCAGCGCGTCGGCGCAGACCTGGCGGGCCAGGTCGCTGTCGGGCTCGTCGATCACGGCCTGGATCAGCGCGTCGCCCTGGCGGCGCTCGCCGGTGTTCGGATCGATCTTCGGCGGCGCGGGGAAGCCCTCGCCGGTGTGCACCTGGGGGACGAGCGCGTCGATCAGGGCGGCGTCGGCGGCGGTGAGCGTGCGCGGCGTCTGCAGCGACATCCCGAGCGCGCCGGGGTTCGCGGTGATGCCCTTGCCGGACTCGAACTTGAGCTTGGAGCGGAGCGCGGAGATGTCGGTGATCGGGACGGTCGAGGCCTTCGCGGTCCACTGCTCGCCGTCGAACTGCGGGTTGTCGAGGATCGCGACCAGCCACATTTGTTCGTCCGGCGGCCGGACGGTCACGCAGTACAGCTTGCCGCCGCCGCGCAGCGGCTCGAGCGCCTTGTTCGCGGTGACGTAGCGATTCATCCCGAGCACCGTGCCGAGCTTCGGCGCCTTGCCGTAGGCCTTCTCGAACACCGCCTTCGAGACCACGACCATGACATCAGCCATGGCCATCTCCGAGGAGGCTCGCGACCTCGGCGACCCACTTCGCACCGAGCGCGGGCTCGACCATGTGGACGTACGCGGCGTAGCCGGCGAGGTACGCCTCGAAGTCGGTCCGGCCCTTCGCCTGCGAGGCGACGCCGAACTTCTTGCAGTTGTGCAGGATCGCGCGGAACCGCTTGCGGTCGGCGCGCGGCACGTGGATGCCGTTGTTGACGACGATGCCGGTGATCCGCTGCTGGTGCTTCGCGCGGAGGATCCGGCGCTTGTCGGGGCGCTCGAGGAAGCCCTCTTGCTCGCAAATCGCGTCGACGAACCACAGGAACCGGCCGAGCCGGACCTCGGGCATCGTCGCGAACGAGAACGTGAGGTCGTCGGCGTAGCGCGTGTACGTCGCGCCGAGCTTGCGCGCCAGGGTCGCGAGCCGCTGATCGAGGCGGCGGCACGTGAGGTTCGCGATCGCGGGCGACGTCGGCGCGCCCTGCGGCAAGACGCCGGGCCACACGACGCGATCGCCGTCCTTCGGGCGATACGTGGTGAGTCCGGCGAGCACGTTCGCGACCTCCTCGGAATAGCCGAGCAGCGTGAACAGGCCGCGGACCCGGCGGTAGTGCACCGTCGGGAAGAAGTCCTTGAGGTCGAGCTTGACGACCAGCGCGCTCCCCTCGTGCGGCCTCGCGTTCGTGACGGTCGAGCGCTTCGCGACGAACCCGTGACACGCGTCGTGGACCGGGACCCTCGCGAGGATCTGATCGAGGATCGCGCGCTGGACCGTGCGCAGTTGCTTGCGCGGCGCCGCGATCCGTCGCGTGCCGCCCTTGGCCTTCGCGATCTCGAACTCGACGTAGCCCGAGCCCGGCCCGACGCCGGGCCGCATCAGCTTGCGCAGCGTCGCCTGATCGACCCCGACGAGTGCCGCGATGGCTGCGCGATTCGCGAGCGGCGGCAACCCGTACTGCGCGACCGCGGTCGGCCGGCTCGGCTTCTTCGGCTTCTTCGCCACCGGATACACCGCCGCGAACATGCCGAACGCCCACCCGGTCGACGCGAACCGGCCGAGCTTGCCCTGCTGGAACCGCACGTCCGGTGGCGCCGTGGCGGCGAGCCCGAGTGCGCTCGCGGTCCGCCGCGCGAGCCCGCGTACGCCCGGATCCGGATCCTGCGTCACGCGACGCAGTGCGCGCGCCGCGTCGCCCCGCGGAAACACCAGCTTCGCGCACGTGATCGCGTCCTTGCGATCGCTCGGATCGAGGCTGTCGAGCTGACGCCGGACCTCCTCGTCCAGCAGCTTCGCGACGTAGTGCCGGCCGACCTGAAACTCCGCCGGGTTCTTCGGGTTCGCGAACAGCGCGTTGATCCGCGCGAGCTTCTTCGGATCGTCGCCGGTGGCGAGCGCCTTCAGTTCGTGGAGAAGCTCGACGAGGGTGAACACGGGGAATCAAACGCCTGGAACGTGGTCGCCACTTGCTCGGCTGCACACAGCCTCGGAGGCGCGACCTGCAAGGTCGTCGGAGTCGCTAACGCTTCGCCTCCGTGGCTGTACGTTCTTCATGATCGGTCGAGGTCAGCCGTGACGTAACGCCACGGACAGAAAGCTAGCTCGGTCCACGTCCCAGGCGCTGCGAGCGTAACAGAAGTGCCCGGGGCGAGGGCCACTTGCTCTGCTGCCAACACGCGGATGGACGCACCCGCAGGGTGCTGGAGTCGCGAACGCTTCGTCCACCTGCGTGTACGTTCTTCGTGATCGGTCGAGGTCAGCCGTGACGTAGCGCCACGGACGAACAGCTAGCTCTGCCCGCCCCGGGCGGTGCGACGGTAACACGCACGTGCTCGGGTGCAGGTCCTGGTGCGCTGCGTGCCCGCTCGATGTCTCGTCGACCGTACGCTGAGGCCGAGGTGCGTAGCTCCGCTTCTGGCGCCTTCATCCCGTCCATTGCGTCTGGCCCGCGCCATATCGTTTCTGCTTCCATAGCGCCTTCGTGCCTTTGCGGTGATTCTGGATCTCCGATCGTGCTCGCTTCCGCATCAGGCTCGAACACGACCACCGGTTCGCTCGTGCCCGGATCACCGCAAAGGCGCAATGGCGCTAAGCAAACCCAGAACGTTCGGACGCGGGCCAGACGCCATGGACCTGGGGAAGGCGCCACGTTGTGTCGTCGCTCGTGATCATCTGGCGCTCGCTCTCGTTCGCGCGTGCACGCGTCCTGTTTGTCGTCAACGGCGCGAGCGCGTCCGAGACAGGTTCGTACGTGCGGGGCGCGCCGACGACGCGCGCGGTAGCGGGCGATGCACGAGCTCGTCGCTCGGCGGCAGCTCGGCGGCGAGCAGCTCGCGGGCGGCGGCCGCGGCGTCGCGGGTGGGCTGGCGCAACAACGAGGCGAGGCGCTGGTTCTCGGCGCGGACGCCGGTGCCGTGGGCGCGCAGCGCGGCGAGCTCGTCGGCGGTGAGCGGCGGCAGCGAGAGCGCGGTGACGTTCTCGCGGACCTCGCCGCGGCGGCGCGGGGCGGAGATGCAGGCGGTGACGCCGGGCTGGGCGAGCGAGTAGCGATAGCAGTCGGCGGCGGAGGGCGCGTTCGGGCCGGTGACCATGCGGCCGTAGCTGAGCGCGGAGAACGTGATGATCGCGGTGCCGCGCTCGCGGGCGGTGGGGAGTAGCTCGGTCTCGATGCCGGGGTGCGCGGCGCTGTGGCGGATCATCACGCAATCCCACGGCGAGGTCTCGAGCGCGGTGCGCGCGAGCGTGCGCTGGTGGGTCGAGAAGCCGAGCGCGCGGACCTTGCCGGAGCGGCGGAGGTGCTCGATCGCGGCGTAGGCCTCGGCGTCGACGCGCGCGGGCGAGCGCGACCAGAACAGGAGGAGCACGTCGAGGTGGCCGCGGCGGAGCGTGCGGAGCGCGCGATCGACGTCGGCCTCGATCGAGCGCGCGTCGGCGTGATAGCTGCCGGTGATCACGTGCGCGTGCGGGCGCTCGCGCAGGAACTTGGTGAGGTTCTCGTACGCGGGCTCCCAGAACCAAAGGTCGACTCCGGCATCGGCGGCGAGCTGGAGGGCGGAGCGCGAGAGGTCGAACGCGCCGGAGATCGAGAGCGGTGCGACCGAGAACCCGGCGCGGCCGAACGGGCGGCGCTCGACCACGGCGGCGGGGCGGGGCGAGAGGATCGGGGCTGCGTCCTCGATCGCCACGGGCGCGTCCTCGTGGCGCAGCCACGCGGCGATCATCTGCTGCGCACGCGCGCTGGTGGCCGTGAGGTTGGCGAGCCGGGCGTCGAGGTCGACGGCGTGCTCGAGCGCGTCGAGCGCGGCCGCGCGGACCATCTCGGCGGCGTCGGCGAGCGCGGCGATCGCGTGCTCGAGGAGGAGGTCGTCGGCGAGCGGGACGAGGCAGGCGCGCGCGCGGACCCATGGATCGTCGGACGCGTGGGCGGCGAGCACCGCCTCGAGCTCGGGGGTCTCGGTGCGAGCGAGCTGCTCGGCGGCGGCGCGCGCGACCCACGGATCGCGATCGCCGATCGCGAGTGGCGCGAGCGCGGGATTCGCGAGCGCCGCCTCGCGGACCGCGGGATCTCGATCAACGAGCTGGGCATGGCCGTCGCTGCGGCCGGTGCGGACGAGCCAGGACGTCGCGACGGCGCGCGGGCCGTGGTGCGGATCGCCGAGCCCGGCCTCGACGTCTGCCCAGCGATCGAGGCGGGCCGAGGCGTCGATCTGCAGCGCGCGCGCGGCCGGGCAGGTGCCGGCGTCGAGCGCGAGCAGCGCGGCGTACGCGCGGCGCTCGTGGAGCTCGGCGGCGCTCGCCTCGCTGACCTCCCACTCGACCAGCTGTTCGATGGTCGCGAGCGGGATCGCGGCGCGGCGCAGGCGTGGATCACGGACGGCCGCGGCGCGCGCGGCGACGAACAGCGTCTCCGAGCGGGTGGCAGCGATCCAGCGGATCGCCCAGGCGGCGGCGCCGGGGCGATCGCCACGCGCGAGCGCTTGCTCCGCGAGCTCGTACGCGCCGTCGCCGAGGTCATCGAGGATGCGCTCGACGACCGTCGCGGCATGCGGGATCCGCGGCTCCTCGAGCCAGTCGAGGGCCGCGCGAAACGCCGCAGGATCGTTGGCCGCGACGAGCCGCTCGATCGCGAGCACGCGAAGTGGTGCGTGCGGATCCGAGAGGAGCTCGACGAGCGCGAGCGGCGACACCGGCGCCGTCGCGAGGCGCGCGGTGACCACGGCCGGGTCCGGATCGAGTAGCGCCGGCGGCAGCTGGCTTGCGGGCGCGCCACGCGCCGGATCCTCGACGGCGACCGGCCCCCACGCGGCGCGGAGAAACTGGAGCGCGTCGCGCGCGGCACCGTCGGGTGGTTCGGCGATCAGGTCGGCACGGACGTCCGCATCGCCGGCACCCAGCACCGCGAGCACCTTGACCGCGGCGTGGCGGACGCGCCAGAACGGATCGCCGAGCGCGGCCTTGAACGCGGCGAGCTCGCCGGCTCCGCCGATCGCGGCGAGCGTGTAGATCGCGCTGCGCCGGACCCACCACAGCCGGTCGGTCTCGCTGGTCGCGCGGACCGCGGCGGCCGACGCCTCGGTGCCACACCGCGCGAGGGCGCGGACGATCGCCTCGCGGACGAGCGGCGAGCGATCGCCCAGCGCATCGACGAGCCAACCTTCGACACGAACCGCGAGCTGCGCGAGCCGGCGGGCGGCGGCGGCGCGAACCTCGGCGTCGCGATCGGTGAACAGCGCCCGGCGCAGCGCGCACGCGAGCCCGACCGCGTCGTCACCGGCGAGCGCCTCGCGGATCGCGCGCACGCGATCGCGAGGCTTGTCGGCGACGAGTCCGGCGAGCCCGAGCGGGTTCATGCGGGCCTCTTCGCGAGCCGCGCCTGGAGTGCCGCGGTGACCGAGGCACGGATGTCGCCGCGGTGCTGGTCCGCGAGCTGCCAGAAGTGGAGGACCCTGGTCCCCGCGACGGCGAACGAGCGGGCGAACTGCATGCCAGCCGCCTCGGCCGTCCGCGCGGCCCCCGGCAGGCAGCGCTTGCACAAGCAGGGGAGGCCGGTATCGTCCTCGTGGCCGCTCACGTTGACCAGTGGGGTCAGGACCATCGCCGCGTCGTCGGGCTTTCCCTGACTGTCGAGCAGCTCCGCCACGCGGCGCCGGAGATCGCCATCGTCCGGCCGGGACTGCAATTGCACCAACATCGACTGGATGTCGTCTGTGGCCACCGCGAACAACGATAGAATCGCAGCGGTGGTCACGCCAGAGCCAGTCAGCGATTTCGCCGCGGTCGTCGCCGCGGCATGCCCGGGGTTCGTCGCGGGCGAGGCCATCGGGCCGGCGCGCAAGTCAGAGCTGCTCGCCGGGCGGATCGGCGATCGCGCCGTCGTCGCGAAGCGGTTGAAGAAGCCGAACGCGGTCTGGGAGTGGTACCTCGACCACGAGGTCGCGGTGTATCGCGCGTTCGCGGTGCACCCATCGGGAGTGCGCACGCCGGGGCTCGTCTATCCGTCGGTGGTCCCCCCAGCGGTCGCGGCGCGCTCGACCGCGACGAGTGTCGCGGCGAAGCAGGTCGGGATCACGGCCCCGGCCGACGAGCTGCTCGTGATCGATCGTCTCGCCGGCGAGGCGGTCGCGAAGCTGCGCCGGCCGAACGCGGCGCTCCCGATCCGCGTGATCGCCGCGCTGATCGCCGTCCACGACCAGCTCGCGCGTTACGCACCGAAGGTCCCGTTCGCGGTCACGCCGCCACGGGTCCGCGCGCAGATGCGCGAGCGCCTGCTCGAGGATCCGAGCGACCCCCTGTGGATCCGCGACGGCGTCCGGCTGTGCGGCAAGCGCAACCTGCTCGACGAGGATCTCTCGCGCCGGATCGATCAGGCGCTCGCCGCCTATCCGGCGACCTCGTTCAATCACGGCGACCTCCTGCTCCGCAACGCGATCGCGGATCCCGACGACGAAGAAGATGTCGCGCTGGTCGACTGGGAGTGCGCCGGCGTTCACCTCCGCGACTGGGACCTCGCGCTGTTGTGGACCCAGCTCGCCGGCCCTGCGCGCACGATCGTCGAGGATGCGGTCCGCGACTCCGGCCTGCGCTGGCGCGCGTTCCTCGGGATGGTCGCGTTCGCGTTCGCGCGCGAGCTCAAGTTCCTCGATGCGTATCCGCACAACGAGGTCGCGCGCGCGGCCGTCACCTCGGAGCTCGCGATCGTCGCCGGTCGGTTCGCCGAGGCGTAGCGGTTGTATTTGCGCGGCGACCGCGCGAAGGTGGGGCGCATGGCGCGCGACATGACCGCGATCGTCGGCACGCACGATCTCGCGCTGATCACGCTCGACACGCTCCGCTACGACGTCGCCGTCGAGGAGCTCGCCGCCGGGCGGACGCCGAACCTCGCGCGTCTGATCGGCGGCGCGTGGGAGGAGCGCCACACGCCGGGCTCGTTCA
>Ga0307509_10004512_pt1 | contig 20015 bp, 26 predicted proteins | sample 10_EM_MG_FD_202245 | JGI IMG/M metagenome (GOLD analysis project Ga0307509, IMG submission 202245) | Populus trichocarpa ectomycorrhiza microbial communities from riparian zone in the Pacific Northwest, United States - 10_EM | ecosystem: Host-associated > Plants > Roots > Unclassified | place...
GTTTGGCATTCTACTTCGACAACCAACTTTTCCTCGAGAGAACTAAATTGAGTGAAGCTTCGAGCTTAACTATATTAAGTTTTACCGTTGATTCTTCTGAATTATTTTACCTCATCTTTATCTTCTGCTTTGAGTGTTTGGTGCGGTCGCAACCTTAGAGTTCACCTCTCTATAGGGTGCCCCCGTTACAGTATCCCTATCGCAATTCCGGTTCCGACAGGCTTTTGTCCCCGTGCTGGGATTAGTATGTCTTCCAGGGCGTATAAGTTGTGTCCTGCCGAAAGTCTGGAGCCTTTTGAGGGGAGTGTGGCCTTGGCTGCCATTTTCATTACTTGAATGGCTGCGGCTTGTTGTACTAGCATCCGTTTTGTCAATTTCTCCTGAACAAGTTCGTCTTGTACAAGACTTATCGCGAAATGTTCTGGTTTTAGAATTGACTGTTCGGTATGCTCAGCTCCCTCCTCAGGACAATACTCCGGTCGTCTGCTTAATGCGTCTGGTTTACCACTTCGCGATCCCGGTCGATAGATAATCTTGAAATTGAACGATGCAAGCAGTTGCGCCCAGCGAATTTGTCTTTGATTCCACTTTTTTGTTGTCAAGAAGTGTTGCAAATTCTGGTGATCGGTGTAAACTGTAATTGGCTTATCCGCTCCGTACAAGTAGTGCTTCCATTCCATGAACGCTTCCAATATGGCTAGGAGTTCCTTATCGTGAATCTCGTAGTTGGGTTCAGCTGAATTCAACTTTCGGGAATGGAAAGCCACCGGGTGAAGTCTTTTATCTTGAAATTGTAACAAAATTGCTCCAAGCGCGAAGTCACTTGCGTCGGTTTCGATTACCGTTTCTCGTTCCGGGTAAAAATGCGCCGGGATCGGCGCCGTTGTGAATCGCTGTTTGAGTTTTTCAAACGCTACATTCTGCTCTCTTCCCCAGGTGAATTTTTGTTTGTCTCCTTTCAGCGTTTCCGTTATTGGCTTGCATATCTTCGAGAAGTTTTCGATGAATCTTCGATAGAAGTTTACAAACCCAAGAAAAATTTGAACTTCCTTCACAGACCTAGGTGCATTCCATTTCCTTATTGAGTCTACCTTCCTTGTGCTCATTGTCACCCCATCTGTTGCCACAATGTATCCCAAAAATTCAACAGCTTTCACATGAAACTCGGACTTCTTGATGGACACCGCCAACTGGTGCTCCATTAACCGCCAAAGTACTTTTTTGACCATGGCGACATGTTCCGCATGCGTCTTGGAGTAGATAATGATGTCATCGAGGTACATCACAACTCCTTGGTCGAGAAATTCGTGTAATATTTTATTCATCATGCGTTGGAAAGTTGCGGGAGCATTGACTAATCCAAACGCCATGACTTTGTATTCGTATTGTCCGTACCGAGTTCTGAACGCTGTCTTCCATTCATCTCCCTTCTTAATTCTGATTAGGTGGTAACGGTCCTTGAGGTCCAACTTCGTAAATATTGTGGCGCTGGCAACCCGATCTCGTAATTCGCTCATTAAAGGAAGCGGATATTTATCGAGAATCGTCAATTTGTTGAGTTGTCAGTAGTCCACACATAATCGTAAGCGACCGTCGGGCTTTGGTACAAACAGGATTGGCGCTCCAGCAGGTGACTGGCTATGCGTAATCTTGCCTTGTGCCAACATTTCATCAAGATAGGTCTTTAGGGTATTCAATTGGTATTGTGACATAGGGTAGACGGGTCCCCAAGGAGGTTCTGATCCTTCTTTTAGGTCGATCGCATGGTCGAACGTCCGTCTTGAGGGTATTTTTTCCGACACTTCGGGTCGAAACAAATGCTTAAACTGAGCATATTCCCGTGGTAAAGTTTCCAACTCTACGGGATCCTTTTCTTCTATTTTTCCTATTCTTCCCACATATTGAGCTTTTGGATCGAATGCGACCGCTTCGTCATATTCAAACAGATCCTTTACGGCCTCGTCTTCGAGATGATCACGACATGTCATTTGTCCGAAACTGAATTTTTTCGGATCGTGCAAGTGGGATAAGTGGTGTTCATGGTACCACCATGCAAAGGGAATGATAAGGTCAAAGCGTCCTATGGGCGCTATTTCAGTGGAGATGGGAGACCTATGTCCATTTCCAATTTCCAGTCTAATAGGACGGGTATATCTTTGCCCGCCAGAAGAACTTGAAAGTCCATCGAATCCGACTATTCAGATGGGTTTCTTTCGGACTTTGTACAGAATGTCGAGTCGTTCGACTAGCTTTTCGCTTAATAGGAAACAACTGGCTCCTGAGTCCAGTAATATATAAATGCGCGTGCGTTTGCCCTCAACATCTAATTAGGCAGGTCCTTCTGGACATGAATAATGTTTTGGAGAACTCGGTATTGGCCTCTGAGGGCTATCCGGCTCTTCGTTTTTTCTCTTAAGATGAATTGTCTCGTTGACTTTGGTTGTTTATTACCGCGCCCGCGCAATTTCGTGCAGAGAGGACTCCTCAGATAAACTTTCTGAATTAGTATTTCGGGCAGCCCACTACCAGCGGTCTTTACCTCCTGCCGAGGAGTTCCCAAATACTAGGCATTACCGTCTCCCACAATGGTTCCACCTTGCGACTAGGCCTGCGCAGTCCGTATCATCGACTTATTTCGTGGATCATTGGCGACTGATCAGGAATGGTACCTTCGTCTATACCATTTGGGTTTTAACTGAGAAACCTGTTGGGCCTTGGATAGCGTATAGGCTTAAAGATAAGCGTGCCCTAGTCACTAAAGCCACTGCTCGGGTAATCATCCTCGCCCAAGCTCTTCCTCAAATTTCGGAACCCTTGTGCTAGAACGGCACCTGTCTCGGTCTCATGGATAGTTTAAACTAGATAGTGAGTCTGAATACCCGATGTACCCTAGCCTTTCACTTCCGGTGTCTTTTATCTATCCCCTACTATGCAGCGTCCGTTTTCGCTAGGTTCCGGTAATTTTGGGCCATCTTGTCCCTTAGATCGAGGTAGAATAGTCTCGTCTCTATTGGCTAGCTTCCAGGTATGCAAAGTCGGAAGTTGAATCACACTTTTTTGCACCCTTCCCGGCCCTCAATGTCTCTCGATCTTTCCTCAATCTGTGCCCTGGTTTCTTCCCTTGTCCAGTTCCAGTTCTCTTAACGCGATCGAACTCTACTACCAACTTCCATGAACGATTACATTGGTCTGTATTGTCTCGGTGCCTGGCTGGACTCTCTTCCTGCTTCTTATGACCTGGTTCCCCTTCTTCCGATTTGTCTAACCGTCGTTTCTCCGAGGTTCACTGACCAAGGGGTTCATTCGATATAGATTCCTCGTTCTGGGTCATCAGCCATAAGGTGCCCGCCGCATTGTTCTTTTTGAGTTTTGATTCCCGGAGTTACGCCTGGACTACCCATCCGCCGTCGCCGGTGGTGCCGCGAGAACTCTTATAGTTCTTCGCCGTCATACATGCTCCATGCCATTGGACGGTCTATTCTGTTCACGGATCGTGAACTTTCTCCGTGGCTTCGTTCAGCCACGACAGCTACTCTTTTTCTCTGGGTTTGAGGTTGATCGCGTTTTCGTTTATTTGATTCGTACCTTTTGGTACCGAATGTCGCGATGGATTGCTCTTTCCGACAATGTTTCCAGAAGTGGTTGGTCATCCCACATCCTGTACATGCCTTGTTGTTCCTTCGTTGGTCTCTGACATCTTTGGGCATGGTGTCATGAGCTTTATCCCAGTCTGTGTGTACTACCTCCTTTTTATCGGTAGCTGTTTTTTCCTTTGACCATGTTTTTGTACGGGGTACCTTAGGCTTTCCCTTATAGGCGGCCCGTTTTTCCACTGTATACCTTTTGGGGGGTCTTGGATTGCTCTTTGTCGACGCTCGGTTTTCTGTCTTTTGACTTATCGATGTCCCCGAGGATTCGCCTTTCCCGTGTCTTACGCGTTTGTCTTCCTTGTGATTCTCATGTTGAATCATGGCATTTTTGAAACCTGCCAGCCATAATTCGTCATTGGGATAGGTTTCGAACGATAGTCTTAATAGTCCTCCTTCCGGCATCTGAGCTTTAAGCATGTCTCTCCATGCTACCCCTTGGAGTCCAACTTTAATGTTATGGTTTTCCATTCGCAAAAGGAATTGTCGTATGTCCCCATGATACCTCTCAAGTTTCATTAACTTGTAGGTTCTTTCTGCCTCATGGGTAGGCGCGAATCGTTCGGTTACTTTTTGTTCAAACAGGAACCATCTTTCGTAACCAATTTCCTTGGCATATCCTAATGCCCCCGACATTTTTTTACGATAGGTGTCTGTGAAAGGAGCGATATCGTCTCCTTCCATTCGTCCCATAGCGTATTTAATTCGATCTACCTCCATGATCCATTGGTGACTGTTTCGTTCAAAATAGTCTTGAACTGCCCTTAACCATATTCGAATATCCTGGTGGGATTTATTTTTGAATACCCATGGAGGGTCGGAGGGTCTTTTGGTATGTAGCAGTCGTTCTCGAGCGATTGCTTTAGCCATGACGTAAACGACATCTTCCTCTTCGTCCCCTGTTTCGGGATCTGGCTCTGCGCGGCCCTTTCCCTTTTTCCGGTGACTCGGACCTCCTTTCGGATCCTGTGCTTCGTCGTCGTCGTCGTCGTCACCATCGTCTGGATTGGGGTCTCCTGCCCCATGCATAGTCGTTGGTGGTATTCGGCCTCCCCCGTTTCCTCCTTGTTCAGGAGTGGGATTTGACCGTTTTTTCGGAGCTCCGTCGGTATTCCATACGGCCCGTTCCCTGTTGTCAGTGACTACAGTTGGGGGTGCTGACCTTTGAGCCGATATGGCTCCTACCTGGGCCTTTAAATCAATTAGAATATCATGAAGCTTTGCCATTTCCGCTTCATGACGTCCCTGTTGATCCCTCGCGGCTTCCTTGTGTTCCTCTTTCTATCAATTTATAACCAACACGTAATTGGCATTGTCGTTTGCCCGGGCTTCGTCTATTTCGAGTATACGATCCCGAAGCTGCTCGGCTTGTCGCTGGCTGTGTTCCGCCTGTTCTGCTTGACGCGCTTGTTGGGCTTGGAATTCTACTTGGACGTTTGCCACGATTTCCGCCTGAATAGTTTTGGACTCTTGGTCCAACATGTCGATGGTCCTTTCGAACATGTTTAATTCCTCGACCAGTATGGACTCACCTAGTTCCAACCGGCGTTGGAGTTTTCCTAACGCTCTTGCCTGTTGTTGGCCTTCCCTAGATAGTCGTCAGATATCCAGGTACATGGAATTTTGTTCACTAGCCATTCGTTGACTAAATCTTCCGAGAACTCCTCGAAGGTGGCCCGCAAATTGGTTTAACTCTTCCTTTGAAACAAAGATGGGAGTAGGTATTATAGAACGTGATCGTACTAGTCGTCCGAAGTCTAACCTGCCAGTTGTACTGGTATCTAGTGGACCAGGGGTTCGGCTGCTGCTATGGATGATATTCTGATCCAGACCGGTCATCTCGGAATCGTGGGTTTCTTCTGTCATGATTGGTGATCATGATGTGTCAGATGGCCAATACACTGAGAACTTCTTTGTGCTTTATCGCACGGGTTTGGAGGGTATCTGATGATGCTTATCCAATTGACTTGGGGTTAAGCCAGATAAGCGGAATCTTTTCGTCCTTATTGGACGTAGGGTATGGGGTGTTCCAGAATTCGTCTGGAAACTCGTAGGTTTTTGTATCCCTCGTGGGATAGGGAGTGTTCCACTCCTCGTCTGGTTCTTCGACCAGGTCTCGCTCCTGCTGGGGGTAGGTTTTGATCCTCTGAGCAGCTGGAGGAGCAACGGCAACAGTATTGCCGTGCGGGAAGAGGTAAAGTATTTGGAGAATGTGAGATGTATCTCCTAAAAGTTCTTCGAATGTGTAGAATCGATGTTCGAAGATAGAATCGGCAAGAGATAAGGGTTCGAAGATGAATGCTTCACTTAATTCGCCAAGGAAAGTGGTCATATAGTGAGCCTTGGTAACAAGGAGAACTATCAATATACTGTTAGGCGGGAGCCTATCTCAAGTCTTGCGAGATAACTCAGGCCGATAATCTTAATCGTAGACGGAGATTGTCTAGGAAGGCTCAATGTTTCAAAATAGAGGTAGGTAAAGTAATAAAGATTTTTCTAGCGTAAAAACTTATATTGATAAGATCTCTTCTCCGTTGCTTGATACTGATCAAATAGCTGGGGAAGCACCTCAATATTTATATGCCGCGTCTGGGTGGTCGCGGGCTACATCTAGTTCTCATACTAACTAAGTACCTGCTAACAAACTCCAGCTTGTTCTAAAAGTGCGAACACCATTTGACCCAGACAATTCTGTTATCTTACTTCGACTTCCGAATCGCCACACCATGAATTTACCTGACGGTGCTCCCACACATCAGTCCATTGGTTACGATTCATCTTTGTCGGCATAGAGTCTTGCTTATCATTTTGCATACGCAGAATTGTCTCCATGATCGAACCAATAAAGGGGCCAGCTTTATTATCGAACCTCTCATCATTGCAGACATATTCTGCAACCAACATCTCTGAGGCATAAGATAGACTTGTTACGATAATCGCACCAATAGCCACTATCCCTCCATAGTCATCGCATTATCGTTTGGTTCTGTCAGTATCGGAAAATACTATTGACGTGTGTGAGTGCGGGTATGTCTGATTTCTCAAACTACCTCATCCAACAACACCATTCACTTCTGCGACTTTCATCGCGAGAGCGTGGAGTATAGAATGTGTTGCTTAACCATTGTCCGTAAAAAGGTCCTGTTACTTAGTGACCACTTTCGCGACTCTTGTCTTTAGTGCCCAGTGACTTTATGTGACGTCGACCGATTTGGCTCGGACCACCTGCACAAGCTCGCCAAAGGCCTTCCCTCATATACCCTGCGAACGGGATCCGGTCGGACGCACGGCCGCGACGTATATGGGGTTACGAGGTGTATTCCAATGACTATGTCTTTGGTGAGGGGACGCCACTACGGCGGCATCTGCCGATCTAGCGCCGTCCCAACGCTGGTGCGGGAGGGGGGTGTTGCCTTGTCCTTTTGAACTCAGAATCCTAAGGTAGGGTAACTATAGGTCTTTATTCACTAAAGGAAGGCTAAGCCTTGCGGTATGCCTAACTGTGATCACCATTCAGAAACAAGACAGACTTTGAGCTTGCTCAGTGGTTTATTGAAGCGAAGGTTCCACAAGATGACATTGAGAGATAGTTTTTGCTCGACTTATGACCAGGAGACTGTAATATTCACTCTGCTTATCGTCTTCATGAGGCTGTTGATCAGTTGGAATCCGGTATGGGAATGAAGAGCAGGAAAGAGTAGTTTGTATCGTTTTGCGAAGCTGTCAGTAAATGTATCCCCGAAATGTCAATTTCTAACCAATAATAGCAAATCGGGGACAGAGAAGAGCCAGACAAAACCGCCCTGACAGAAAGATTATTTTTCTGCAAGCCGATTGATTGTGCAAAATATCTACTTGGTCAAAAAGGTTTTGCTCAAGATATGGTTCACGCTGCAGTAAAGGAATGGAATAGCCAAGAACCACCTCAGCGAGTTTATTCTGAGATGCAGACATCAGATTGATGGTGGGAAACGCAGGTAGGTTCAGATGTGATGTTCCACAGCCCTTCTATACCAGATATTGGGATGCAAATTGACAACTAGCAAAGAATAGATTGCCGGAAGGAGCAACACTGGTAGCAATCATATGTGCCTCAGACCTCACTTTTTTGACCTATTTCTCAGGAGATAAGAAAGCTGGCCAATCTTGATAACAATTGGGAATATCTTATCGAGAACTAGGAATAAGGCCTTAAAACAGGCAAAAGTTCTTTTGGTGCTTTTACCCATCCCACTGAAGATGCTGGGTGTAGCAACGAGGGATGCACCCCAAAGGCATATCAACAATAGGATCGTTTGTGATTTGATGACACCCATTTTTGTGCCAATAGTTGCACTGGAGAACTCTGAACATGAGGTTGAATGCACCTATGGAAAGGTCCAATTATGTTTTCCACATCTCTCAGCTTGGATTGTAGATCACTTGGAAAATGTCACATTACACGGCATTCAACAAAATCAGTGCACTGTCTGGGAGGTGTGACTAGAGCAGTTAGGATCCTATTTGAGATATCTGGCAACAAAACCAGATTATAGAAAATACGAACGTCTTTTCAACAAATTCTCTGATAACGATCAGGAAGCAGGAAAAGAACTCACCGATCGTGGCTTCAAATTGCTTCCAAGAGTCTTTTGGAGACTTCTGAACATTCAACAATCCAACTTGCCCAAACCAGATATTGTCCACATTGTGTACCTGGGAATATTCAAAACACACCTTATGAAATGGATAATCGGATTTCTCAAGAAGTTTAAACAGTTACGATGATTCGATACGCATCAGCAAAAATACTAGCCTGCGTCCTGGGCGTCCTGGGCGTCAGATGCACCTGACGCACAGAATGTCAATCGCGAATCAGGATGCACCGGGCACACACCTAACACTCAGGACGCACTGGGCGCACCCCTAACACTCAGGACACAACCAGACGCAGCACCTAATCCTCAGGACACAACCAGACACAGCACCTAATCCTCAGGACGCAACCAGACGCAGTACCTACTCTTCCTGAGATAACCGAAATAAGCGAAGGGTCCCCCCTTTACCTGTTTCTGACCTTGGTCACCTGGGTCACAATATATTCTACATCATCAAAAGGTATTAAATTTACTACTAATAGTCTTCTATTCTTCTAATATACAGGTCATTGAATCCCCCCCCCTCTTGCCTCCCCTGGGACCATATAGCTACATGGAGAATTGGCACCTCAGAACCCTCCTTATACCAGTGTGTAGCTGGCGTTGAGCCCAGTGACGCCCATGTAACGGAATCAAAATCGGTTCAGCGGTTGTGGAGGAATCTGCCATCGAGTTCAGGATTAGTAGAGACAAAAGACCACTCTCAGAAGGGTGGGCGATCTCTATGTATACTGATGCGCCAGAGACATACCTTATACCCCCGTGTAGCTGGCGTCGAGCCCAATGACGCCTAAGTGACAGAATCAAAATCGGTTGAGCGGTTGTGGAGGAAACAGGCATCGAGTTCAGGATTGTTAGAGACAAAAGACCACTGTCAGAAGGGTGGCGAACTCCATGAATACCGATGCTCCAGAGACATACCCTATACCGGCGTGTAGCTGGCATAGAGCCCAATGACGCCCAAGTGACAGATCCAAAATCGGTTGACCGGTTGTGGAGGAATCTGCCATCGAGTTTAGGATTAGTAGAGACAAAGGACCACTCTCAGAAGGGTGGGCGATCTCTATGAATACAGATGCGCCAGAGACGTACCTTATACCGGCGTGTAGCTGGCATCGTGCCCAATGACGTCGAAGTGACAGAATCAAAATCGGTTGAGCGGCTATGGAGGTATCTGCCATCGAGTTCAGGATTGTTAGAGACAAAAGACCACTCTCAGAAGGGTGGCGAACTCCATGAATACTGATGCTCCAGAGACATAACCTATACCGTCGTGTAGCTGGTGTCGAGCCCAATGAGGTCCAGGTCACAGAACCAAAATCGGCGAAGCGGTTGTGGAGGAATCTGCCATCGGGTCCTGGGATCGCCAGCATCTCCTCTCAGCCTTCCCAGGACCCCCCCCCAGAGTTGATAGCGATTTCATGAGTATTGATCTGACAGTGACGTCCTTTATACCGGCGTGTAGCTGGCGCCGAGTCCAACGATGTTCTGCCTTCAGATCCGAAATCGCTTAAGCGGTTGTGGAGGAATATGACATCGAGTCCTGGGATCGCCAGCATCTCCTCTCAGCCTTCCCAGGACCCCCCACCAGAGTTGATAGCGATTTCATGAGTATTGATCCGACAGTGCCGTTCTTTATACCGGCGTGTAGCTGGCGCTGGGCCCAATGGTGTCCTGCCTTCAGATCCGAAATCGCTTAAGCGGTTGTGGAGGAATATGACATCGAGTCCTGGGATCGCCAGCATCCCCTCTCAGCCTTCCCAGGACCCCCCCCCCCTCAGAGTAGATAGCGATTTCATGAGTATTGATGCGCCAGAGACGTACCTTATACCATCGAGTAGCTGGCATCCAGCCCAAGGACACCCAAGTAACAGATTCAAAATCGGTGCAGCGGTTGTGGAGGAATCTGCCATTGAGTTCTGGGATCGCCAGCATCCCCTCTCAGCCTTCCCAGGACCCCCCCCCAGAGTAGAGAGCGACTTCATGAGTATTGAGGTGCCAGAGACGTACGTTATACCAGCGTGTAGCTAGCATTGAGCCCAACAACGTCCAGATGACGGATTCAAAATCGACTCAGCGGTTGTCGAGGAATCCGCCATCGAGTTCAGGATTTGTAGACAAAAGACCACTGTCAGAAGGGTGGGCGATCTCCATGAGTATTAATGCAATAGGGATATACCTTATACCGGCGTGAAGCTGGCGTCGAGCCCAGAAACCTCCTGGTGTCAGATTCAGGATCGGATGTGTAGTTGTAGTGGAGTATTATGCAGGATGCCTGGGAATATGGATGTTAAGGGTGATGATGAGAGAAGAGAATATTGAGGGTGATGATGAGAGAACAGTGTGTCGCGTCGCGTGTGAGGCTAAGTGCCGAGAAACCATGATGAACTATTCCAAGAAATACTCAGGGGTACCCCTGAAGTGAGCATCGCTCAGTGGTACATCATGATGAGCAATGGTGTTGCTGGACGAGTCTGGATGCACCGGAGGCAGAGTTGCTTTGACTAATATGTCAGGACGGAATGTGGTGTATTGATTTGGCTCCAGATGCATGGAATTTGAGCTGGCGTTGCCAGGCGACTCACGACGCACAGGATGCAGGGGACACAACTCAGGACACACAGGACGCAAAGGCGCCGTATCTGATGAAGGGTAACTTTTTGCTGATGCTATATGGAAGAGTTGAGCTGTTTATGCCAGGTATTCTGCGCTGAACAAAGAGTATAGCCGGATTTCACAATAGACTGGAAAAGAGATGAGCAAACTGGTTAAGATGATACTGCTGTGTTTTGCAGTTGCACTATGTTGTCCAAGTGCCATAGAACTTCCCATATTTGCTAAAGCTCTAACTTGTGTCCGATTGATTGTTGACTTTACTCTAATGTTACAATAGAAAAGCCATATCCATGAGTCGATTCAATACCTTAATTAGTACTTAAAAGCCTTTCATGATCAGAAAGATGGTTTTAAAGATTACTGAAAAGATAAGTGCACTATGAGGAAAGTGAATAAGGTTACTACCAGGATTCAGAGTGAAAATAGTGAAGTAGTAAATCAGCACAGCCATTCAGGAGCGACAATGGCCAAAAGATGTCGAATTCCAGATGAACAGTGTCGTGATTTAAATGAAATTATAGCCTATATATACGATGAGAATGTAGACTTTAACTTTGTTAAGATACATTTGTTGAGTTACTTTGGAGACCATGTGCGGCGCTTTGGCAACATCCAAATGTATTCTACTGAGTCTGGAGTGACAAGTCATAAAACGATGATCAACAAGGGCTATAGGCATTCAAATAGGAACGATAAGAGTCATCAAATATTACAAACATATACCAGACTGGATAGCTTCAGAATTCATGAAATGAATGTTGAAGCAGATATCAGAGGTCTATTCAGGACAAATTAAATAACAAATGACACAAACGGCAATTCGGATCAGTAACCAAGCAACCAATAGATTTCACTTCCACTGTCGAAACTATTTCTCAATTGAATAACACTTTGCAAAACTTGCCCGACCATTTACGCAATTATTATAGATGGAAATCGTGGATAGGTTTCGAGGATGATATGGACTCAGTTAAAAAATTCCCTTTCAAGATTTGTTGGCTTTTACACATTCTGATAGAGAATTTTCAGGACACTCGGGATGTCACTTAATACCTTTTTCAGTGTACAGGAACCAAGCTTTGGAGGTCAACAGAGCGTAGTAGGAATGATTGGGTATAGGTAGACTCAGGCAATAGGAATATTGATAGGTCATTAAAAGGCTTTTATCCAGCTCGCTTGGTATCGATAATGAAAGTTCAGGATATAAAAACAGGTTTGGTAAATAGACTTGTATTGCTAGATAGACTATATGTTGAGAATTCAGAGAAGCTCAAAAACATTACAGGGCTTATTACTGTTACTTTGAGGACGGCTAAGGGCCTAACCGGAACAATAGAGCTAGTAGTTGGTATCAAACTGATCATGGGAATGGCGTATTTGGTACCAGAGACAGCAGAAGTAAATAACAAACAGTGGTATATAAATAATAGAATTGATTTAGAAACCTTTAATAGAATATATTGAACAGATTACTATACAAAAGTAAATTCTTTGGGTGATCCCGGAAACAAAGAGAGGTTCAAAAGAGACGCTAAAAGTACATAGAGTAAATGGGTCAAGGTAATACAAGAAATATGAAATGGTTAAGGAAATTTTGAGAGGTGAAAAATGGACGATAGGAAGTCTAAAATATATACACTGGAGTGCAATAAGCAAGGTGAAAAAGAATTTGGTACACATATATAGAAACTTGAAAAGTGAGTAGTAACGCTATAGGGTTAGGTTCTAAGCTTAAGGAAGAGCTCCCGGGAGGCTCCAGGGGGACAGAGTCCATAACGGAAAATATGGAAGAGAGAATTTGGCAAGGGTGACATGAGACCGAGACTGGGTAGAGTTATTCCGGACGTACACAAGGGCAAAGGGGCTGTACAATGGCCAAATAAGTCCGTGTGGAAAAACCAAGAAAAAAAGAGGGGTTAGTTATGCAAGAAGCAATCTCTAGCCAAGGAAATATGGGGCAACAGAAAGAAGCAAAAGATTGGGGATGGCTGAGATAGCAATTGAGCCCCTGATAGCAATAGGGGGTTTGAGGAAATAGTGTAAATGCATGAGGGATGGGAGGGATAGGAAGAGAGGATATTACCAGAAGATACACATCAGCAAAAGATTACCCTGCGTCAGATATGGCGCCGTTGTGTCCTGACGCACGCGACGTTGAATCTTCGTCCCCTGCGTCCTGTGCATCCTGAGTTGCCTGGCAACGCCCGCTCAAATTCCACGGGTCCTGAGTTTCCTCGCAACGCCGGCTCACATCCCATGCCACCCGGGTCGCGCTGCAAGCTTCTTTGTGTCAGGATGGGAGGTTGCCTCGTAGCAGCGTAATAAATACCTCCAGGTGCCCGCCTGTTCAAGTTACTTCGATCTGCTAATGGATGCAGCCTATTATCGGGTCTTCGTTGCCTCAGCTGGCATCGGGAGTAGTAGCACTTTTTTTTTAAATCATGTCTTCCGCGCGTGGGTCATATACTACTGATCATCCGCCCTTGTAGTTTATGGATCTGGTGATTCTACTCTATAGCTTGTTTATTCATCGGTAGATTTGATACTACTATACTAGCACTGGGTTCCACCATCAATCAATCCCTGATGCAAAATAGCATCGCAGATGCCTTCTGACCTCCGGATCCCTTAATATACCTCGTTAAATGTTCTCAAATCGATATGGCTATTGACAATCCAGCGCCGATCCCCCTCTGGGATAAGGTGCGCCAGGCCGAGAATTGTCCTTATGTCAACTACAGTAAACTCCCGAGCATCCTCCTTCCTTTGGACGGTAACAAGGCTATGTACATCTGATATCCGCCCTGAGTTCACTGTGCTCACAAACTGAACGCCAGCGAGGCGGCACACTCAATCCGGGCATCTGTAATCTCTGATTTTGAATCGTGCAATGAGCTTGGCTGGAAGAGGGCCCCGGAGCGCACCATACATGTCTTCCGTTCCGGCCCGCACCCACACCCAATCATTGCGACCCCCCTGGTTCCTAAAGTTGAGATCCCCCGTGCATCGCGCACGGTGGAGGTCGTATATTTCCCTTTCTTGGAACGCAAGAACTGGAATTTCTAGTTGTGTCAGTAGCACCACTGGAAGTGATTCGAGTATCTCAGGGTCCTCCGGAAGACGGTGCTCTGGCGGCAGATTATGCCAGCTGTATCGGATCAATCCAGCACATAAAATTTGAATGGAAACTCCCAAAACCCGAATAAAATCTGCCATGTTGGAAACATCGTCCCGGCGTCCCTTCAGCATCCTCCTACGACTGTCAGGCGCTGTTGTGGTGCTAGTTGTGTCCAACTGTTCCACCACGTCGGGAGAGAGATCTGCACCGCAACGTCACAGAGATTCCAGATTCAATGATCTCATTCGGATGCCATGCTGTCAACTATAGCTCTGCACAATTTGCCGTGAGGCATCGTTTTTATTCGATTGCTGCCATCCAGCCTTGATTTGGGTCTTATGCGCTAGCTCGCCAAACTCGGTTGAATACATCGGAATATTACCAAACTGGCGTATATGATCACAAAAGTGACTGAGCAAATGCATCTTGATGAAGTTGAAATGTGATTCACAAAAGATCAAGTCCATTCGTAGCTCGGTTTCTTCTTCCCTTTCAGCATCGCGCATCTGACGCCGTTTCGAGGGTGCGATGCGCTCCCTTGTCTTAGGCCTATCATGTCGCAGCTCCCTTCGTTGCTCATCGATCTTCGCACGTATGCGTTTAGTTACTCAAAACTCTAAAAAGATATCCTTCATCTTGTGAAACATATCCAGATAGTCTTCCATATAGGTGATTGTTTCCGCTGTGTGGCTTCGGTATTGCGCCATCATATTGAAATCGACCAGTGCCCTGACGCATCCGAGAGCACACTTGAACGGTATGAGTTGGGCACTCCCAGGCTGATGCGGTGCCACAGCCAGAACGCCTAGAACACACCGCCCAAGGTTCCGCATCTCTTTCCCTTGCCACTGCGTAATCTCGCGGTAGGCTTTTTTGGGTACAAGGAATCCTGGGTAAGGCGGTAATGCCTTCCAAACTTCGTCAAATGCCTCAAGTCGTCCATGCTTTTTCAGAAAGCCCTGGATTCAGTCCATCATGTGCTTGAATAACCCAAGATAAACTGTATGGAGCATGTCTGGTTTGTGTAAATCTGACGGCGAAACCCAGTTGAGCCCGTAAAAAACATTTTGACCTAATCAAATACCAAGACTCGCAGGCATCATGTCGGCGTGGTGGGTTTCTCCGACCCAATTTTCATAGTTGTAATGGTGATATATTGCGTAATCTCTAACTAGATAGACTTTCATGTTGGTGCCTAATTCAACCGCAGGCACCTCGCATCTACGACAGACGTTGGATTTTATGCCATGCATTGCAACGTTTTCCATGTAGTCCGCAATCCACGCGGCCAATATTGGAAAGCACATCCGAATCTTCCCATCGGCGCAGTCAATTGGTACGCCGTCATGCGCCGGATCTTGTTGAGGCGCAAAGATGAGTTCGTATACGTCCCGTACGGTGTCAGCGTTGATTTATCTCTGGTGTTGATCTGCTTTGGAGGACTTTGATAGTTTTGGGGGAATGGGCAATAATGCAAGAAGCAGAACTGTCATGGATGTGGGGCTGTTGCGCCGGCGGGACGGAAGATTTCCAAGCATGGTAGAGACAGGCCATGCTTTCTTGTCGCCGGAGAAGTTTGTGAGATGTGTCTGATCAGACATCCCTAGTATCGGAACAAGCGTCGGACCTGGCGGAAGTGTCTCCTGGTTTCAGTAAGTGATTGTTTACTTAAAAAAGGGTTATGAGGCTGTACCTGAAGATCCCACCACCAGTCCGCCATGTGCAATTCTGCGTATATCCGTTGTCCATTGGTGTCATATTCCCTGCACGGCGGGTAGACGAAGTCATCTCTGTAGGCGATCTGGCGCAGGAGATATCTGACGCAATCTAGAACGTTGCGATAGAAGAATGGCAATGTTCGCTTGCCATCATCAACCTGTCCTTCGTTCCATTGAAGATATGCACTGTGAGGATCCAATACCTGGAGGTGGTTCTCAAGCGTATGCATGGAAATATACCCGGCCGAGCAAGCATTACCAAGACCACTCGAGAAGTATTCATTGATTCGTGAGATAGGTACTTTACCCTCAATGAACCAAGACGCTAGCTTGAAACTGTGCGCGCTACTAAATCGGGACCATGGGTGCTGACACATATTGCTTTGTTCTTGCTCAAAACCCTTGACATCTCCTATAGATTCGCCGGCCCCTTTATAAAGCATCGGTTTACTGGGTAATGGACTCGCAGTTTCGTTGAGTATCTCTGTATCAGACTCGTGACTGATGTCATTGAATGTGCCGTATGCATGTCCGGTGGAATCTGGATCTGATTGATAGTCGGAATCCAGGCAGAGATGCCCCTCGTGGGGCAATATGTTGCTTCCTTTGTTATTGTTAGTAGTCGGTGAGGATGCATATTTTATTGTAGACGCTAAGATGATATCCAGATTTGCGTGTGCATTTCACCGGTGCTTCTCATATGCACCAGACTGGCTGTATTTCCGTCGGCAGAATGAACATTTGTTAGGCATGGGGCGAGATTTCTCAGATTATCTCGGCCTTGTGTAGTTTCGTGTCTAAGGCTATCGGGGTGATGTCAACAACGCGTGTGGATAGCACGGAGGGTCAAGTAGCCAGAATGATCTAAACTGGATCAAGTATTGTGAATTGCTTAGCGTAAAGGTCAGGTGGCGCAGCCTTGGATTGTTTGTTTCAGGATCTTGATAGTTGACCGAGAATATTTCCTGTTCGAACGCAAGAGTCTTTATTCTGTTTCATTTGTTCAAGTTGAATCAGCTTATGGGGGTACCCTGTGGTAGAGCGTCAGATCCCGGTTCCCTAATAATTGTTAAAAATACTTGAATCTTTCAACCGCCCTAAAAGATCATAGTGTTTTGTATATAATGGAAACAGATCAACACAGGAGGACCTCATACCAAGAATCATCTGCCATTCAGAACTTCCGCAAGATCCACAAGACGCACATCCCTAGCCTCTCTTATTTATCAAATCAATATACTCGAAAACATATTTGATATGGCGCAGAATATCAACATCATTCAATATGCACTGATGCCACCCGGCGGGCCGCAGCTGGCACCAGCAGGTCAGACATATCAGCTTCCTGCTAATTCTCTCATTGGAGAAATCTCATTTTGACGCTCGGAGAAAAGAAAAATCAGTGAGCACAAGAGGTCATGGGCATTGCGGTTAGTCTCCAAGGTGAAGCCATATACGGTGCATGGCGGGACGCTGTTAAGGATCAAATGTTAGCCAGGGGTTAACAGACGGATCTTCACCACTTCCCTGACGCAGAATTGCTGCAAATTGTCGCCGGCTTCCGGCAAGTGAGACCCGCCTGCGATGAACTCGCCACTGCATCTGCAGCGAACGACATACCTGGTATGCAGGAGGTGGACGAGGCAGTGGTCCAACTGGTTAAGGACTGTGGAAGAAGTGACTAATAGAATCAACTTGAAAAAGAAGCCGTTTCCGCAGGTGCCGGGAGTTCCTCCGGCGCAGGTGATCATCCCGAACATATCACTCCCTGCGAATGCCCCCCCTGGGAGCCACTGGGGTCTTGCAACAGCTGTACAGAATGCAGTCTCTGGCGCCCCAAATGCTCCTACAGCCAAAGCACCCAGGCCAGCTGAATTCCAACCTGCCTAGGCTGCTGGTCCATACCAAATCCCTCCTCCCCCGCCGAATCCCCAAGCGCCAATACAACTTCCTTTGCCAGCGTCTGGAAATCCTGGGCCGTCAGGAAGCGCTGGACAGAATATGCCTCCCCCGGCGATGCGCCCTCTCAAATTGCAGTTGCGCTCGTCTGCTAGCACACTCAAAATATGAGGTGCTGCATCGGTAAATAACCCACAACAAATGTTTCCTCAGGTCGTGGTGAATAACCAGCCACTAAACAATCCTCCTCAGATAGCCGGTGGTGCAAACCAAATCCAGGCTCCCCCGCCGAATCCCCAAAGGCCAAACCAACCTCCCTCGACAGCGTCTGCAAATGCTGGTCCGTCTGCAAACCAAATCCAGCCCCTCCTGGCTAATCCCCAAGGGGCACACCAACCTGCCTCTATGGTGTCTGCCGGTCCTGTTCCGTCAGGAAGCGCAACGCAGAATAAGCCGCTCCCAGTGATTACCCCTGCGATATTACGATTGCGCTCGTCGGGAGTCAGAATACACAAAATGGGTACTCCCCTCGTGAATAACCCTCCGGAAATCCAACCATCTGCCCCCTTAACTATCCTTGGTACGCCTGCGCCAGCCAATTATAAGGCCCAGATAATTCGCCATGCGCTAGATCAGCCTAATGTAAGCCAAAACGCCCCAGATCTATGTGAGGTAAGGCAAATAAGTGAGTGTTTTTCGAAATTACCCCAATGATTTGTGTGGTGACTTACTAACAAATGACATACAGACTGGAGGGCTCTACTTAGTCGCCCACGGGCCCTGCGCATTGTTTGGCAAAGACATCCTGTTAATAGCGACGTACCGTGACCCAATTATCACATCCTCTATTGGTTCTATCCTCATATCAATGGTGTGGATTTTGCAGAGTTAAATTCATATGACATTGGGGGCTTGTCATCGGCAATTATAAGATGTGTACCCTCGGAGAGCATTCGCTACATATTCGACGGCACAGGCGATGGCCGGTGTGAGCTTCGTGAAGACCCTACACACGCATTACATTATTCAAATTATATTTTCATCCAGAGTGATGAGGACGTACGTACCTGGCTCTTGTCGAATCAACCTAATGAGGACCCGCTTGACATGCTCGTTTATTGTCATCGCCCATCAACGCCAGCTAGACCAGCTACACCACCGGAGCCGATACACAGATACCTCGCACCAAATGCTGTCTCTGATTGGGCAAACGCCTTAGCCAGACGAAATGTCATCCTGGAAGCTCAACCGAAGAGAAAAGCTATTCCCATGAACACTACTACGGCCAGTGGATCTCAAAACCCACAAGATTTTCCCCTTTTTCTTCCAGGATAGTCCAGCTCATCATCAGATGTTTCAGACGACTTTGATTCCCACCGTAGTAGGGTTGTCAGTATGACATCTCCTGTTGACCAGGGCGGCGATTCCACAGGAAGTCGGATACCTCTCTCAATTAAACTGCAGGGAATGCTGAACACACATCGCATCATGAAACAGCTATGGAGTCCCAGGCATGACGATAAGGCACGGAAGCGTAAGGCGCTGTTTGACGTCGATAATTGGGATAACCCAGGTCCACAATGCAGTGTCTTGTTGCTTCTGCTAAAGAATTTTTGAAAGAGGACCAGCTTCAGAAGCGCCGAATGGTTTTCAAAGACGATAGTAAGGACGAGCTTCAGGTTAAGCGACTATGTTTACCCCCAAGAGTGTAATCCATATTATGGCGCGTAGATTGAGGCTGCGTCTACAGAGATGCCGAGTGTATTAGCATTTGATATTGATAGTTTTAATAGAGTATCATAATTAGACTTAACATAGATTCAATTTCTCATAGCATGTCAATCAAGTCGGAGGTGTTCATCTTGGTCAGCCGAAAGATATGATGCCCTGGGGTTGTGTTCGGTGTGTGATGCGCAGCAGGGTTGGGTTGACGTCTTATTTCCAGCCTTAGCCCTTTGTGGACGCCAAGGGACGCCAAGATGCATAGCAGTACGCGACGTCTCGTGGTGTCAAACTCACATGAGGCTTAAAAAGGTGTTTGACGACACGTGATGGGAGACTAAGCTATCAATCTATTCTCTACGTTTGGTTTATGCTACCTTTGCAATTCGTTCTTCTATTGACGATCATTGTTAGTCACGCCCGTGATACTTTACCACGAAAGTGTCTTCTACACCCAACCCTACCCCAGGCACTGTTAGGCATACCGGAAGGCTTAGCCTTCCCTTAGTGAATAAAGACCTATAGTTACCGTACCTTAGGATTCTGAGTTCAAAAGGACAAGCCAACACCCCCCTCCCGCACCAGCGTTGGGACGGCGCTACATCGGCAGACGCCGCCGTAGTTGCGTCCCATCACCAAAGACATAGTCATTGGAGCC
>Ga0307509_10004513_pt1 | contig 20011 bp, 30 predicted proteins | sample 10_EM_MG_FD_202245 | JGI IMG/M metagenome (GOLD analysis project Ga0307509, IMG submission 202245) | Populus trichocarpa ectomycorrhiza microbial communities from riparian zone in the Pacific Northwest, United States - 10_EM | ecosystem: Host-associated > Plants > Roots > Unclassified | place...
CTTTAGATGTCGACAAGCCCAGCCCCAACACAGAGTCCTTCACCATCCCAATCATTCCATTATCCTGGTTGTTTAAATCTTTCCATTGTTCAGCATAATTGTCTCGGTAGCAGTAATGTTTTTCAAAATCTTTTTAGTTTTTTTACTTCGGTAGAAAGCTCTCCTCGTATTGTGGCTCTTCAGGATATTCCTCTTTGGAGGAACTGTCCTCCTGTTTTTCGCAACTACAAATGTTTCTTTCCTCCAGCAACTGACAGTTATAAGCCTCGGGTTGCAACCTATGTTCACGGGAGGCTATTAAGTGTTATTTCTATTCTTCCATTGATTTTTGAAAGGAGTGACCTCATGGCAGTGAACTTTCACTCCCCTGAGGGACTTTTTGATAGTTCTCATAAATTGATTCGTTTGTACAATGCTTACTCCATCCCTAGTGGTCACACTAGGTCTGTTTCTCCTGTTGATTTGTTTCCTCAGCATGATTTTCCTACACTTGTTCTTGGGGACCACAACATTCATCACCCAGCTTCTCACCCGACTTATTTGCTTTCAAACTACGATCAGGTTATAAGTTCTCCTTATTTCGAAAGAGCATCGGCGCAGTAGTTTTTTCTCCTCCATACACCCGGGGTCGACACTAGGTTCCCGTTCACCCGCAATCATCGCCCTGTAGTTCTTGACCTGTCCTTTGCCAACACTGCCTTGCTTCCTCCTTTCTCCTCCTGGAACCACTCCCTACCGCCACCATGTTTGGATCATACCCCCCTCATGATCATTCTCTCCTCTCTGCTCCTGAAGCCCCCGCCCAAGTGGCTTAACTGGAAGTACACGGATTGGGATCACATCTCCCCATTGCTTGCCGATCTTACACTTGCAACTCCCCCTGCTCTCCCCACTCCGCACTCACTCGACCTATGGTTCGATGACTGCCTCGCCAAGATCACACACCTCATCACGCTCCAACACCCCAACCAAACGCCCATCCTCCTACTCTCAACCGTGCCGGACTCCTGAACTTACACAGCTACGATGCAGCCATCACCATACCTCCCGTCTCATGAGAAAGAATCAGACCTCGCCTACCCTGGCCGTGCGGCTCGAAACACATACTTCAAGGCTATCCAATCTGCCAAAAGAGTCCACTGGTCGCAGGTTCTGGCCAATGTCGACACATGATCAGTCTGGGATGCCAGAAGGATTCCGCCCGGCCGAGCCCCTGATCGGTTCCCCACACTCGAGAACGCCTCCTCCCCCACCGAAATTAACAACACACTTCTACAACATTTTTTCCCTCCTAGACCCTCTCCTCCTCCTCCCCTAATCCTTCCTGTGTTTAAAGACGTCCCTCCAGTTCTACCAGCAGAAGTGTCCTCCGCACTTCGAAAATCCTCCAACCCCTCGGCTCCCGGCCCAAGTGGTATTCCTTACTCTATCTGGAAGCAAGTCAATAACGCCAATGAGCGGCTCCTTCCATCCCTGTTCACTCCTCTCCTCACCCACGGGGACCACCCATTAGCCATGCAGAAGGCCAACGGCATTGTCCTGGACAAGCCAGGCAAACCTGATTAACGTGCACCTTCTTCCTTTCGCATCATTGTCCTACTCGAAACTGTCTCCAAGATCCTCAAAAGACTTTCTGCTCTTCATCTTGCCTCCGCCGCCCGCATCCTGGGCCTCTTACATCCCAACCAGTGTGTGTCTCTAGCCAGTCTTGGCTGTTTCGACGCTGTCACTACTCTCACCCACCAAGTCCGCCTACTTCAGGCTGCTGCCTTCAAAGTTTCAACTCTCTTCCTGGATGTCAAAGGTGCATTTGACAACGTCTGCGCAAACAGGCTGGCTACCATCCTCACCAGAGGAGGTGTCTCCATGTACCTGGTTGACCGGATCAAGTCTTTCCTCTCCAAACACCAGTGCCGACTCATATTCCAAGGCACGCCGAAGGTTTTCTCCCCGGTCGCTGGTGGCACTCCTCAAGGCTCTCCAATTTCCCCTCTCCTTTATGTGCTTTATATGGCCAGCCTCCACCCGACTCTCCCTCAAGGTCTGGCGATTTCATATATCGACGACCTCACCATCACGGTTGGCTCGGACTCGGTACGTTCGAATATCCGCGCTCTTCAATACTATTTCGGCAGCATCCAAAGGCCGGGTGCCGTTTTGGGGGAGGCTTTTTCTGTCCCCAAAACTGAACTCATTCACGGAAGAACCCCGAAGGCGTTCGGATGTTTTCTTCGCCCCCATTGTGATCAACGACATGCTGTTTCCACCCTCCCAAGTTGTGAGGTGGCAAGGCTATTGGCTCACCCCTACTCTACACTCCTCCGTTCACTTCCTGAGATAGCTGGCATTAGCCAAAGCCTCTTTCACTACAATCCGACAGCTCAGTGCAGCTGGCAAAGGCCTCTCCTGCTGGTCCAACAGAAAGCTAGTCTTCGGGGCCATTCTTCCTATTCTCACCTCCGGCTGCGACCTTTTTGTTCCGGATACAGCCACTCTCAGGAAACTAAACTTGTTCTGGCATGTGGTGCTCCGATGGACAACCAATTGCTTTTACACGACTGCCCTCGGCACTCTGTACTGTGAGGCCTCTCAACCACCCATCTCCTCCATCTGCAAACACCGCCGTCGGTCAGCTGCCATGCGCTTGTTCCGCGCCCCTGCGGAATTCAACCCTGCCAGCGCCGGGATAACCGAATCTGTGCCCACCTCGGACCAGGGCCATTCTGCGGACAATCATCGCTTTCTCCTGTGAGGCTCCCCCAAAGCCGTCCACCTTACTTCATGGCTTGGCCTGGCGGTTAACACAGCCAAGCACCTACCACCACACTCCCTATGTCACGAGGTTTCAGACATTATTGAGGAAATCCCTATCCTCCCGCTCGCCTCAACCGATCTTGTAGCACTCCCGCTGTCGAGGTTTCCTTCCCTCACCTACCAACCCCTCAGAGCTCCTCTGTTACAGTCACTCCTCGCTGACTCTCTAGACAAAAGTCCGCTAGTGGCCCTCCCGTATCCTTATAGTGCCTGCCTCACTCCCCATGCCTTTACTGGCTTCCTTCAATTTATATGTGGCTGCATTCACCAGATGGGTACAGGTGCCAGCTACCTCGCGGCACATGTCTCCTGGTGGAGTAGGGACTCCAGCACCCTCTGCCCGTTCTGTGAGGAAGACGATGAGTCCTTCCACCAGCCGATTCTCCTCTGCCCCGCTAAGGCCCAGCCTCGCCTCACCCATCTCTCAGGTGTGGATAACATTGGCCCTGACGGTCCACTTTGGCTCTCGGTTCCCCTCCTCTTGGGGTTTGCTGAGTATCTCTATGCTACTCGCACGGGTTTCCCTCCAACCATGTTGCGCATACGAGCCAATACTGCTACTCTTGAGCCGGGTTCAGATTCAGATAGTGCTTAACACAAAAGCTCCCTAGCTCGGCCCCAGCCTTCTAGGTATTGCTACCTCAAAACTCGACTGCTCGACCTTCTCCTCAGGGTATTTTCTATAAAGTTCATGAGTTTTCTTTGTTCTTATTTGACTGCGGCAGTGGGCAGGTAGGGCGGGGAGATTTTATTACTTGCGAGTGTTTTTCTTATTGGTATAAGGAGGATTTTACTTTACTTTTGTTTTGTTAGTCATCGAGGGAGATGCGACAGGGTTCGGATGATCCCGCTTGGAGAGTTTTTGCATGTGTTGTTTGAATTTTGTTTTTTCCTTTGTTAGTTTTTGGAATTAAGGATTTTTATAAGCCATAGCGCGAGCTGCATGCAGGATTTTGTACCTAAATCAATAATCACATGATTCAAAAAAGAAAAAAAGAAGAAAAAAAAAGATACAAAGACAACCACCCTCCATGCCCTGTATTTTCCTCTCGCTTAAAATACTTTCCGCATTCGGCCAACATAAACCTCAGGGTTTCGTCCTTATTTCTTCACGATACATCTATTTTGGCTTTTCACTTGGGCTTCATTTTCAAGTGACATATATATTTCACCTTTGCTGAGAGGATTCTTTATTCTTGGAAAGTCGAACTGGTAGTTTGACTTTATTTTTTCTCTCCTCCTCCTCCCTGTCCCCCGGCCTGGCCTGTTTGGCCTTGTCCTCATGTCGTCTGCCCCTCTCACTTCCACTGGTGCAGGCCCAGCCTCGGCTGACGGCCCTGCTCGCTCTGCCTCCACTCGCCAGGACGGTAGGGCTGATCCTATCTCTCGCTCGTCGTCGCCCCTGTGCAGTCACGCCTCTCTCTCCTGGGAGGCTGACAATGTCGCCAATATCCTTGGGCATGCTGCCAGGTTCGCTCGCCTTGACCCAGCTTCTTTCTCTACTGTCTACAAAGCCTCCGCCGCTACCTTCCCCGAAAGCCAACTCGCTATGGCCCCCCTCCTCGCCCAACTAATCGCCATGGTTAATGACCTTGGTGCCTCTGTTACCTTCTTGACTTCCCAGGTTGAGTCCCTCACCTCCACCCAGGGAGAGTTCTCAGCCACCCCCTCACTACCAGCCACATCCAACCTGAAGGCGTCCCTTAAGGACTTGTCTTCTTGGGTTGCTGCTCTCTCTTCGCACCGCACCACGCAAGTGGCACCCCCGCTACCTCAAGCGCCACCCCCTCCCTCCCCTGCTGGCCAAGCTAAACCTGCCCAGCAGAAGGAAAAACTCGCCACCTGCCTCACATGTAGCACGGTCGCCGCCCCTGATTTTCCCTTCCTCTTTGAAGGAACATGGTATGGCGACCCGGACACATACGCCAAATGCCAAACGCCATCCGGACTCACCCCAAGCGGCTATCCTTTTCACCTCTCGCCACCCCAAATCAGAGGAACCCAAACTTTACTCTGAGCATTACCCAGCTACCTCACTCTTCCATACCGGTCCTACCCCCGGTTTCACTGTTTCTGATCCCCCGCAGCCCCAAGAACCAACCTGGGCACAGGTTCCCAGGAAGGGCAGTAAGGGCAAGAAAAGCGCCACTGCAGCACAAGTCGCTGCGTCAAGCAAGAGTATTGTCCCCAAAGGACCCGCACCGCTCCCAGCTGCTCAAGGTCGTTTCTTTGCCCCCCATACCTCTCCAACCCTGCCGAACCATTCGTTCATCATGACTGCTGCTCTTCCCGACATCATGGCAGCTGTGCTTAAAGAGGCCAACTGCTCTGTACCCCTCTCCCTTACTGCCTCAGTCAATCGCAATGGAGCTGTTACTCTCAAGGCCAATACCTACACCCCGTCTTCTGCTTACTCCCCCTTTTTTGATGCAATGACTAAGAAGCTCAATCAGAGTTTCCCGGTTGGAAACAATCCTTTCCAGGTTTTCAGGGAAGCACCCACAAGTGTGGAGCCTCTTATCCACAATCTTCCTCTTTCTATGCTCCCACACGAGCGTACTGACCTCTTCCCCTCACTCCTTGAATCTATCAGCAATGCTATTGACGTCACAATATTTGGGGCTAGATTTTTACAGTTGGATCCGGTAAAAAGGGCTGAGAAGCGCACAACCTCGGTGGTTGTGGCAGTCGACATTCTCTCCATGTTTCCCGGTTCGGCGAATCCATACGACCTTTCTCCCGCCCCGGTACTGTCGCCCCCGCCTACTCTGCCTCCAAATCCACGCAGTGCCAAAAGTGCTGGCGTTTTGGTCACTCTGCTCCTCTATGCAAAGAAGAGGCACATGCTTGCCCGATCTGCACTCTCCTCCATCACCGCTCCGCCCACAGATGTGCTAAGCAAAGCTGCCCAAAAGGGGGCTTTGAGATGTTGGTCGTGGGTTGCTGCAATGCCTCCCCGCCACTCTGTATCAACTGTGGTGGTCAGCAAGCCTCTTTCGATGGCACATGTCCCATCCGCCGCGAAATCCTCTCCGCTCTCCATTCTCCTCGGGACCAAGTCATTCCCGATACCCCTGATGTGGGCCTCCCCCAAACCACTCCTCAGGGTTCAACTGTGCACCCAACTGTACCGGCGACTCTAGCCAGACACGGTCCTCGTTTCTCTCCCGCTAGGTAAGCTACCCAGCCTGAAACCGTTAAAATCCTTGGCAGCGCTTCGGCCCACTCTAGCCTTGCCGCCCCCCTCCCCCGCAGAAACCTCTTTGGTGCTGGCAGCACCCTCTTCAGAGCGAGCACCGGTGCCAACTGGAGTGAGCCCGCACCACTGACGTCCACATGGATCATTAGATGTCGAGAAGCCCAGCCCCAACACAGAGTCCTTCACCATCCCAATCATTCCATTATCCTGGTTGTTTAAATCTTTCCTTGTTCAGCATAATTGTCTCCGTAGTAGTAATGTTTTTCAAACTCTTTTTAGTTTTTTTACTTCTGTAGAAAGTTCTCCGTATATTGTGGCTCTTCAGGACATTCCTGTTTGGAGGAATTATCCCCCTGTTTTTCGCAACTATAAATGTTTTTTTCCTCCAGCAACTGACAGCTATAAGCCTCGAGTTGCAACCTATGTCCATGAAAGGCTATTGAATGTTATTTCTATTCATCCATTGTTTTTTGAAAGGGGCGACCTCATGGCCGTGAATTTTCACTCCCCTGAGGGACCTTTTGATAGCTCTCACAATTTATTTCGTTTGTACAATGCCTACTCTATTCCTAATGGTCACACTAGGTCAATTTCTCCTGTTGATTTGCTTCCTCAGCATGATTTTCCTACACTTGTCCTTGGGGACCTCAACATTCATCATGTCCCTTCCGACCCGACTCGTTGGCTTTCTGGCTACGATCAGTTCATAAGTTCCCCTTATTTCGACAGGGCGTCATCTCTGTTGTTTTCTCTCCTCAATACTCCCGGAGTCTACACCAGGTTCCCGTTCACCTCTAATCCCCGCCCTGCAGTACTTCATTTGTCATTTGCCAACAGTGCTTTGCTTCCATACTTTTCCTCCTGAAATCCCTCCCTCCCGCCAACCGGTTCGGATCACACCGCCCTCTCAATCATTCTCTCCACTCACCTCCTAAAGCCCCCGCCCAGGGGCCTTAATTGGAAATTCACGGATTGGGATCACATTTTTCCTCTCCTCACCGATCTTACACTTGCAGCCCGCCCTGCTCTCCCCCCTCCAAACTCACTCGACCTATGGTTCGACAACTCCCTCGCCAAAATCACGCACATCATCACCTCCAACACCCCAAGCAAACGCCCGTCCTCCTACTCTAAGCCGTGGTGGACTCCAGAAATCACACATCTACGACGCATTCATCACCATACAACACGCCTCATGCAGAAGAATCAGTCCTCCCCCGCTCTTGCCCGTGCAGCTCGGAACACCTATTTCAAGGCAATCCAGAACGTCAAGAGAGTTCACTGGTCGCAGTTTCTGGCTAACGTGGACTCCCAATCGGTCTGGGATGCTGGAAGGATTCCAGCCGGCAGGGCCCCGGATCGTTTCCCCATGCTTGAGAACGCCTCCTCTCCCACCGAAATTAACAACACGCTTCTACCACATTTCTTCCCTCCTAGACCCTCTCCTCCTCCTCCTCTCATCCTTCCTGCGTTTAAGGACGTCCCCCCGGTTTCCCCAGCAGAAGTGTCCTCCGCACTTCGAAAATCCTCCAACACGTCAGCCCCTGGCCCAAGTGGTATTCCTTACTCTATCTGGAAGCAGGTTCATAAGGCCAACGAGCAGCTTCTTCCAGCTCTTTTCACTCCCCTCCTTACCCATGGGTACCACTCCCCAGCCATAAAGAAGGCCAACAGCATTGTCCTGGACAAACCAGGCAAACCGGATTACCGCACCCCTGCTTCCTTCCGCATCATTGTCCTGCTCCAGACAGTCTCCAAGATCCTTGAAAGACTTTCTGCTCTTCGTCTCGCCTCCGCCACCCGCTCTCTTGGCCTCTTACACCCCAATCAGTGTGGATCCATCGCTGGTCTGGGCTGTTTCGATGGTGTCGCTACTCTTACCCACGAGGTTCGCCTCATTCAGGCTGCTTCCTTCAAAGTATCAACTCTTTTCCTGGATGTCAAAGGAGGTTTTGACAATGTCTGCGCTAACAAGCTGGCCAATACCCTCACCAAAGGAGGTGTCTCTGCCTATCTGGTTGCCTGGATCAAGTCTTTCCTCTCCAAACGCCAATGCCAACTTATTTTCCAAGGTGCGCCTAAGGATTTCTGCCCTGTCGCCGTTGGCACCCCTCAAGGCTCGCCCATTTCTCTCCTTCTTTTTGTGCTTTATATAGCCAGCCACCACCCCACTATCCCCCAAGGTCTGGCGATTTCCTATGTCGACAACCTCACCATAATGGTCGGCTCGGACTCTGTTCGTTCGAATATCTACCGTCTTCAATACTTTTTCATCATCATCCTGAGGCGGGGTGCCGACCTTGGGGTGGCTTTTTCCATCCCCAAAACTGAACTCATTCACTGGAGGACTCCAAAGGACAGCTCGGATGTTTCCTTTGCCCCCATAGTGATCAACGACATTCTTTTTCCTCCCTCTCAAGCTGTGAGGTGGCTTGGCTACTGGCTCACCCCTACTATTCACTCCTCCGTTCATTTCCTGAGACGACTGGCACTTGCCCAAGCCTCTTTCACTTCAATCCGACAGCTCAGTGCAGCTGGCAAAGGCCTCTCCTCCTGGTGCAACAGGAAGCTAGTCTTCGGCGCCATCCTTCCAATTCTCACCTACGGCTACGACTTTTTTGTTCCAGATGCGGCCACTCTTAAGAAACTCAACTCTTTCTGGCATGGTGTGCTCCGGTGGACAACTAACCATTTTTACACCACTGCCCTCGGCGCTCTGTACAGGGAAGCTTCGCTACCACCCATTTCCTCCCTCTGCAAACACCGCCGTCAGTCAGCTACCCTCTGCTTGATCTGCGCCCCCTCGGAATTAAACCCTACTACCCCCCGGATACCCGAGTCTGTTCCCACCTGGGAGCAGGGTCGTTCAGCCGACGATCATCGGTTCTTCCTCCGAGGCTCCTCCAACGCCGTTCACCTTACTTCATGGTTGGGTCACGCAGTGAATTCCACCAAGCACCTCCCACTAGACTCCATATGTCACAAGGTCTCAGACCTGATTGAGGAAATCTCTATCCTCCCGCTGGCCTCAACCGAGCTCGTGGCACTCCCGCTGGCGACGGTACCCTCTGTCACCTACCCAGCTCTCTGAACTCCTGTGATACAGTCACTCCTCGCTGACTGGCTGGACATAAGTCCACCGGTGCCCTCTTCCTATCCTTATGATGCCTGCCTCACTACCCATGCCTTTACTGGCCTTCCTCGATATATATGTGACCGCATACACCAGATGCGTTCAGGTGCCAGCTACCTTGCCGCACATATATCCTGGAGGAACAGGGACTCCAGCACCCTCTGCCCTTTCTGTGAGGAAGACGATGAGTCCTTTCATCACGCGATTCTCCATTGCCCCGCTAAGGCTCACCCTCGCCTCCCCCATCTCTCAGGTGTGGAAGATATTGGCCCTGACGGTCCCCTCTGGCTCTCGGTTCCCCTCCTGAGAGGGTTAGCTGAGTATCTCTATGTTACTCGCATGGGCTTTCCTCCAGCCATGTTGCGCATTCGAGCCAATACTGTGACTCCTGAGCCGGATTTGAGCTCGGAAAGTGCTTAACAGATATCTCCCGAGCTTTGCCCCGGCCTTCTAGGTATTGTTACTTTCAAAGCTCCCCTGCTTGAGTTTCTCTCTTCAGGGTATTTTCTATATGTTTTATGAGTTTGTGTTGTTCCTGTCTCTCTGCGGCAGTAGGCAGATTGGGGCGGGGAGGTTTTTAGTACTTATGAGTGTTTTTCTTATAAGCTATAAGGAGTGCTTTACTTTACTTTTCTTTTGTTAGTCATCGATGGCGATGCAACAGGGTTCTGATGATCCCGCTTGGAGCGTTTATGCACGTGTTGTTTGATTTTTGTTATTTCCTTTGTTATTTTTTGGAATTAAGGTTTTTTATGTGCCATAGCGCGAGCTGCATGCAGGACTTTGTACCTAAATCAATAATCACATGATTAAAAAAAAAGAAAAAAGAAAGAAAAAAAAGAAAAAAGATACAAAGCCAGCATCCTCCGTCTCCTCTACACACCCTGTGATTGAAATCTCAATACCACGAGATTATCATAACTTTTCCTCACAGAACCCTCTGTCATGGATTCGTCCTAGGGGGGGGAGGCATACCTGCTCTACTCTCTCCTTCCCTTAGGTTTATCCCTTTGGGCTTTCTTCATCCAGGGTTGATGGATTTCGTCTTCTTTTGATAAAGGTTTCCTCTTCCGACCCCGCTTTTGCTCTACTTCGCTTAGAGCATTAGCACGGTCAGCAAGACTCGCCTCACCGCGCATGTTACAGATGGCCGGGTACACAGTTTGCAGTAAGAGACAACCTTTCAACAGGCCACGGTCGATTTCTCTACTCTCTTTTTCTTTAAGAGGCTGCCTAGTCAAGACACGAACACGATTACCGATAGTTTGTACGGCACGGAGTTGGGTCTACCCCTCTTTCTCCTCCTCCTCACACGGTCAGATCTGCTGGCACCCTACTGCTTCTTCACCTTTTTGGCTGGTATCCACAACTACTGCTTTACATTCTGGACTAGAGAGACCACGGTTCATCAGGGCTTGCCTCTGGGAGGATGATATTGCACTATCTCCTTCTTCTTTTTGGGGCTTGACAAGACAGCGGGTTGAGTCATCTTGGCTGCGCGCCCCCCCAGGTCTCTCTTTAGGCGAGCTTGGCCACCTCGCGCTGATTGTGCGGGAACCTTCTCAGGTGGTAGCTGGGTTGTTTGATTTTTGCCTTTTCTTTTTGTCTGGATGAATGTGCCATGGGTTTTCCTGACTCTTCCTCCTTGTTTTTGATTTGATTCCTTTCGTCTATCTTCTTAGCTAGTCAAGGGTTTCTTGTTGGAGGCGAGATGTGCGGTTGGTTCCACACTAGAGGCACTTGGGGGGTTGGCTTTTTCCCAGAGGTATTGGAGTTTTTTTTATGCCATAGCGCGAGCTGCATGGAAGATTTTGTATCTTAAACAATAATCATATGATTCAAAAAAGAAAAAGAAAAGGTACAAAGACAGCATTCAGCATTAACGCTATGGCCAACAAAAACCGGACCCTCCTCACTCCAGGAAACATCCAAACCCCCAAGTCCCTCTGGTATGAGACCAACCGCACATCTCACCTATTCCCCAACCAAATCCTACAAACATACGCATACACCCGAAGGAAGTAGAAATGAAAGAAGCAAGCAGGAAGGAGAGGAGAACCCTTAGCGACATCTACTACAGAAAGTTTAAAAACATAAGAGATGAATGAACCCCTAACAAAGGAAATTTACATCTGATAAATGGCATGTATCAGTCTGAGCTATGAAGTGAGAGTATGGACCTGCACACCGGAGCGGTGCCGGGGGACGAAGCGGTGCCCGATAGCAGGATAGGATGGTGTATGGAGGCAACTCTGGTGAGGGGTCGCCGGATGGTGTGCCAAAGCGGCATTAGTGATGGCCAGAAGGACGGGCGTAACCGAGGGGGGTTTTTGTATAGCGACCGAAGATCAACCGCGGGGGGGGAGCAGTAAGGTGCCAGCTGTGAGAGTGGGAAAAGGGGGATGGCAGTAGCTGTAACCAAGCAATGCGACGAAAACCAAGAAGGTAGAGGAAGGTAGATGGGATGAGGAAGGACTTGCGAACACTTGAGACGACCCACTTGAGTAACCGCGGCCGATACCTTTCCGAATGCTAAACAAAGACGAGGTGCTGATATTACTCACCGAAGTGTTCCCCGACAGGACCACATTACCGAGACGGAAAGGTACTTCACAAAGGGCTTGGAAAGCTCCGCGCCAACCGTGAGCGAAGAAGACAGAATGCCGACCGTGCAAAACCTAAGCGAGGTGCAAAGGACGTGTGGGGTAAGGGGGAGATCTGAACTTCATGAGCGGGAGTCAACGACCAACAAGAACAAGAACCCCGTAGAGGAGGAGGGGGTAGACCCCATAGGGAGAGGAGGGGTTCTAGCATTGCTCCCCTAGGCAGAAGCCATCCAGGGTGAGGAGAGGGGGTAGTGGTAGATCCCACAATGATTTCCCTGGTGTTGAGATTTCAATCGCCAGAGGTGTAGGGGAGATGGTTCGTGGTAACTACTGTGACCACTTTTTTTTTCTTTTTTTTCTTTTTTTTTTCTTTTCTTTTTTTAAATCATATGTTCAGTGTTTCTACGTTACAAGAAATGACATGCATCTTTAACGAGATGGCCAAAACAAAACCGAAAATCAAATCAACCATCAACAAAAGATATAAACTTAACTAATTCCCTCAATGCGATAAATAAATGTCGCAAAGCAGCCGTAGCTAAAATAAAGGAACGTAAAAACAGCTTAACTAGTCTCAAGGCCGAGGGCCGAATAGGGCGGTAGATTGGAGAAGGGGATCTGTGGGGGGGCGGTGGAGCGAAGGGGCAAGCGGGGGCATTCCAGGAGGGAAGCCAGTGGCGGTGGTACGGATGAACTCAGCCAGTGCGATGAGCAGCTGCGGGTCAGATCAGATTGCGGACTCGGAGGCCAAGTCTGAGACCCCTTGGAGGAGGCAGGATCTCAGACGGGCGGAGGAGGGGCAGGACAGGATGGCATGTTCGAAGGTCTGCGGGGCCTCAGAGCACAACGGGCAGGATGTGAAGGCATCAGGATTTTCCCATGAGGGGTGAGCCGCAAGATAGCTTTTCCCAGAGCGCATCTGGTGTATCCTTCCAGCAACAAATTTGCCCAAGCCAATGAAGGGATGGGGCCGCGTCGAGGGTGGATCGGGGTAGTATGGGGGGGCTGAGGCGGAAGACCAGTCAGAAAGGAGGAGTTGCTTAGCCCTTAGTTTGAGGAGGGCATAAGATGGGACAATCCCCGGGATTGGGGGTAGGTAGTCTGTCAAGTGGAGGGAGATGGGTGGCAACGTAGAGACGTCCTGTAGAAGGGGGGCGGCCGTGTTAGCCAAAGCTGTGATGGCGTTGTGTCGGTACCTCGGGTTCTTGTACTTGTCCGGAGCAGAACCCCAGTCGAGGTTGAAGAAGAGATAGGGTTGGGAGGTAATCTTCCCACACGCCATCGAGGAGGCACGGTGGGGTGAGAAGGTGGGAACGGATTTAGGGAGGCGTGCCGTGGCAGGGCTTACCTCCGGAGGGGAGCAGATGAGCATTAGGCCAGCAAGGCGGCGTTGGTGGCGTTCCAGAACAGGTAGTGGGGGAAGACAGGCCTCCCTGTGCAAACATGTTATGTTGGTGGAGGAAAAACAGTTGGTGATCCACCTGCAGACCCGGTGCCAGAAAACTGACATCGGGCCCATGATAGACGGGGGAGGGTTCCAGACACCGGACCCATACAGGAGAATTGGAGCGCGGAGCGAATGCGCCAAGGAAAGACAATGGTAGGGTGGAAGGCCCATCCCGGGGGGGGAGAGACCACGAATCGTGGCTAGGGCGGCATTTGCAAGCGTGTACCTCCGGGAGAAGTGGGATCTTGGGATAAAGGCAGGGGTGAAGATGAAGCCCAGCCACTTCAGGTGGGATTGTGGATAGAAGAGCTGATCTTCCAGCTGCACCGGGAGGGAGCACGGTGGTTCATTGCTCGTGGTGGTTCTCCAGTGTATCAGTTCTGTCTTTGGAACGCAGAAGGAGATGTTGATTGGAGAGGCCTTTCTCTTGAGCGCTGAGAAGGACGTCTGGAGGAGGGGAACGTTGGTTCTGGAGGAGGGCAAGGCAACCGTGACAGCAAAGTCGTCGACGTAGGAGATAATAAGTGACCTGGGGATTTCCAGGTGGAGGGAGGAGACGTATATGACGAAGAGGAGGGGGGAGATGGGAGAGCCCTGGGGGACTCCGACGGAAACGGGAGCGAAGTGGCGAGGGGCCCCTTGGAACGTCAGGTGGCAGGTGCGGTCTCTGCGGAAAGAGCGGACCCATTGGACCAGGTATGGGCTAACCCCCGTTCTGCGGAGCTGAGAGAGGAGTGAGGGGGACTCCACGTTATCGAAGCCTCCCTTCACATCGAGGAAGAGAGTCGAGACTTCATAGCGGAGCATGTGGAAGCACTCAACGTTATGTTGCAGGACAAGGGCGGCATCTGTTGTGGATCTTCCAGGGAGGGACCCACACTGAACAGGATGGATGAGGGACCACATCGCTGCTTGAGCTGCGACGCGGGAAGCTGCCACCCTATCAAGGATCTTAGAGAGCGTGCGAAGGAGGACAATAACCCTGAAGGAGGAGGGTGAGTCATATGAGTGTTTATCTGGCTTGTCGAGGAGAATACCAAGCGCCTTTTTGAGGGAGGGAGGGTGAAATCCGTGGGCTAACAGGGGGTCCAAGAGAGATGGAAGAAGGGAGGGCTTGATGCGGTGTACCGACTTCCAGACAGAGTACGGGATGTGGTGAGGGCCAGGGGCGGAGGTGTTCGAGGATTTGGAGAGGGGTCTGGATACCTCTTCGGAGGTGAGGGTCGTATAGACCTCATGGCGCGTGAGGCGGAGGAGCGGGGGAGGTGGGGGTTTGGAGGTGGGGGTTTGGAGGGGAAAAAGTGGTCAAGAAGCGTCTCGGCTACCTCGGCCGGGTCGGAGGCCCCCTGTAGGTCAGGGAACCTCTGTGGTGGGCAACCAAACGCGAATCTCTGGGCCGTCCAGAGGGAGCGGGGGGTGGTTGAGGACAAGAAGTCCGACCAGTGTGCTTTCTTGGCCCAGGCTATGGCCTTAAAGTATATTCTTCTCGAGCTTTTCACATTTCTCCAGTTGAGGGGGGCCGGGTCGAGGCGGGACAACCTTGCAAACTTGTGATATTCCCTTTTCCGGGACGATAGGCGAGTGGACCACCATGGCTTCGAGCGGGGGCACGGGCGCTTGCTTGGGGCGTGGGAGGTCAGGAGGGAGGTAAGGCGGGTGGAGGAGATATCGAACCATCTGCTCAGGGAATTGGGCGTGGGCCTTGCTGGGCAAGGTAACTGGTGAAGGCCTCCAGTGCCTTTCCTACCGCTTCCAGGTCCAGGTGGGCCCAGTGTGGAGTAGGGGGGGGTGGCATAATCGCGGGTGGTCTTAGTGTTATCACACATGGAACGTGATCCGAACCAGTGGAGGGGAGGGGGGTGTCCCGTGAGGAGACGAGGGGGGGGAGGGCCGTATTCGCGAAGGCCATGTCCAAAACAGAGGGTCGCGAACTGGTGTCAAATAGGAACCGAGGGTACACCCCGGGGGTGTTGAGAAGGTGGTACGGGACGTCGAAAGCGGTATCAAAGTAGCCTGTAGAAATGGTAAATTCCCATTCAGATAGGGAGGGGCAGGGGTCTGCCAACCGATGGTGGAGGTTAAAATCACCTAAAACCAGGTGAGGGTAGGAAAGAAAAGAAAAAATTCGTTCCGGTAGAATGGAGTGGTAGGGAGGGTGATTTGTGTGAAGGAGGTACACCGAGGTGACCCGGAGGGAGCGGTGGGGGGATCCAAAAAGACCCTCCGGAGAAAAAAGATGAACTGACAGTATATCTGAGGAGTGGTGAAAAATGGTGGACCAGGACAAATGCTGGTTCAAAGTGCAAGAATCATAAATGGCTACCCGTAGGCGGCCGGGAGGGAGGGATGCAAAGCACATAAATCCCGGGAAAGTTGGAAGAACCGATCGTCTGGAGGGGGGGTCTTGAATAGCAACGAGCAAAGAAGGGTAAGGCAGCGTGGTGAAGCTGTGCAAAAGTGAGAGAAAAACATCCGAGCTCCCAAGGCAGTTATGTTGAACAATTGGAAAGGACGGAAAGACAGCACAGGTAACTACTGTGACCTTTTTTTCTTTTTTTCTTTTTTTTTTTTCTTTTTTCTTTTTTTTTTTGAATCATATGCATTTGTTTAAGGTACAAAGACAGCATGAAGCTTTAACGGAATGGCCAACAAAAACAATAACCTCCTCACCCCAGGAAACATCCAAACCCCCAAGTCCCTCTGGTATGAGACCAACCGCACATCTCGCCTATCGCCCAACCAAATCCTACAAACATACGCGTACACCTGAAGGAAGTAGAAAGAAAAGAAGCAAGCAGGAAGGAGAGGAGAACCCTTAGCGACATCTACTACAGAAAGTTTAAAAACATAAGAGATGAATGAACCCCTAACAAAGGAAATTTACGTCTGATAAGTGAGGTGGATCAACCTGAGCTAGCAAGTGAGAGTATAGACCTGCACACCGGAGCGGTACCGGGGGACGAAGCGGTACCCGATGGCAGGATGGCGAAACAGATGGAGAAGACTCTGATAAGAGGTCCCCGATGGGAGTGCCAAGGCGGCATTAGCGACGGCCAGAAGGAGGGGCGTAACCAAGGCGGGTTTTTGTATAGCGACTGAAGATCGACCGCAGGAGGGGAGCAGTAAGGTGCCAGCTGAGGGTGTGGGAAGGGGGGGGTGGGTGTAGCTGTAACCGAGCAACGGGACGAAGACCAAGAGGGTGGAGGTAGGGTGATGTGAGGAGGAAGGACAGTCCGAACACTTGAGATGACCGACTAGAGTAACCGCGGCTGATGCTTTTCCGAATGCGAAATGAAGACGAGGTGCTGAAGTTACTAACCGAAGTGTTCCCCGACAGGACCACATAATCGAGACGGAAAGGTACTTCGCAAAGGGCTTGGAAAGCTCAGCGCAGACCGTGAGCGAAGAGGACTGAATGCCGACCGTGCAAAACCTAAGCGAGGTGCACAGAAAGTGCGGGGTAAAGGGGAGAACTGAACTTGATGAGCGGGAGTCAACGATGAACAGGAAGAAGAACCCGGTGGAGGAGGGGGTAAACCCCACAGGGAGAGGGGTTGTAGCATCGCTCCCCTAGGCAGAAGCCATCAAGGCGGAGGAGAGGGGGTGGTGGTGGATCCCAGGATGATTTCCCTGGTGTTGAGATTTCAATCGCCGGAGGTGTAGGGGAGATGGTTCGTTGTAACTACTGTGACCGTTTTTTTCTCTTTTTTTTTTTTTTAAATCATATGTTCATTGTTTCTACGGTACAAGAAATGACATGCATCTTTAACGATATGTCCTAAACAAAACCGAAAATCAAACTAACAATCAACAAATGAAACAAACATAACCAGTTCCCCCAACGCGACCAATAAGCGTCGCACAGCAGCCGTAGCTAACATCAAGGAAGGTAAAAACCGCTAAACTAGTCTCGAGGGCCAGGGGCGGGTAGGGCTATAGCTTGGAGGAGGGGGTTTGGAGGAGGGGTGTGGTGGGAGGGGGCTAGCGGGGGCGTTCCAGGGGGGAAGCCAGTGGCGGTGGTACGGATGAACTCAGCCAGTGCGATGAGCAGCTGCGGGTCAGATCAGATTGCGGACTCGGAGGCCAAGTCTGAGACCCCTTGGAGGAGGCGGGATCTCTAGCCGGCGGAGGAGGGGCATGACAGGATGGCATGTTCGAAGGTCTGCGGGGCCTCAGAGCCCAAAGGGCAGGACGTGTCGGCATCAGGATTGCCCCATGAGGGGTCGGCCGAGAGATAGCCTTTCCTAGAACGCATCTGGTGTATCCTGCCTGCAACGAACTTGCCCAAGCCCATGAAGGGATGGGGGCCATCGAGGGCAGAAAGGGGTAGTATTGGGGGGCTGGGGCGTCAGACCAGTCGGAATGGAGGTGTTGTTTAGCCCGCAACTGGAGGCGAGTATAGGAGGGGACAACCCCCGGGACTGGGGGCAGGTAGTCTGTTAACTGGAGGGAGATGGGTGGCAGCATCGAGACGTCGTGTATGAGGGGGACGGCCGTGCTAGCCAAAGCTGTGATGGCGTTGTGTCGGTACCTTGGGTTGTTGGTCTTGTCCGGGGTAAAACGCCCGTTGAGGTGGAAGAAGAGATAAGGTTGGGGGGTAATTTTCCCATGCGCTATCAAGGCGGCACGGTGGGGCGAGAAGGTGGCGACTCACTTAGGGAGACGGGCTGTGGCAGGGTTTCTCTCCTGGGGGGAGCAGATGAGCCTTAGGCCCGCAACCCGGCGTTGGTGGCGTACCAGAACAGGCAGCGGGGGGAGACAGGCTTCCCTGTGCAAACACGTTATGTTGGTTGAGGAGAAGCAGTTGGTTATCCACCTACAGACCCGATGCCAGAAAACGGACATGGGGCCCATAATAGACGGGGGAGGGTTCCAGACAGCTGACCCATATAGATGAATCAGAGCGAGGAGCGAACGCGCCAGGGAGAGACAGAGGTAGGGTGGAAGGCCCATCCCGGGAGGGGAGAGGCGACAAATGGTGGCTAGGGCGGCATTTGCAAGTGCGTACCTCCCGGAGAAGTGAGACCTTGGGTCAAAGGTGGGGGTCAAGATGAAGCCCAACCACTTCAGGCGGGATTGTGGATAGAAGAGCTGACTCTCTAGCTGCACCAGGAGGGAGCACGGCGGCTCATTGCTCCTGGAGGTCCTCCAGTGGATCAGTTCGGTTTTGGGAATGGAGAAGGAGATGTTGATCGGGAAGGCCTTTCTCTTGAGCGATGAGAAGGATTTCTGAAGGAGGCGAACATTGGTTCTGTAGAAGGGTGAGGCCACTGTAACAGCAAGGCCGTCAACGTAGGAGATAATGAGAGACCTGAGGATCTCCAGGTGGAGGGAGGAGACGTATATGACGAATAGAAGCGGGAAGATAGGGGATCCCTGAGGGACCCCTACCGAGACAGGAGCGAAGAGGCGCGGGGACCCTTGGAACATCAGGCGGCAGGTGCGATCTCAGAGGAAGGAGCCGTCCCACTGGACCACGTAGGGGCTGACCCCCTTCCTGTGGAGGAGAGAAAGGAGCGAGGGGGACTCCACAGGTAACTAGGGTGAGAGTTTCTTTTTTTTTCTTTTCTTTTTCTTTTTTTAAATCATATGCATTTGTTTAAGGTACAAAGACAGCATTCAGCTTTAACGCTATGGCCAACAACAACCCTATCCTCCTCACCCCAGGAAACATCCAAACCCCCAAGTCCCTCTGGTATGAGACCAACCGCACATCTCGCCTATCGCCCAACTAAACCCTACGAACATACACGTACGTACGAAGGAAGTAGAAAGGAAAGAAACAAGCAGGAAGCAGAGAAAAACCCTTAGCGACATCTGCAAAAAGCCAGAAGGGCAAACAAAAGGAATGTATGAACCCCTGACAAAGGAAAGCTACGTCTGATAAGTGACGTGTATCAGCCTGAGCTAGGAAGTGCGAGTGTGGACCTGCACGCCGGAGCGGTGCCCGATGGCAGGATGGGATAGGAATGGCGGAGACTCTCATGAGGGGTCCCCGGTGGGTGTGCCAAAACGGCATTAGCGACGGCCAGAAGGACGGGCGTAACTGAGGCAGGTTTTTGTATAGCGACCGAAAGATCGACCGCGGGTGAGAAGCAGTAAGGAGCCAGCTTAGAGGGTGGGAGGAGGGGGGGTGGATGTAGCTGTAACCGAGCAACGGGACGAAGACCAAGCGGGTGGAGAGAGGAGGTTGTGTGGAGGAAGGTAGTCCAAGGACTTGAGACGACCGACTAGAGTAACCGCGGCCGATGCTTTTCCGAATGCGAAACGGGGATGAGGTGCTGCAGTTACTAAACGAAGTGTTCCCCGACAGGACCAGATAACTTCGACGGAAAGGTACTTCGCAAAGGGCTTGGAAAGCTCAGCGCCGACCGTGAGCGAAGGGGATAAAATGCCGACTGTGCAAAAACCTAAGCAAGGTGCAAAGGAAGTGCGGGGTAAGGGGGAGAAATGGACTTCATGAGCGGGAGTCAACGATGAACAAGAACAAGAACCCCGTAGAGGAGGGGGTAGACTCCAGAGGGAGAGGAGGGGTTATAGCATCACTCCCCTAGGCAGAAGCCAGCAAGGGGGAGGAGAGGGGGTGGTGGTGGAATCCCACCATGATCTCCCTGGTGTTGAGATTTCAATCACCGGAGGTGTAGTAGAGATGGTTCGTGGTAACTAGTGTGACAGTTTTTTTTATTTCTTTTTTTCTTTTTTTCTTTTCTTTTTTTTTTTTTTTTTTTAAATCATATGCATTTGTTTAAGGTACAAAGACAGCATCCTCCGTCTCCTCTACACACCCGGCGATTGAAATCTCAACACCACGA
>Ga0307509_10004514_pt1 | contig 20009 bp, 18 predicted proteins | sample 10_EM_MG_FD_202245 | JGI IMG/M metagenome (GOLD analysis project Ga0307509, IMG submission 202245) | Populus trichocarpa ectomycorrhiza microbial communities from riparian zone in the Pacific Northwest, United States - 10_EM | ecosystem: Host-associated > Plants > Roots > Unclassified | place...
TACTCTACACACCCCCCCGACATCTTCACATCTCACATCCTTCCCTTTCGTCCCTCCCTCCCGTTCTTTTGTTTCCCTTTCCCTTTTCCTTTTTTCCCCTCTTCCCTCCCCCTTCCCTTCTTTTCTTTCCCGACTCTTTGCGAACTCGTCCAAGGCCTAGCTCTGTTGGCCGTCCACTCTCTTTCTTTGTTTCTCTGTTTCGTCACCCGGTTCTCTCCCTCTTTTCTCTCCCTCTCCTTCCTCTCTCTTGCCCACCCCCCGCCACAATCCCCGACGCTCGTTAAGTCCAACATATTTCGGAATTTCCTATCTTTTCGCCCATTTTACTCGAGGTTACCTGGGATTTCGGGCCTTGACTTGTCGATCCGATCTTCACAATTAATCCAAGTCTTTCTCCATTCTTCGTGTTAGGAGGAACAGAAAAATAAAAGGCCTTGTTGCGACGACATCTTTTTTTTTAATTTTAAAAAAAGAAGTAGCGAAAGAAGTGCAATAGGGATATCACAAAATCTCGTGCCTTTTTTTTTACTTTGTGTATGGTGATTTGGTCCAGGTGTTTTTTTTCAAGGCACCTGTTCTCCTATTGGGCTTGTTAGACAACCAACAGAAGAGCACCTTCAACACCACCATCCACTACGCAACTACCAACTACTGGTCAGCCTGCATCGTCGAAAGCCCTGCAGACCCGAGCAAGGAAATTCCGGAGTGTTGGATAACCGTCGATCTATTGTGCCTTCGTGGGCATCCAACAATTTTTCTCCGACCTCTGCATTATTGACTTTTACGTCTTTCGTCCTGTGTTTTTTGCGATTTTTTTGTTTTATTTCCTTCATTTTTCCAACTTCTTTCGGCAGGCTCTAGCAGCTGCATTTTCTTTGGAGGGTTTTCTTTCTTGAATTCCCCTCATTTTCACTCCTAACCGAATAGAAATCCTCCGACATTAGCCGACGGGAAGGGGTTTATTCATTTTATTTATCCTTCCGATTCTACGACCAGTACTTTATTTTTATTTTTGTAATTGCATTCTTCACGTGTGGAGATTGTGATTTCCCTACGGATTCTCAAACTCCTTTTTGAACGAAATTCTGCGTTTTGTGAAGAAGCAGCCTCCAACGGTAGACTGCTTCGTCAATACCAGAGGAACAAGAAACTCGGTTAGTTTGGATATTACCACATCTCCCCCCATCCCCTCTTCTGTTGTTACTCCTTGAGCCTTGATATCGGGAGAGCGAGAAGTGGATATTATTTTATTCTCCCTATCTTTTTTCATTTCGAGATGCACTATCGGCGGTTTGCTACCGGCGGATAGCCGCTTAGCTCGCTTCGTCCAGGGCGGCCGGTGGTGACTGGTCGATTTGTGTCTCGCGGGAGGGTTAAGGTCTTGGAATAGCGTTGGTGGCTAATAATTCTTACATTAGTTCCTCTGCACGAGACTCCGACCCACGCGCCGCACGAATCCGCTACATTCATTTTTCTTTAGTCACGATCCTGTTTTTTCTTTCTTTTTTCCTCCAACATTATTTCCGCCTATTACAACCCGATCTCTTCTGAGACTCCTTGGAATTCATCATACGTTGTGATAGAGTAATATCACCAATAGTAATGGCTACCACTGTTCGCCCTTCGCACACGCGCGAACCTTCAATCACCAGACTGGAGTGCGATGTTAACCCGAATTTCACATTCCCTGCACTACCACATGCGAGATCACAATCGTTACTTCCTGGTGCACCACCCTCATTTCCGGCCTTTCCTCCGCGAAGGGGGTCTGTCCCCCTGAACAATGTTGCTGCATTAGCCTCTGCCACCCTCACAGCTGCGAGACCAAAATCTAGTTCTTCAAATTCGTTACTTTCGAACGGCTCGGGGCCGGCGGGTGCAGTTTCCTTTGGGGCCGGCGGACCTCCGAGCCCCCTTTCTCCAGGGGAATCTGAAGTAGAAGATGCTAGAGGATCACTGATACCGCATTATGCTGGGGGAGTTAAATCTGGAGCTAGGGCACTTGGGGCTGGAATTACGCCGACTATTTTGAACGCGAGTCTGAGCACCAATGCTAAAGTTGGTCCGGTTCCGGAGGGAAAGGCACATCATCGTGGGCTGAGTGATTTACTTGGAGGTCCGATTACGTTGGAACCGAAAAAGGAGGATATTTCCCCGGCTATTGCTGAAAAAGTTGCACCAAAACGCGCACCACCACCGCCAGGGGCTACTCGTAGAGGTCATGCCCATCGCAGGTCCGGGGCCATCTCTAGTGGGGATGTTTGGAGTCTTTTGAGCCAGAGTGCGCCAAACCTACCTTTGGGGTGCACTGGCGATAGCGGTGGTCAGGGAACTGCTTCTGGGAAGACAGAAGCTTCATCGCCTAAGCCAATCGCTAGTGCGGGAAGCAGCCCTTTACTCAGTTGGAGTGCTCCTGTTAGTCCGGGATTCAATGGTATATCTCGGCTTTAACGTTTTTATTTGGATTTTCCTAACGGTGTCCTAGGTTCCTCATCACTTCCTTCGCCAACTTGTCCTTTGATGGATTATGAGAGCGCAGCTGATAAGAAGAACCGGGTTCACTTTATTGACCACGTAGAAATTATTCCCCGGCCGATGTCAGCAGGGACGGAGACTAGCAGTTTGGCGACCGTTCGGGGCCACGCGGGCACAGACAGTGTTAACAGTATTGCCAGTGTGCTTCCTTTGCCCGTTCCCTCGTCCCCAGTTGAGGCTGCACCTCCCCGAAGACATGGTCGTACCAGAAGCAATTCACAAACCATGACACAACCTACATCTGCCTTAAGGGCGACATCAGACCGACCATCAACCGCAGGGGCCATCTTGCTAACTCCGCCAGGCGTTGCAGTAGATGGCAGGGCAAGTGAAATGGTTGTTTCTTCACTTAAGAGGCCAGCCACAGCATCACCCTCACTTAACAGCGCCCCTGGAACTACCGACAACTCTTCCGAGCTTCCGCCGTCTAAGAAGATGCATAAGAAAGCCCTTAGTGACTACTCTCCCTTGGTCGAAACCGGAACTTTCTCCCACGATCATAACCTTCCTTCTAGTGCGAGCGATGATGTGCTAGCTATTTCTAAGGAGCCTTCAGAATCGGCGTCTAAAAAACAGAAGAAGAAGAGGAAGAGTAAGAAACAGATCAAGAACTGGGCTGGGACAATTCTGGGTAAGGGGCGTGGGCTTCGTCACTCGAAGCGGCAACTTAGAGCTCTCCCAAGGAGATCGCCAACACCACCATTGCCAAGGTCAGAGCATCAATTGGGCGACAACGAGTGGATTTCGGCTGCTTGGAACGAGAGCTATGTTCTCATGCCGGTTGATGAATCCCTAGGAGCGAACTCCAGCTCGGAGAACATTGCCATCGACACTGGAGTTGAGAGCCCTATCATTGACTTGGATGCTGCTTTAGGGCCTTTCAAAACTCCTACCGGACCCAGTGCTGGATTTGCCGCTGCTAGGCGGAGAAGGATGCATTCTGCGGTTGGATTGAAGGGAAATGGGTACTTTCATAGACGTAGTGAGAGCATGCCGGAGATGCAACTTTTCTCTCTCTCGGAGCACGAGGGTGATGGTCATATGGCCGATGTGTTCGAGGAGGATGAAGAGGAGGAGGATAGTGAGGAGAGCTCTGAAAGTGAGGATGATGAGGAGGAAGGCAAGATGAACGGTGGGGAGGGTCTTGGGATTGGTATCAAGGTAGTTGATGGTGATGGGGCGAATTGGCAGGAGGATGTAGTGATGGAATGGGGATCTGATGATTTGGGACGTCCGACATCGAGGAGGGGAAGTGGAGGAGATCGCGATTTGGAATGGAAGAGTGAGAGCAGTCTACTTTCGGCCAACACTTCTCTCAACCCGAAGAGCAGCACAACATCAATTGACTCGATCAACTGTCCCCCGGATGTTGAAGTCGAGCCATCCTCCCCATTGTCCTTTTCGGGCCGCAAGGGCGCACCAGCAGACATTATCACCCCCGAGTCGTCCAGCTCAACCGTCACACTTCCGGCGCACTTTCAACCACCTGCATACTCTCAACCGCTCGACTCACCATCAACCTTTGTCACCGCCGCCTCAAACCCAAACACACCCCTCCAGCTCGACTTTCCCGGAGATGAATACCCAGACTCGACATCTAGTTTTGACCCATACTCAGACTTCCTCGGTGAGCCCGGTCCGGAGATGCGCATGAGTGTTGACGACATACCTAGCTTAACCTCCTCATCTAGCACTATGACAGTCGGGGGAATGTATGCCAATATGCCATCGACACCTATGAATGAGCCAAAGGAGAAGGCACCCCCTCCCAAGAAGGAGAAGTCAAAGCGGTGGAGCAAAGTATGGACATTCTGGAAGTTTAAGTAATAGAGATACTTGTCTATTTATGCCTTTATATTTTCTTGCTCTAGCTTTAACTTAGTTTTATCACCTTCCCCTGTCTGTCTTTTCCTTATTAATGTGCTCGGGATTCGCGTTGTTTACCTATCTTGTATCGTATCACGATTGGTGCGGAAATGTACATTTTTTCCTCTTCTTCCATCTGCCTTTTTCTTTCTTTTTTTCCTGCAAAAAAATGTCTGCTTTCATCTACTAGCGGTTGAAGTGGGTTATTTCTTTTCTTCTTTTCTTTTCTTCCCTCCCTTCTATTTACTTTGTGCGTGCTTTTGTTGTCGATTGATCATGAGGGTTCGAAAATCTGTTTTATATTTTCTCTTCACACTCTTTCTCAAGTGTGATTGAGCGGGAGTGCTGTGGATGGGATTTGGAGGGGAAAAAGGAAAAGGAAAAAAAAGAAACAAATACAACATATTGTAGAATCTAACACTCGGTTTGCTTGTGCTGTTGATGGTGTGTTGTGAAACAGAAAAAGTCGAGGAGTGTGTACATCCTTCTGTCTGCCGGCTGTCGCCTGTTCATTCATTCCTGTGCGCTGCCTGGGAAGATTACGCTCTTTGGAGGTTTTTTTTTTCCTTTATATTTTTCTTCCGTTTCTATGTTTAAGGCTTTCTTTTCTGGTCTGGGGAAGTTCTGGGCGGGGTGGGATGATTGGCGAAGAAGGGAAATTGGGTGGGATTGGATTGTATGAGATACCTCATTTTGGCGGGTTGGGTGGGTTAGGTAGGCTTGGTGGTGGTTTAGGGGATTGAATTGGGTCGATTAATTTTTAATTTTTAGTATTTGAGCCTGGCAGGCATGAGGTATCACTCGATGGGTAATGGGTGGGGGAGAATTGAGGGGATTGGGGATGTTTTAAGGAGAGGTTAGAGGGAGCATTCATGTCAACACTATCATAAAATAGTGTACTACTATATAGCACCACCCCTGGCTTGTGACCTGGGGCTGCAGCATCCTTCTGCAGGGGACTGGCTATCCAAATTCGCTGGCGATCCGAAGCCCATGATCGCCCGCAATAGTGCCTACGGAAGGTGTCGAATCACCACTTGGTAGATTGTGCCACTAGCTATACCCAAGTAGCCTAGTTCTGTCTTTTTCTCTCTTTTTCTTTGCCTTAGGCCCAAGCTGAAGGGGCCAGTTTTCGCTGTGCGCTCGCCCCCTATCCAAGAGAGGGCATTTCAGACTTCTTAGGGCGAAGTCTAATTAATTGTTCGAGTTCTTACGGCATGACGCTTTCCGAGGTGGGGGGTTTTGGGAGTTTAATTGATTGCGCTGTCTGTTTATCTTATCTCGCAGATGAGTTAAGGTGTTGAGTAACTTAGCTGGTATTGGTTGGGTTTGGGGCGAGTGTGTGTGTGAGTTCCCCATTCCACAGTATGGCTGGCGGCTTTGTCCTATTGGGCTTGCAGTTGTTATGGGGAGTGGGGTTATGGGGCTTTACAGCTGATGCGACGCCTTAGGAAAGATAACTTGGGGCTGTCCGACAATCAGGCATGTTGGTGGCCGCTCCCACAGGGCCTATCTCTGGAGCCGAGCCCGCTGGAGTAGGGCTGCTGGATGGGGTTGGGCTAGATCTGGTCGGTTGTTGTTAGCATTCACTTTCTATCTCTAGTTCCATATTTCGGTGGAATAAAGGTTGAGGGGGAATGGCCTGAACGGGGGGGTTATCAAGTTATGAAAATATCTCATCGTGGAGATCTCATGTTATAATTGTGTCATAGCATGGTGGATAGTGGCAGGCTGTTAATTAGCGAGTGATAATATGTGCCTCACTACGATGCCACTACGGTACTTGGGACCGGACGGGGGAATCATGAAAGGAAAGCACCAAATACAGACCCACCCATTCAGCAGTTTTTCTTGATATGCTGACATGAAAATCAACCTTATCGGATAGGACACTTTCTGCACCTGTTGCAACATCTCTGAGGACAGCATTGGAGACCCTTCACTCCCGCTCAGGAGGGGAACTGGGGGGACAGCAATGGCTGTGGGTTTTCCATAAAAACTGGGATAATAATTAGGAATCTCTCTAGGGCGTTGAATGAAGTTGCCTTACCTGGTAAGGTCCGTTTGTATCATATCCTCTTATTATTTGTTTATCTCTACCCGGGGGGTTGGAAGAACAACCTCTTTAGTGTTTTCTCCCTGAATTCGAAACACCAAGTTCCGGACGTCCTAGAATAATTCTTACTTCTACGGGAGATAGGGCCATTAAGCAGACCATCACATAGTATCATTTACATAACCTTTATATGCCCGAGAAATCCTCCCCCAAGCAACCTGGCCTTTTTTTTCACGATAGGGGAATGTAATTAACGGTTAAGATTTCAATAATGCGGCTGATGGCTGAAATCCTCTTCTAATCAGTCGCTTGGGCTGCTATTCAAGCAGAGAAGAGGGCCAAGAGGTGGAGCGGTGGGAGTGGGGTGCTAGCGAAGCACGGACAAGGAGATATGTAACACCCTAGGTAGCTGAACAATCGAACAATCACGGGGGGGGGGACTCAATGGAGATAAGTCAACAAATGCAAGAAAACTCCTGCCAGGCAATGGCAGGAGCTCACCCAAACCGCAGGGGGGCGGGGGGCGGGGGAATATGATACCGGTAATCCAACATCCTAAACAATCTACAGTCATCCAGCGGCCCGTGCCCTAAACACTATGTCCTTGCGCAATGGCTGAGGGTGGAGACGCGGTATGAAGCCAAAGTCACGATTACTTATGGCAAGGGATGTGACTGAGGCGAAAAAGCAAGACGAGCACCCGGTCCCTAAGGGCATAGAGTGTGAAAACCTTACAGCCTAAAACAGTAAGTAAGTTACACCCCATAGGTAATACTATATGAGATATCATACTATGAAAGGTGGTACCCCTGTGAATGAACTTAGAAAAAAAAAACCAGAAAGTCAGCAAAAATACTGTAAAAAAATGTGGATTACAAAAGTGGAAATACCACTGTATTCCTGGTCTGACTAACACTCCCAAAGTATGATTGGCAAGTAGTGCTAAAGCAAGGAGGACCCACAATCATTTAAACTGGACATTCATACTGGGATTCTTCATAACTAATGGTTCCCCAAGTGCTTACTGATTTGCCGCTTCACTTCGTACTTTTATTCCTTCCCGTTTCTGCCCCTTCCCGTTTCTGCCTCTTATTTTATGTTATTTGTTACTGTAGACTTTGAATGTGGATGGCTTTAGGCGGTAAAGGTTAAGTGGGAGAGGTTGGGACATTGAACCAGTCCACAACTCATAAGGGGTAATTAGCATTCTTTAAATAGGTCACAATATGAACGTGGTTCCGTCATCGTTTGATTCCAGCGTAGTGCGGTTTCAGCCCCCATATGTTTCTTGTTTTGTGTGATTCGGAAACATGGATAGCTTTTAATAACCCGTCTAAAGTAAGCAGCTTCCTCAGCAAATGTAGTTCAACTCATAGTTACCCACTGGATTATCCGCATCTGCTAGGCATTACAAAGTAACCCTCCCTTCACTTATCTCTTTCGGTCTCTGGATCTATCTAGGGTAAAATAAAGCAGCTCCTCCCAGGTGCAATTGCTTGCTTGGCTTTTATTGGCGTCATACGACTAGCAAAAAACACCACCGGTATCCTAAAAAATCGAGGCGGAACCTCTCCCTCAAAAAAAAAACACCCCATATAACGGAAAGACAAGCTAAATAGATAAGAGCAGCCTAGTTCCACTCGCGCGTACTAGGCCTAGAAGCCACCTCAAGCCTGACACTTCCCCAGCTGGTGTACAACCTCCCAGTAAAACTTCCCACCTTCTGCCAGCTTGTCCTTTCTCCAATCGTCCTCCCATTCCCTATTTCCGACAGCCTTCTCCCATCCGAGACTCGCCTCATGTTTACTCCCTAGACTGCCGCTCAAGCAAAGCTTCACAACATTTGCATATGTCGTCCCAACCTTTGGATTGAGCTTGTCGGTCTCCGTGATGCATTTATCCAGAAACTCCGTCCCCTTGCCAGAACCAACATCACGCAGACGCTTCCACAGTCCGATTTCTAGCAGGACAAGGCCAAGGCCAAAGATATCATCGGCGGCCGTGAAGCGACGAGGATTTGCCTTCTGTAGGTCCGGATGACGGTAAATTTCGTTCTCGGTGTTGTTCCCTGCCGATCGCTCAATGCTCTGCGCATTGGGGTTGTCAGGACGGGCGTAGTCGAACCCAACGATGTATGGGTTTCCGTATAAGGGACGATTGTTCACGGCGCAGTGGAAAAATACGATATTGGAGCTGCGGATGGACTTGTGCACCCAGCCGGAAGAATGGAATAGTAGTAGACTCTTGGCGAGGTACTCTGCTAGGCGAAATCTTTCGTCCAGACTGGGGGTGCTGGTATTTAAAAGTTCGTAGAGTGATAGGGGCAGGTATTGTTGAATCCCTCTCGGAAGAGCGTTCACGTAGCCGTACCGGAACTTGGCGGCATCGTCGAAGTACCCTAGACAGGGTAGGATATTCCAGTTCGCCGGCCGTGCTGTGGACACGTGCAGTTGCCTTACAAGGTTATCCGCCCGTTGCGCAATGACCTCAGTCTGTCCGCCGGGCTGGTAGGGTTTCCACTCTACCATTACCATATCCGCTCCATGTAGTGCCAGTGATCGTTCGCGGGAGCTCCGCCGAGGGATGAAATCCAAGTCGTTCTTGTTGATGAGCAAGTGTTGTGATGGCCGGAAAGTGAGTACTTGGGCGGCTGCACGTTCGAGGCGGATGTTTTCCTGGCGAAATTGCACTATTCTTCCGGCTTCTTCTTGTCCGAGTTCTTTTAGAGCCTTTGCCACAATCCCTAGCTCCTCCGGATCGTCACTACCGGAAATGAGTGTTGCTGTGGACCAGTCTATGCTCTTCTCACCGCCCCTCGGGAGTAGTAACTCCAGAGTGTCGTTGAAACCTTTCAGTTCCATAATCAGTCGCTCGATCCTGGACCTATCCCGAATTCCCCACAGACATTTTGCCAGTAGGGAATTCTTTTTGTTAATTTGAACAACATATTCGTCATGCCGACCCCGCTCAAATGTCAACCTTTCCACCAATCTCTGGTCCAGGTTCCTGAGAACTTCCTGGCTATCAAGGTCGTTCTTCTTCAGACCATATCTGCTCATCAGGGCATCTGAGTCGCGCAAGATGGTAGAAATGGCCGTCAAGGTCTCTATAACAATATTGCGGGTACTTTGGCCGCGCATCAAGAGCGAGCGCTCAAGTTGAGCTGTATCCCTTCTGCTGAAACCCCAGTATTGTCCCCATTCTTCGAGTCGATGCTCTTCGATGCGGAACTTGGTTTGAATGAGTCTGCTATCTGAACCGAGGGCTTTCCCCCGGGAAAAGACGGCATAGCCCTCAGCGCACATGATGTACAGTTGGAAGACTTGGATGGAGAAGGCCGCTAATTCCATAGTGAATCGTTATGGTGTCGATTGCCGGTTTCTAGTGTGAGACTGGAAAGTGGTAGAAGTGGACAGTATCAGGGGAACTGACTTTACTATTCATAAGCACTTGTAGGTGATGGTTGAAAGTTAACGTGGTATTAATACCTCTCCTGTCACTATGCCAGCGGAGGTGCCTGGGGTAGTCCATGCCCGGCCAAGGCATTGCTCGAGCAGAGCTCGTTTGAGACATGTGTAACACGCCACAAAGCCAGGGCTTGACAAGCAAGATTCTTGGCTCCAGAAATTCTCTCATCTTGGATAGGTGGAGCTCGCCTATCGTGTCCAAAAATCCTCGAGAATGGGATCAGGGGCATAGCACAGTGTGGCTGAATTGTGCGAAGTATCGGTATATTCCAGTGTCCCAGGCAGAATTGTTGGATATTGGTTGGGAATGGTAAGTCAAGAGTACTAGTAGAGCACAATACGGTACCGGTACCGGTACTTGTACTAGTACTGATATTGTGCTTCCCGCAATTGCTATGCATCGCTTAGTGTTTATGGACACTTGTAACCATGGTGTCTTGAGCACCGCATCCTGTCTGAAGGGAAATTGCCTCACGGGGGATCGCGCAAGAGAAATGGTTACTTGTACTCGTCCTAGGTAAGAAGTATAATATTCGACATCAGAGGTCGTGAATTTGTATGGGGGCTTAGTTGCGCACGGATCTTTTGCTATATAAGTTATTTTGTGAATCCCTGTTATCGAATACTGAACTTCTTGGCTTGGCTGGGACGGGTGCCCGAGTGCTCTATCCCTGCTCGGTTAATTAACCTTCTTGCTTGGTAGGCTAGGACTGAGTTTATTCTGACCCAAACGCCGCCGAAGATACCAGGGAATTGTTTCCACTTGAGGACCTAAAAAAAAAACTTTAGAAAGGGTATGATACTGTAATGGTAGAACACCGGCACTGGGATTGTCTGATCACAGCAGTTCTTCTCTGAAGACTCTCTGGAACTAGAGCACGGTAGGGTACTGCACTCGGATGCAGTTCTTGAGCCAAGGTATCGTACAAACACAGGGGTGGTAACATCCGCGGCGTCCCCCCCGCCCACTATCAAATCACTATCCCGTAGTGCTAATTCTCAGCCTTAGACAATGTGAACGCCCTCTCTCAAACCTCTTGTGTTGGTAACACAGGGCACAGAGCGCCCCCTCCCGCTCTATTATCCTGCGAACCTTAAAGGATAAAAAAAACCCCCATCCATTTTTTGCGCTGTACTGTATATAACTTTACCCTTCTATCGCGCCTTAAATCAGGTTACCAAAATTGCAAATTCCCACACATGCAGTAACAGGGCCCCAGAATTGCTTCTAATTGCTTCGCGCACATACTTTGTCCTTCCTCTCCTCAAATCTTACCCCACTTCCTACCTCGCCCACCTGCATAACCCCTACGCCCGCTGCGATGTCGAGGCCTATAGAGAGCGAGACCGTGGCGGCGACCGGACCAAATTGGTCAGGAATGGTCAGGGAGCAAACTTCCTCCTCACCCTCCGATAGCTCCTCGCCGGAACCCTCAAGTTCGGGGACAGTTCGTGCGGGCGGCAGCACAGGAATTACGGTCCCTACAGCGCAGGTTCAGGAACGACCACTCGACTTTCTTCACTTGTTCTCACTTTTGCGTAGGGTATGGCCAAAGAACGACGAGTTTCATACCTATGGCAACATATCGATGGCGGGGCTTGACAGCTTGGGTACGGGGTTGTCGTTCAAGGTTTCGCTACATCCAATTCGAGAGACGCTTCGGGATTTTATCAACGGATGTGCTGGATACGATGTGGGCGATAAGCTTGTAATAAAGGGATTGAAATTTGTTGATGACTATAACAACAATATCGCGAAGAAGAGCTTGTATAATGCTTCGCTAAGGGAGATCCGGGCCCTCACGCATCCGCCACTACGATCTCATCCGAACATTATCACGCTTTTGGGGGTTGGCTGGGAACCAGACCTTAATCACCATGACGTCGCCTGGCCGCTGCTTATGATGGAATACTCCGAAGAAGGCACACTAAGGGACTACCAAAGGGGAAAGCCAGGTATGGAGTTTTTGGAGAAAATGCAATTATGTGAAGACGTTGGAATGGCATTATTGGCTATTCACGGAAGTGGTATAGTTCATGGGGATATCAAGAGTGAGAATATACTCGTTTTCTGGTCAGCTGAGAAGGGACGGATGGTTGGAAAGGTTGGGGACTTTGGATCTTCTGCTTTGGATTTCAGGGAGGACGAGCATAGGGGTTTAATGGCGCACACGATTCCCTGGAACGCACCCGAATATAACGAGAATATCCCAAAAGAGCACCTAAAATTTACGGACGTCTATAGTTTTGGGATGTTAATATTCCGTGTCATGCTTGACGGCATCAATCCGTTCAAGATCGCTCCGTTCAAGTCCGAAGGGGTAGATATTGAGCCACGGTCACAAGAACTCAAAAAAGACCCCGAATTTCTATCACTAGTGGCAGTAATGTTATGCGAACGCTGCGATATCTCAGAAGCCGCGGCCGTTTGTGAGGTGCTAGAATTCACTCTTCAATACCTACCAACCCAGCGGGATCTTGAGAGTGCCGTGATGAAGCTTTGCGAGCTCACAGGGGATACAGATGATATCCCTCCAGTTACCCTGTTAGAGGAGTTCGATTACGAAGATGTCAGTCTTATCTGTACCCCATCAGTCTGTAGTGCGCTAACCTCACTAGATCGTTTTTGACGCTAACTGCATGAAAGAAGATAGTTTTTGCGTACGAGCTTCCATTATTCATGCTTTAGAAGCAGTTGCGTCTAGTGACTCGGTACACGCGCATCAAGCTAGCTTCCAGCTATTTCAATTACTTGTCAATCGTTATGGCGCAGGCATCGCTAGTGCCTCGGACATGGCACTAGCATGGCTAACATGCTACGCGGATAGTGGGGGATTCGATGAGATAGGGCACTTGGTTGGTCGAATTTGTGATGCCTTAGATGTTCAGCTTGATGAAGAGGTCCCATTCCAAGCCTTACTACGGCAGGGAGCATTAAAAGGATCACATACAGCATTTGAAGACCTAAAAAAGTACTACCCCGATGCTTACGACGAGACTATTGCGCTATTCCGTGAATGTGGAGGAGCTAGGGGCATGTTACAGCGATCTGCGCTGTTCCCATGGGTAGATGTAAGCAGCCTGGAAGGGATAGGGGAGGCAATTGAGAGCTCACCTGGAGTTGAGCTGTGCGATATTTATGTCACAGAAGACGAGGACACATTGTTGCATTGCGCTGCTCGGTCAGGTTATCCGGAAGTGGTCAAAGATCTCATAAACTTGGGCATAGGAGTCAATGTTATCAACCGCCTAGGGGAGACACCTCTGCTAGAAGCCAGCAGGGCAGGGCATTATGAAGTTTCTAGGTGTCTCATGGAAGCGGGGGCCAAGGCGGACAAAACAAGTATTTTCGGAGAAGGCCCTATCCATTTCCTACCGTTTTTCGACGAACAACACATCGACTCCATTTCTGAGTTGATGGTTAGTAACGGCGGAGACGTAGACCAATGGGCAGCGGAAAATCCACGGGAGGGCGAGCACGGATTTTGGGGCCACTCCCCGTTGCATTATGCAGTCGCGAGAAATCACATAGCTAGCATTAGGGCTCTTCTCCGTCTGGGCGCAGACCCGTATGCCAAAGGCGAGGGCAGGTCAGCCATTCGTTGGGCATGCGTATTTGGCCGCGCCGAAGCGCTAGATATGATGGCAGCGGCATCGAGTCGTAGACTTTCACTGGAAGACTCTATCTCTGAGCCTCTTGAAGAAACAGTCCTTGGTCCTGCAAACCGTCTAGAAAATATTAAAGAACATGGGGGAAACCATGAGAATGCCAAGATAGCCACTCTTAAAGTTCTACACAAATACAAAGCTATCAATTATAAGGATATGGGCGGTCGCGGACAATGCACAGTACTCCACTATGCCGCTCGGGCAGGCTACCCAAGGGTAGTGAACTACCTTCTAAGCCACACACCCTCGAAACAACATCTCGAGATTCTTTACCAGGACAGGACTCCATTAATGGACGCGATCAAGATGGGATACAGGGACGTTTTCGAAGTCCTTCTCCGTCATGGAGCAGACATACACCTAAAACTTCCGACCACCTGGTATGGTGCAAACTACCTTCACGTTTGCGCGCTTGCGGGTCATCGGGATATGTTCTTTCCGGAACAGTTATTAAAGCATGGGGTGCAGGTAGATCGGGTAGATGAGAAGGGACGAACACCATTTTGTGTAGCCGTCCTTGAAGGCAACTACCCAGTCGCTGATCTCCTCCTTCAACACGGCGCGGATCGGGACCACGTCCAGGAGGGCTTTACTATCTTGGCCCGGGGCTTGGAGATCCCCCTGCCACTAAAGGGTATAAAATATTTGATGACATGCAAGTCAAACCCGGAAAGGCCGCCTCCGTCATTCATTTGTTCTCCAGGTCTCAGCAGGAACGTTTTCCATGCTATTGCTGTGGCGGGTGTAGACGCGGAAAACGCCTCCGTAGATACAAGGAGTATCTTTCAATATTTGCAAGAGCTATGGCCAGGGAAAGAACACATAAATGCCTGCGATAGAATGGGCGTTCCTCCATTATTGGTTGCAATGATGTACCCCAAGGTAGATCTTATTAATATGATGATTGCAGCAGGGGCAGACCCAAATTTAGGCCCACTGCCGCCCTTATATGTTGCATCTATGAAGCAAAACTGGGCCAATGAACAAATCAGAAAGGTCGGCGGAAGGTGGATGACTAGACGAATTAAGAAGATCGCTGATACCGTCGTCATGATCCTTAAGGAGGCAGGTGCAAAGGCAGATCGGGATCCGAATACTGGTATGCCAAGAGCTTTTGACTTCTGTAGCGTGCTCGGGGGAATGACAGTTGAGGTATGTCGCCGCGTTCCAAAGAATGGTCATTCAACTCACCATTTGATAGGATATCGAAAAGTGTTTCAGGATGTTGTCAGCTGGGTTTAGAGATAGTGAAGCTGGCGTGACTGAAAGATACGGCCGGGACGCGAATGGACGGAAAACCTGGGAGTACTTTATGTCGCCTGTGCCTGGGGCTAGCCCAGCTAAGCGAGCCCTTCTATCCTTATTAAGAGGATCGGCTGGCCTGTCCAGCGCTACGGTAATCATAGCGATTAAGCCTCCAGTTGGAATTATGCTAAATTGACCCAGGCTTCGTCGGACCGAACTGCTGAAACTTCGGGCAGAAGCCAGCCCCAAAACACGCCACCGAGCACCCAGGGGAACGCGCCATTGAACTGGAGAGAAAGGAGTGAGGGATTGAGGAAGCAGTTGGAAAAGGTTTCTGGAACGGTAATGGACGGTATTAACGGCGTACAGCTACCGAAGGTCGGATCTGAGGCGTCGCGGACAAAAGGCCCAGAGATGGCCGTTAATCCGGGATCTCAATTATCTTCATCGAGGAATAACTCGCCACCACCAGCTTATAGACCACCTTCAAGAGAGCCAGAGGCATCTACTAATACATGGAGGGGCATATCGCAATTATCTCCTTCAGGTACTTCCTCGTCAGTGCAAACATATATACCACCGCCAAGAAAGCCAGAATCATCCCCTCGCCCGCGGCGCGATATACCACAACCATCCCCTTCGAATATAACCTCGACGGGGTCATCTTACCGGCCACCACCCAGACGCTCGATTGGTTCTCCCGCGCGCAGATCACCGCCTCTTTCATTACTTGATACCCCTGTACCAAGTTCACTTTCTCCAAGCTCCCCGGATATCCTCTTATCCACCCATTGGGATACCCCCCCGCTGTCACAATCAACACTTTCCCCCACTCTAGGAAGTTACCGCCCACCACCCCCACAGCCCGTCCTAGCGCCACAGCGCTCTCCGAGTGAGGTCACCTCGTCGTCTTCAGAGCCCAGAAGCATGACCACGCCTACTCATACCCGCGAGACACAGCTTGCCTTAGCAAACCCTCCACCTCAAGCTTCATCCCAATCCCTCCAATCCCTCCCCCCTCGTCAAGGCATATCCCAGCTCTCACCGTCCCTTCAGCCAACCCCACACGCTCGCCACCGAAGTGCTTCTCCCTCCCCCCAACACATCCCTTGGACTATCCCCCACCAAAAACCTCCTCACGAAATCCTCGACTCTCTCCGTCCCGCCGTCCTCCCATTAATTACTGCCTTAGTAGATTCCCGCCGTAGCGACGTCATTCCACGGCGCAATTTAAAGATCTGTCTAGAGAATCATCTTTGCGTGCCAAACCTCATAGACCTCAAGTGGGATCCTACGGCCCCATTGGGCAGCAGTTCAGTCAAAGAGTTGCAATCAGGGGTCAATAAGATGCTCAGGGGGTTTTCAGTTATTATAAATTTGAAACTTAGGGTCGAAATGGGTGGGGAGCGGGGGACGAGGACCATGCTTAGGGTTCTAATGAATGAAGATGGAGGAAGTTTAGGTGGCGATGGATGGTTAAGGACCGAGGGGGCAGGATGGGAGGACTTGGAGAGAATTGAGGTAGGTATAATGTTTCCTCAAGAGACTTGAGCGAGTTAGCGAAGACGGTTTGTTTTGGGTGTAATGGAGGGCAATTGATGGATAGTGATGAGTAAACATAGTTATTATAGGATATGGTTAGATCGAATTGTCGGGCTTGGTTTCGGGTGCCAACTTTACACCAATATATACTAATCATGAATTGGAAATACTTTTACTTATAATATTCCTTGCTCTTTTTTTCCCTTTTGCTTCGCACAATTGTTTAGACTATTGTACCCAAATCTATGTGATCTAGGACAATTGATCGGCACGGGGGCAGATGCAGACCTGACTCTAGCACCTGGCTCAATCGAGGCTATTATAGCCACGCTACTACCATTCTAAGCACCTGACGGTTGAGACCTAGAATATATCCATCTTGAATCAATCTCAATGGCGGTTATCGTTCTTGTCGCTGTCGCATAACATTTCGTCCATAGGTTGAACTATTGTTTCAGGAGTTGAGGATTCTCCCGCTGAAAGCATCCTATGAGCGCTAGAAACCGGTCTGAACCATTCAACATACGAACAACCGCCTGCTAAAAGTTCTTGCATCCAGACTAGCCTTGTAACACAAAAGGACTATAATACGTCAGCTATGAAATTTTGGTATTGCTATCGGCAGGGGTGCCAGAACCTTTGGCACACGGCTGCAACGGCACTGGAAATCCGCGCGTCTGTTTTTATATAATCGCACTAATTTAGTTACATTATTTGGGGTCAAGCCACTTTCTCGAGGCCAGTCTACGGTAGCCCACAAGAGAAACCATGCAGCATTTTCCTGCAGATACTTGTACTCGAGTATTCCCTCCTGTGCCATGATCGCCTCTTTAACCATGCCATACGTCACAGCGCCACAGTGTGCCACTACCCCACCGGTTTTTTTTGGGGGGGGGGCGCGGTGCAAATTAGCGCCGAGTGACATGCCGTGAACTCCCACGTTGCAGGGCGTCCAATTTGGTGGTGTGGTCGGAAGATCATTCCCTCAAATTCGCCCTGAGGCGCCCAATTTGGCTAGCTGAAGTTTATCCTTTCTTGTCGGTGGAACCTTGTGACTTTCAATAGCAAACAGTGTTACACTTGTGCCTGGGCTGCCCTTGCACAACCGGTGCCACTTTTTTACTCGCAATTTGCGGAAATTCTGTCGAGAGGCGATAATATACAGGCAGGGGGATACTTGCTTGTAAGGGCCAGAAATGAATAGGGTAAGAGGTGGGGAGAATTGGATTTGGGGGATCTCGCGACGTCTTTTTGATGATGATGCTCAAGTCATTTAAAAGTGTGAGAATCGGCACAGTACCGATACCGGTAGTTGGCTATCGAACCGGGAGCCTACCGGTGGAGAGAGGGCATTGAGTGCTCCTAGTTCTGGTAACGCAAAACGGATTAGTTATCCTTTTGAGACCACCTCTTCCACTTCATTGGTCTGAGTAAAACCCCTTGGGCGAAATGGGAAGGGTCATGTTTTCTTTTTCCCCAGAGCTGAAAACTCGCCAACCCCGTCCTCTTAATCGGCACGCATTATGGCCGTCTCAGTCTCCATTTCTCCTTTCTTCCTCATTTCTGCACTTCCCATCCTTCACGATGAGGGTTCTATACTTTTGTTCCTCAATATTGGCCGTTGTTGGAGCGGCCTTGGTTCCCCGGATTTTTATCCCACCGCCAGCACAATGTATCCATGGGCCTACGGGGGTTATAGGGGCCGTGGGAGCGCTTGTCACGCCCCCGCCGCATCCAGAACTGGTGAAGAGAGCGACCGGTAATTATTACTGCACGGGGGTCATGGCAAATGGTGAGTTTCCTGGAGAACATTGTGGTCGGGGATGGTTCTAACGGTATTTAGTGCAATGTCCTTCGGTGAGTGGGAAAAAGGGGAACTGCGTAGTTGTATCTTCTACAGGACAATGCTGTTACGAAACGTTTGTTTTTGTTTTCCACGAGAATCTCGAGTACTGGTACTGACGAGAGTAAGCGATATCGGAAAGTGTACTCCCGGGGGGGGCTGTAAGAATTTTACCGCAGGATGTGGGACTGCTTGCTGGTATTTTTCTTGAGGATGTTTCACGCTGGATTTTGATGGTTAACTCCGCCCCAGCACAGAAGCGTTTCCATACTGCAACACTCAAATAGTTCCCAACGACGCCGTATACCCCCAGTGCGAACAAACCCCGAATCCAACCTACACAAACAGTTACTACTTGAACGGGAACACTCCGGGAATCGGGATCCTCACCGCCACGCGTAGCGATCCAGGCGCGACCCAAACAAGTAGACCTGGGAGTAGCACCTCTGTCGTGTCCTCTACTTCAACAGGAACTACCACTGCAACGGCCTCGGATTCACAACCTTTATCGGGAGGTGCGATCGCAGGTATCGCAGTTGGCGGGGCGGCAGGATTAGGTGTGCTCGCGCTCGGTATTTTCTTTCTATTCTTCAGAAAGAAGCCGACAGCACCAGCTCAAGGCGGGGGCATGGCGGAGTACACACAGCAAGAACACCTACAGCAATATGCTCCACACCCGGCCCCCGGGTCTGTATATGCCCACGATCACGACCCATACGTGCCAAAGCCACACCCAGAGCAGCAGCAGCCGGTAGAAGCTCCAGCGAATGAGGCAATTCCTAATGTTGAGTCTAGGCCTACATGGGAACTACCAGCTAGTAGTCACTAGGAATATGTATGAGTAGATAGCTTTATTTCTTTTTGTTTAAATATTTTCAAAAAGGTAGTTTTGGGGGTTGCGCGATCGGGGGCGTCTTGTTTATTGTTTCCTTATTATTTATTCTATGATGTGGCCGAATTAATTTCGTTTTTCCTAAGTGCTTATTTTGAATTAGACGGTGTTGGGCATCAAAACCAATGCGCGGGTCCCGGCATTACAAGGAAGTCTGTCGCTGGTGCCTAGAATCTTATTCCCGTTGCTGCTGACGGTACCTGACCAATAGCACAGGGTGTGCCTCGGGTCATTTATTCCCGGGATGAAGCTGACCCGATGCAAGAGATGCCGGCTTTTGACACGCCATTCCCCATAAACCTGCTCACCAATCTCTCTCCAACTCAATCACAACCCGTCACCCGTCCAAACCCATCAAACCTCGGATTTTCCCTCCACAAGCTGAAAAATTCCGCCAAGGGCGATTGAGGCCACCAGTTTTAAACCACCGCTCTCTTAAGCTTAAATCGGCCAAGAGAAGCGATGTTTCGTCTCACCGGTTGCTCTCAGGGATGGGGATAATTCGGCTAACTTCTTGACTCCCCCCTGGAGCCAAGCCAAGCCGGAGTCTTATTCTGACATCGGGGGTAGGGTTCAGCAACGCCCCCGGCGACAAGCTAATTCCGGGTATTGGTGTTTTTATTATATCACGGGTAATAGCGCGTGTGTGTGTGGGCGAACCACGCGCGCCACAAAGCATGTGCTGCCGAGGGGAAAACCTGGTGGCCGTATGGTATCGTATCGTACTCGAGTACAATAAATGGCTTGCAACTTCGGAGACATTTGTGTGCCCTGTGGTCGGCCTCTTTATTTTGTATAACCTCGAGTTACTACTGGCTTCTGGGGGGTTTCGGGAAGTGCCGTATGCCACGTCGAGGTGGAATAACACTTTGCAATTGCGGGAATAGAGGGGGG
>Ga0307509_10004515_pt1 | contig 20009 bp, 14 predicted proteins | sample 10_EM_MG_FD_202245 | JGI IMG/M metagenome (GOLD analysis project Ga0307509, IMG submission 202245) | Populus trichocarpa ectomycorrhiza microbial communities from riparian zone in the Pacific Northwest, United States - 10_EM | ecosystem: Host-associated > Plants > Roots > Unclassified | place...
AAGAAAGGCGGCTTGGTCCAGCAAAGGATGGCCCACGCCGCTGTCCCCCCAGTCCAGCAATGTCAGAGCCCGGCCATCGCCGCGGAAATTGCCTGGATGAAGGTCGCCGTGGACCAGCGTGTCCCGGAGTCCACATGTCTCTACATCGTCGAACCGATTGGGAAGTCGGCGCACAAAGTCCGCAAGCACTGCGCGATCCTCCGCTGAGATTTCGTCGCGCGTCCGCTCTATGACGTGGATGATCGCAGCACCCAGCGCCGGCGCTCGCCAATCGGGTAGACCGAGTGTGAGCAGCTCCTCCACGCGGTCGCCCCACAGGCGTTGAAGTTCCACGAGCCGGTTCACCATTTCCAGCAACAGCGGCAGTTCAGCAGCGTAGAGGTCCTCGCCTGCGATCTCGGCTAGCAGCATGCGGCCGCCGTCATGACCGAGCAGGACTGGAACCTGCGCGCCAGCCATACGGGCTAGAAGAGCTCCTTCATGGGCGAAAAAATGTGGAACAACCTTCAGCCATATAGTCTGGCCTTCCACCGGCACGCGCCAGAGACTGGAGAGATTCCATGTGCGTACCTGCGTCGGTGGCGATGTCGGTCGAAGCCCACGCTCAGCCAGTAATGCACTCGCCCAGGCAAGGTCGGCCGCGGGGCCGGACGGACGCGCAAAGGAGTGTCGGCGCGGGTGGTCATCGAGGATCCCAGTCCATCGCTGAACCGCGCGCCCGGGTTCCGCAACTTCGGCGAGATATGTCACTCGGCCGCCATGTGGCTGTTCCAGTTCGGCGCCGAGCAGCCGCAGGACGATAACGTCAACACCATGATGACCACGCACCGCCTGAACGACCGGTTCAACGTCTGGCCACCATGGCGTTGCAACGGGCACGGCTGGTAGACAGCCGACCGGGTCACCTTTGGGCGTCACTAACACCAACTCTGCGGTTCGTGGCTTTACCACTGCCATCGCCTCAGTCGATTCCAGAGAGGCTCTTGCACAAGACACTAGCTCGCTCGTCACAGAAATTCATTGCGAAAAACTGCACGGCAAGCCGCCGAATCTAGCGGATCCGACGTCAGCTAGGCCTCATATTGCCTGCGACTACCCTTGCCCAAGCTGAAGAGGACACTGCAACGCAAGACTCGGCTGCTATCGGGGGGCGACGGACACCGACCAAGCCGCACTCATCAAGCTCGATTTCATAAGTACGCGCCCTGGTACAAAGGGGGTTCCGCCCTCTGTGCGCGTCTTGTCTCACCTGTTCTCGGCGCATGCCGACTTGGTTGCCAAGGGACTCGACCGCCGAACGCTTCTGCTTCAACTGCCAGCTAATCGTCCCGATTGTTTTCGGATGAGCAATATCGAACAGACACAGACAGCAATTTCATGTTGAATTTCGTCCTTCGCCAACCAGACACCTGAACGGCGACTCCCGACTTTGACAAGGTGAATGTATTGCGGTCGTTCCAGCGTATGCGCAGCCAGAAACCACACCCGCTAAGGCGAACCCCGTCCGCCCTCGCATTGATTCTGGCGGCCTTCAAAGGCCGGAGATCCTCACGACCGTTGCTGAACTTGCCGATCCGATGCAGTCCGAAACTATAAAGGGCTGGCTCCTGAGCAACCTGCGCGCACCAAAGTAGAGACAGCCTGATTGGCGGTCCCTATGACTTGTGAGGATTCAATGGTTGAGAAGCACGGCACCCAGATCGTCGAAACGGCCATCGAGGCTCGGGGCGCCGAGCGTGGTCCAACCGTGCGCAACGTATTGGTATGGAGCCTGGGCCTTGTTGTGGTGGCAATGGCGATCGTCTGGCTTGTTTTCTTCAGGACCTAAACCGGGCCAGTTGCCGGTCGCAGCAGATGCAATGGTGAGCTTCGACTGACACGAGTTGAGCCTGACGACGGTCCATTCGAGTCGCGGATAACACCACCGCCATCAAATACCATCAATGGAGACTCACTATGGAATTGATCCTGATCATCGTCGTGCTGGTGCTGCTGTTTGGTGGCGGTGGATACTGGGGCCGGCGCCGAGGTCATTGGTAACCGAACGCATCGCACCGCTCAGGAGCGAGCAAGCTCACGTCCGACAAAAGCGGCGCTCACAAACGCGAATTCACCCTGTTTAGGCCGGTCGGCTCTCTGTGGCAGCGAGGCTATTCCGATGAGGGGCCCGCCGGAGCCTGTCGGCGGGTCTTCTTATGCAACTGGTGCTTCAGCAGCCTTGATCAGCTGTCTGCCCGGAGGCCGTGGCTCCCTGGGCTTGCTGTGCAGCCGTGGGGTGGCCTTGCATCTGTTTCTGTGCATCCTCAGAGGATGCGGCACCGCCTGCAGTCGCGCAACCCAACACGCCTGACCTGCTTTAATCGCTCGTGGTCCTTCGTTTTCCTGTTTCGGGTCAATCCGTCGTCAGTCACCGGGAACTGAATTTCGGCTCGCCGCTTATATTCGCGCAACACACGAGTGACTTCACTCACTCCAGGAATAGCGCGGTTAATCAGGTGCCCTTATGTCGCTACTTCGCTTTTGTCGGAGGTCTGCTGCTCGGGATGCTGTTCATTGCAGACTGGTATCTTCCGAGCGCGTCCTCTCAAACTTTTTTTCGCGAAGCAAGCTTTGACAGGTCGATTATCCGCGTCAAATCGGCACACAAATGGCCTGAACCCATAACGATCGACACCAGCCTGCCGACGATCATCCCACCACTCCCGGTCTTGGCAAGAGCCATCGCCATCAACCAACCGCGTGAAGCGTTTGCCGAGCTGACCCCTCCATCGCCGAAAGCCTCGGAATATCCCGGGACGATCAGAGCGAAGCACAAGGTCGCTGCAAGAGCTCGACCGAAGCGAATCGCGGATTACCGAGCGACGCCAGAGGCGCTGCCCTCCGGTTGGCTGCCGCGGCTATGATCCCTCGCCGCGTGTTGTGCAAGAACTTCCGATAGGCGGCCCTAGTCGGACTGCAGCATCGGCGCCACTTCGCGCGCGACCTGCACCAGCGCGGCAATCAGCGGCGTCATCGGATCACGCTGCGGGATCACCATGCCGATGCTGTAATTCACCACGGGATCCACGATCGGAATGCTGCGGACGGCATCCGCCAGCCCGAGAGTCTCGGCGAGCTTCGCAGGCATCACGCTGGCCCAGCGTCCGGTCTTCACATGGGTGTAGAGAACGAGCAGCGAGTTCGACGTCAAGGTCGGGGTCGCTTCGGCACCGACCGAGCGCAGCGCACGATCGATGATGCGCCGGTTCTGCATGTCGTCGGTGAGCAGGCACAGCGGCACCTGCCCCACTTCCGTCCAGGTGACCTGCGCGCGATCCCCGAACATCGCATCCGGCGCGGTCAGGAGCCGATAACTCTCGTTGTAGAGCGGGATGGTGCGAACCTTCCCGATCGGTTCGTTCTCGATGTAGGTCAGCCCGGCATCGACCTCCAGGTTTTCCAGAAGCCCGAGCACGTCGGCCGAGGTGCAGGAGACGATACGAAACCGCACGTCCGGATGGCGGGCGCGGAACGGTGTCGTCAGCGCGGCGACCATGCCGAGCACGGTCGGAATCGCGGCGATCCTGATCTCGCCGGAGAGCTGGTCCTTGAGGCCCTTGATCTCCTGGCGCATCGCGCGCGCATCGCCGACGATGCGCCGTGCCCAGTCCAGCACCCGTTCGCCCTCGGGCGTAAAACCCTGAAAGCGCGAGCCGCGCTGCACCAGCATCACGCCGAGGATCTCCTCGAGCTGCTTCAGGCTCGTCGACATCGTCGGCTGCGTGACCCCGCAGGACTCGGCCGCCCGCCCGAAATGACGCTCCTTGGCCAACGCAAGCAACAGTTCAAGCTTTTCGATCAAGCCACGAAGCCTTTCCGGGATCACTCAATACGTATCGACCAATAACACGGCAACGCCGAACAAGCAGGCCGATTGTCACGACATTGCAGCGCCATCATGGCTTTCATAGCGATCTTAAATCATGCGATTTCAATATCTTATCGATACGCTTTCGCAATCGCAGCATGAAACAGCTTTATTGATTGTCCGATGATTTTGCCGCTCTGATCGTCCAGCAAGCAACACCACGAAGAGTGCAACGGATGACGCCAGACTACGAGCGATGGGATGCCGAGCGCGGCGGCGAGATCATCGCCGAACATGCCGGGTGCGAGGGTGCAACATTAGTGATCCTGCACGCCCTGCAGGAGGCTTTTGGTTACGTGCCGGAGGCCGCCATTCCGATGGTCGCATCCGCGCTCAACATGTCGCGTGCCGAAGTTCATGGCGTGTTCACCTTCTACCACGATTTCCGCGACAAGCCGGCCGGGCGCCATGTGCTGAAACTGTGCCGGGCGGAGGCCTGCCAGGCCGCGGGCGGCGACGCGCTCGCCGAGCGTGCCGAGGCGAAGCTCGGCATTGCGCTTGGCAACACGACCGCCGACCGGCGGCTGACGCTCGAGCCGATCTACTGCCTCGGGCTTTGCGCCACCGCGCCCTCGGCCATGCTCGACGGCCGCCTGATCGGACGGCTCGACGAGGCGCGTATAGATGCGATCGTCGCGGAGACGCAGCGATGACCTTGCAGATCTTTGTACCGCGCGATGCGGGCGCGCTCGCCGTCGGGGCCGATGAGGTGGCGCTGGCGCTTGAGCAGGCGGCAGCACACCGTGGGATTACCATCGAGATCGTCAGGACCGGCTCGCGCGGCCTGTACTGGCTCGAGCCGATGGTCGAGTTCGCGACGCCGGGCGGACGTATCGCGTTCGGTCCGGCCAGGAGCCAAGACGCCACGACCCTGCTCGAGGCGATGGCAACGGACGGTCCGCATCCCCTGCGGCTCGGCGTCGCGGAGCAGATTCCCTGGCTGGCGCGGCAGACCCGCCTGACCTTTGCCCGCTGCGGCGTGGTCGATCCGCGATCGATCGGGGATTACGAAGCCCACGACGGTTACAAGGGCCTCGAACGTGCGCTGGAGCTCGGTCCGGACGCCATCATCTCCGAGGTGACCGCGTCGGGATTGCGGGGCCGCGGCGGCGCCGGCTTTCCGACCGGCATCAAATGGAAGACGGTGTCGCAGGCCAAGGCCGACCGCAAATATATCGTCTGCAATGCCGACGAGGGTGACAGCGGGACCTTTGCCGACCGGATGATCATGGAAGGCGACCCCTTCCTGGTGATCGAGGGCATGACGATTGCGGGCATCGCGGTCGGTGCGACCAAAGGCTACATCTACATCCGCTCGGAATATCCGCATGCGGTCGCGGCGATGAACGCGGCGATCCTGGCGGCCAGACAAAGCGGTCTTCTCGGCGAGCGCATCGGCGGGTCAAAGTTCAGCTTCGACATCGAGGTCCGCGTCGGCGCCGGAGCCTATGTCTGCGGCGAGGAGACCTCGCTGCTGGAAAGCCTCGAAGGCCGCCGCGGCGTGGTCCGGGCCAAGCCGCCTTTGCCGGCGCATCATGGCCTGTTCGGCAAGCCGACCGTCATCAACAACGTGCTGTCCTTCGCCGCTGTTCCCTTCATCCTGGCGCGCGGCGCCAAGACCTACGCGGATTTCGGCATGGGCCGGTCGCGCGGCACGATGCCGATCCAGCTCGCCGGGAATATCTGCCACGGCGGGCTGTTCGAAACCGCCTTCGGCATTACGCTCGGTGAACTCATCGACGACATCGGCGGAGGCACCCTCTCCGGCCGTCCGGTCCGCGCCGTCCAGGTCGGCGGCCCGCTCGGCGCCTATTTCCCGCGTGCCCTGTTCGACACCCCGTTCGACTACGAGGCGTTTGCCGCGCGCGACGGGCTGATCGGGCACGGCGGCATCGTGGTGTTCGACGACCGCGTTGACATGGCGAAACAGGCCCGCTTCGCGATGGAGTTCTGCGCCATCGAATCCTGCGGCAAGTGCACGCCCTGCCGGATCGGTTCGACGCGGGGCGTCGAGACCATCGACCGGATTCGTCGCGGCGAGCGCCTCGCGGAGAACATCGCTGTCATCGAGGATCTCTGCAACACCATGAAATTCGGTTCGCTCTGCGCGCTCGGCGGCTTCACGCCCTATCCCGTGATGAGCGCGCTGAAACATTTCCCTGAGGACTTCGGGTCCACGCCAACGCGCCTGCAGGCCGCGGAATAAAGGACGCTTCCCCATGTCGCTGATCCAGGAAACCGATTTCGGCACACCGCCGTCCAAATCCACCGCGCTGGTGACGCTCACCATCGATGGCCAGCAGATCACCGTGCCCGAGGGCACCTCGATCATGCGCGCGGCGATGGAGGCCGGCACGCAGATCCCCAAACTCTGCGCCACCGACATGGTGGATGCGTTCGGCTCCTGCCGGCTCTGCCTGGTCGAGATTGATGGTCGCGCGGGCACGCCGGCCTCCTGCACCACCCCTGTCATGCCGGGGCTCGTCGTTCGCACCCAGACCGAGCGACTGAAGCAGCTGCGCAAGGGCGTGATGGAGCTCTACATTTCAGACCATCCGCTGGATTGCCTGACCTGCGCAGCGAATGGCGATTGCGAACTGCAGGACATGGCCGGCGCCGTCGGACTGCGCGACGTTCGCTATGGCGCTCAGGGCGAGAACCACGTCTTCGCCGAAGCGAATGGCAAGGCCAATGCCGCCTGGATGCCGAAGGACGAGTCGAACCCCTACTTCACCTACGATCCGTCCAAATGCATCGTCTGCTCGCGCTGCGTGCGCGCCTGCGAGGAAGTGCAAGGCACCTTCGCGCTGACCATCTCCGGCCGCGGCTTCGACAGCCGGGTCTCGCCGGGCATGAGCGAGAGTTTTCTGGGCTCGGAATGCGTCTCCTGCGGTGCCTGCGTGCAGGCCTGCCCGACCGCGACCCTGACCGAAAAATCCGTGATCGAGATCGGCCAGCCCGAGCATTCCGTGGTCACGACCTGCGCTTATTGCGGCGTCGGCTGCGCCTTCAAGGCGGAGATGCGCGGCGAGGAAGTGGTGCGCATGGTGCCGTACAAGGACGGCAAGGCCAATCGCGGGCATTCCTGCGTCAAGGGCCGCTTCGCCTGGGGCTATACCACGCACAAGGAACGCATCCTCGAGCCGATGATCCGCGAGACCATCGATCAGCCCTGGCGTGAAGTCTCCTGGGACGAAGCCTTCAGCTTCGCCGCGCGCAAGTTCCGCGGCATCCAGGCGACCTATGGTCGCGACGCCATCGGCGGCATCACCTCCTCGCGCTGCACCAACGAAGAGACCTATCTGGTGCAGAAGCTGATCCGCGCCGGCTTCGGCAACAACAATGTCGACACCTGCGCCCGCGTCTGCCATTCACCGACCGGCTATGGCCTGGCGACCACCTTCGGCACCTCGGCCGGCACCCAGGATTTCGACTCGGTCGAACATACCGACGTGGTGATGATCATCGGCGCCAACCCCGCTTCGGCGCATCCGGTGTTCGCCTCGCGCATGAAGAAGCGGCTGCGCCAGGGCGCCAAGCTGATCGTGATCGATCCGCGGCGCACCGAGATGGTGGAAGCGCCCCACCTCAAGGCGCTGCATCTGCCGCTGCTCCCGGGCACCAATGTCGCGGTGCTCACCGCGCTGGCGCATGTCATCGTCACCGAGGGACTGCTCGACGAGGCCTTCGTCCGCGAACGCTGCGACTGGAGCGAGTTCGAGGACTGGGCGACCTTCGTCTCGCTAGCCCAGAACAGCCCGGAGGCGACCGCGATCATGACCGGCGTCGACCCGAAGGATCTGCGCGAAGCGGCGCGGCAGTTTGCGACGGGGGGCAACGGCGCGATCTATTACGGCCTCGGCGTCACCGAGCACAGCCAGGGCTCGACCACGGTGATCGCGATCGCCAATCTCGCCATGGCGACCGGCAACATCGGCCGTCCCGGTGTCGGCGTCAATCCGCTGCGCGGCCAGAACAACGTCCAGGGCGCCTGCGACATGGGCTCGTTCCCGCACGAACTGCCGGGCTATCGCCACATCTCGGGTGACGCGGTGCGCGATCAGTTCGAGGCAATGTGGAACGTCAAGCTCAACCCGGAGCCGGGCCTGCGCATTCCCAACATGTTCGATGCCGCGATCGACGGCAGCTTCAAGGGCCTCTATGTGCAGGGCGAGGACATCCTGCAGTCCGATCCCAACACCAGCCACGTCGTGGCGGCGCTGTCGGCGATGGAATGCATCGTCGTCCAGGACCTGTTCCTCAACGAAACCGCGAACTACGCCCACGTCTTCCTGCCGGGTTCGACCTTCCTCGAAAAGGACGGCACCTTCACCAATGCCGAGCGGCGCATCCAGCGCGTCCGCAAGGTCATGACGCCGCGCAACGGGCTCGGCGACTGGGAGGTCACCATCGGCCTCGCCAGGGCGATGGGCTTCGAGATGACCTACAGCCATCCCTCCGAGATCATGGACGAGATCGCGGCCCTGACGCCGACCTTCGCGGGCGTCTCCTACGCCAGGCTCGAGGAGCTCGGCTCGATCCAGTGGCCCTGCAACGACAAGGCGCCGCTCGGCACGCCGGTGATGCACATCGACGGCTTCGTCCGCGGCAAGGGCAAGTTCGTCATCACCGAATACGTGCCGACCGACGAGCGTACCGGGCCGCGTTTCCCGCTGCTCCTCACCACCGGGCGCATCCTCAGCCAGTACAATGTCGGCGCCCAGACCCGCCGCACCGACAACGTGGTCTGGCATGGCGAGGACCGGCTGGAAATCCATCCCCACGATGCCGAGCAGCGTGGTATCAGCGATGGCGACTGGGTCAGGCTGACCAGCCGCGCCGGCGAAACCACCTTGCGCGCGCTCATCACCGATCGGGTCGCGCCGGGCGTGGTCTATACCACCTTCCATCATCCCGACACCCAGGCCAACGTCATCACGACGGAGTATTCGGACTGGGCCACCAATTGCCCGGAATACAAGGTCACCGCGGTGCAGATCTCGCCGTCGAACGGCCCGTCCGACTGGCAGAAGGCCTATGACGAGCAGGCGCGGCAGTCGCGTCGTATCCTGCCCGCCGTGGAAGCGGCGGAGTGACGATGCACGCGCCAGTCCGTATCGTCGACCGCAGCGCCTGTCGCGGCGGTCACCTCGAGCGCGGCGCGCGCCGCGTTGCCGAGGAGACGCCGATCGCGCTGACCTATAACGGCGGCACCTACGCCGTGATGATGGCGACGCCGCATGATCTCAGCGATTTCGCCGTCGGATTCAGCCTCAGCGAGAGCATCGTGCAATCGCCGGACGAGATCCTCTCGCTGGACGCGATCGAGCTCGACGACGGCATCGAGCTGCGGATGTGGCTTGCGCCCGCCACCGCCGACCGTATCGCCGAACGGCGGCGCCAGATCGCGGGTCCGACCGGCTGCGGCATCTGCGGCATCGAGTCGATCGCCGAGGCGATCCGCCCCGCGGCGATCGTTGCTGGCGGACGCGGCTTCTCCGCAGCCGACATCACGACGGCGATGCAGGCGCTTCCCCCTTTGCAGAATATCAACATCGAAACCCGCGCCGTTCATGCCGCGGCGTTCTGGACGCCGTCGCGCGGCATCGTCGCGCTGCGCGAGGATGTCGGACGCCATAATGCGCTGGACAAGCTTGCCGGCGCCCTCGCCCGCGACGGGGTCGCGGCCGGCGACGGCATTGTGCTGCTGACCAGCCGGGTCTCGGTCGAAATGGTGCAGAAGACCGCGGCGATGGGCGCGCCGGTGATGGTCGCGGTGTCAGCGCCGACCGCGCTCGCCGTGCGCATGGCGGAGACCGCCGGCATCACCCTGGTCGCGGTGGCGCGCGCGGACGGCTTCGAAATTTTCACCCGCCCGGAGCGCATCGCGGCCTGCGCCGGTTGGCGCGACACCAACGCGCCGGAGCAAAGAGCAAGTGTCAGGGAGCGCATCCATGTCGGCTGATCGATTGATCTACATGGCCAACCAGATCGGCAAGTTCTTCCAGAGCCAGGGCCACGACAAGGCCGTGCCGGGCATTGCCGAACACATCAAGAAATTCTGGGACCCGCGGATGCGCCGGGCGATCTTCGCGCATCTCGACGCCGGCGGCGCCGGCCTCGACCCCAGCGTCCGCGAGGCCATCTCGACGCTGCAGAAGGTGCAGGTTGATCTTTGCGGCGTCATGACGGCTTGAGCCGCTGATCCCTGGGGTGGGTTGAGCAACTTGCGAAACCCACCGACGAGGACGCCCCGTCAACCCGCCAGTGTCGCGCGCACGCCGTCGATCACGAACTGCACGGCGAGCGCGGCCAGCACCACGCCGAGCAGGCGCGACAACACGACACTGACCGTGGTTCCGACCAGCGTTGCGATCCGCGCGGCCAGCAGGAACATGACGAAGCACAGCATCAGGACCGCCGCGACGACGGCCAGCAGGATACCGAGAAGCACGGGATCGCCGTTGGCACGGCCAGCCAGCAGGATTGCGGCGGCGATCGCGCCCGGGCCCGCCATCAGCGGAATGGCGAGCGGGAACGCGGCGATGTTGCGCACGTGCTCCTCGATCGCGTGCTCTGCTTCCTTTGATTGCCGCTCGATGCGCACGCCGAACACCATTTCCGACGCGATCGAAAACAGCAGCAGGCCGCCGGCGATGCGGAAGGCCGGCAGGCCGATCGAGAGCGTCCGCAGCAACCTGTCGCCGACCAACGCGGCACCGGCGAGGATCACCGCCGCGATCAGGCAGGCGCGCAACGCCACGGCGCGACGGGACCGGCTCGGCAAGCCATGGGTAATGGCTATGAACGTCGGCACCAGGCCGAGCGGATCGACCACGACGACCATCGTCACCAGCGCGGAGATCAGGAATTCGAGCGGCATTGGCATCGCATAGCCAATCGCGGTCTCTGGTGTCAAATAGGCTGCGAAAAGCGTCGGTCCACGGCACGCTACGGAGCTGGAGATGCGGCGCGATGAAATCGATATCGAGCAGGCCGCCCGTGTTCCTGGTCCCAGAGATCATCCTTCGCCTGTTTCCATCGGCACCGCGCTGCGGCGTTCGAGGACATCGCCAACGCGGCGACACGAAGGCGCCGTCGCAGCGCCTGCCCCGTCCGATCCGTCGTTTCCTTCCCGTGTTGCGGATGTAATAATCCGCTGCCAGGAGGAGCAGACTTTCATGACACGCGGCATCCGGTTTTGTCGCATCGCAGCACGCCTGACGGCTGCGGCATCGCTGGCACTTGGTCTGACCGGGGCCGGCAGCGGCGCCTGCGCCGATGAGCGGCCATGGCTCGATCGCAGCCGTGCAGCGGGCGAACGCGCGCAACTGATGGTCAGGCAGATGACGCTGGAGGAGAAATCCGCCCTGCTCTACGGCTACGGAACGCGCGAGATCGGCGGTGAGAGATGGCAGGTCTATGTCAGGGGCAACGCGCGCCTCGGAATCCCGGACATGGTGCAGGGCGATTCGCCCGCGGGCATCTGGCAAGGCAGCAACGATGTCACCCAACTGCCCGCCTCCATAGCGCTTGCTGCCACGTTTTCGCGCGACGCGGCGCGATCGTACGGGCGCCTGCTGGGGCGTGAAACCAGGGCGCTGGGATATGGCGTCATCCACGGCCCCAATGTCGACGTGCAGCGAGATCCAAGGCATGGACGCGCCCATGAGACGTTCGGTGAGGATCCGTGGCTGACCAGCGCCATCGGCACGCAGTACGTGCTGGGCGTCCAGGAGAACGCCGTGATGGCGGACGCCAAGCATTTCGCCGTCAACACCGTCGAGCAGGACCGCCGGAGCACGGATGCGCGGCTGTCCCGCAAGGTTCTCGAGGAACTCTATCTGTTTCCGTTTCAGGACGTGATCGAGGATGCCCACGTCGCGATGGTGATGTGCGCCTACACCAGGATCAACGGCGTGCACGCCTGCAACGACGACAACCTGCTTCAGGACGTGCTGCGCAAACGCCTGGGGTTTGACGGGATCGTCCGCACCGACGCCGGCGCCGAACATTCGCTGCGGTCGCTGTCGCTCGGTGTCGATCAGGAATTCCGCTCCGAGAAGCATTACGGCAAGGACCTGATCGCGGCCGTGACCAGGGGGGATTTTCCGCAAAAGGATGTCGACGCGGCCGTCGTCCGGATCGTCACAGCGATGATCAGATATGGAATCTTCGACGATCCGCCGCGGCGCGTCGGCGCCGATCTCGCCGCAAGCGGACGGCAGGCGCAGGGCATCGCGGAGCAATCGATCGTGCTGTTGAAGAACGACCAGGGCATCCTGCCGCTGGATCTGTCGACGCGCAGGGTCGCGGTGATCGGCGCGGCGGCCGTGGACCTGCGCATCCATGGCGGACCGACCAATCCGTCGCCCGCGGGCAAGATCGGCTTTCTCGATGCCATCAAGGCGCGGCTCCCCGATGCAAACATCGTCTTCAAGGCCGGCGTCGATCCGATCTACGGCATTTCGGCCGCGCGAGGCTTGCCGCAACTGCCCTCGGGGGCGCTGCGCGCGCCGGGTGATACAAGGGGCGCGCAAGGCGCCTATTTCGATGGCGACGGCAAGCCAATCGAATCCCGCGTCGACCGCTGCCTTTGCGTGAGCCAGGGCAGCCAGTTTTCCTCGACCGTCACCACGTCACAGGCCGCGCCGAAAGGCACGGCATCGGCGGTCTGGCGTGCGAAGCTGCTGGCCGATGTGGCTGGTCACTATCAATTCGACGCGGTGACGGAGGCGGCCGTCACGCTCTCGATCGACGGCGGACGCATCCTGTCCAAGGACAAGGGGCCGGCCGTTGCCGCCGGCGGCCTCGATCTTGCCGCCGGGCCGCATGACATCGAGGTTCATCTCGCGGGCGAAGGCAATCTCAAGCTTGGCTGGAATCCGCCCGCGCAATCGATCGATGCTGATATCGCTGATGCCGTCAGTGCCGCGTCCGCGGCGGATGTCGCGATCGTCGTCGTCCGAGATCTGGAGTCGGAGGAACTCGACCGTCCCACCCTCGCCCTTCCGAACGATCAGGACCTCCTCATTCAAGCCGTGCTCCGCGCCAATCCGCGCACGATCGTGGTGCTGGCGACGGGAAGCGCCGTCACCATGCCCTGGCTCGACACTGCACCGGCGGTCGTGGAGGCCTGGTATGGCGGAACCAGAGGCGCGGCGGCTTTGGCCGCGGTGATATTTGGCGACGTCAATCCCAGCGGCCGGCTGCCGATCACCTTTCCGAAAGGGGATGACGACCTGCCGACCGCGGACAAGACCCAGTTCCCCGGCGTCAACAGCGTGACGCTGTATCGCGAAGGTCTCGAAAGCGGATATCGCTACTTCAACGGCCTGAACGCCCCAAAACCTCTGTTTCCCTTCGGTTACGGGTTGTCCTATGCGACGTTCGCCTTCAGCGACATCGTTGCGGACCGCGCCGATTTCAGGATCGGCGATCCGGGTGAGGATGCGACCTTCAAGGGGCGCCCGGCCGTCACGGTCGGCGTGAAGGTGACGAATACGGGCAAGGTCAAGGGCGCCGCCGTTCCCCAGCTCTACATCACCTATCCCGAGGCGTCGGGCGAGCCTGCGGCGCTGCTGCGTGCCTTCGACAAGGTCGAGCTCGCGCCCGGGGAAACCAAGGCCGTCACCTTCGTTCTCGACCAGCGCGCGTTCTCCAACTTCAGCGAGCCGCGCAACTCCTGGATCGTCGACAAGGGGATCTACAGGATCTCCATCGGTTCGTCCTCCGCTGACCGCCCCTTGAGCCTCGAGGTGGAAGCGAAAGCGGGTCCTGAAGCTTCGAAATAAAGGCCGCGCATTGCCGAGCAGCCCGTAGTCCGTAGGGCTTGTTGGAGCCCACCGTATCAGCGCAAAGCGCGGCCCCGACGAGCGCGAGAGCGCTCGCGTAGCGATGACAGGCTCCGGCGTAACCCGTGCCAACATCGGCGCGAACGACCCGAAGCTGACGCGGCGGTGTCTTAAAAAAAATCATTCAGGGGTGTCGACGCGGGACCGTCTCGTTCGTCGTTCAGTGGAGGGCCGCGACAGAGCAAGGTAGCGGCGAGACAACCGGAAGGGCGTCGCCCGAGGAGGTTCTGATGTCGTTGATGGACCAAGCTGGGCCCGAAATGCGAACCCTGATGGCGGGTCTCATGTTCGGCGAGTCGCCACGTTGGCGCGACGGCCGTTTCTGGGTCTCGGACTGGGCCGCGCATGAGGTTATCGCCGTCGATCTCGATGGCAACAGCGAGGTCGTCGTTCGCGAGCCGTCCATTCCATTGTGCTTCGACTTCCTGCCCGATGGACGCATGGTGATCATGAGCGGCCGGCGTATCCTGCGCCGCGAACCCGACGGATCGCTGGCGATCCATGCCGATCTGAGCAGCCTCAGCAAGTTTGGCTGGAATGAGATCGTCGTCGACGGTCGCGCCAACGCCTATGTCAACGCGGCGGGTTTCGACCTGATGACCGGCGCCGATTTCGCACCTGGGACGATCGCCGTCGTCACAGCCGACGGCTCCGCCCGGCAGGTCGCAGACGGCATGGCCTTTCCCAACGGCATGGCCGTGACATCAGATAATTCGACCCTGATCGTGGCCGAGTCGTATGGCAAAAAGCTCACGGCCTTCGACATCGGGACCAACGGTGACCTTTCGCACCGGCGCGTGTGGGCCGACCTCGGCGACGGCGTTCCCGACGGCATCTGCCTCGATTCAGGGAACGCCGTCTGGTACGCCGACGTCCCCAACAAGCGCTGCGTGCGCGTTCGCGAGGGCGGCGAGATCCTGCAGACGATCAATCTCGATCGCGGCTGCTTCGCCTGCATGCTCGGGGGCACCGACAGGCGAACGCTGCTTCTGGTGGCGACCGAGTGGCGTGGCCCCGCAGGCATGAGCGACGGGCGGCGCACGGGCCAGCTGCTGACCATCAAGGCACCCGCGCCAGGCGTGGGCTGGCCATAGCCCGTAGGACGGGTTGGAGCCCACCGTATCGGCGCAAAGCGCGGCCCCGACGAGCGCAAGAGCGCTCGCGTAGAGATGACAGGCTCCGGCGTAACCCGCCGTCTTGTCGATCCATAACGGCGGATCATGATCCGCCTACGAGCTGCGACATCCGCGCGATCTATAATTCCGCCAAGGCGAGTACAAAAAGCCCCGGCGATGCCGGGACTTGAGTTGCCGGGATTTCGAGAAAATCAGTACTTCCCGACGACCGGACCACCCCAGTTGAAGCGGTAGTTGATACGCGCGGTGATGAGGTCCACATCTTGGCTGATAGAGTCGGTGCGGAATACGCCGCCGACCGGTACGACAGCGGCACCCAACACACCCGTCGACGTGAAGCTGCGACTATGGTGACCCATGAACAGGTGATCGTACTCGACCGCAACCGACCAATTCGGTGCGAATCCGTATTCGAGGCCCGTTCCGACGACACCACCCCAGCGTGTTTCACTCGCCGAATCGAACAGCGCGCCAGTGGTGGTCACCGTGCCTCGGTATTTGTCGTCGGTCACGGCGGCGCCGCCCTTCACATACCAAAGGATGTTGTTCCAGGCATATCCGACCTGGCCGGTGAACAGGCCGAACGCTTCAATCTTGGAATTGTTAGTCCAGGCGGGAATGAAACCGCTAACATTAGATCCCTTCAAATCAGCCCAGTCGCCCTGCGCTTCGAAACCAAACACCCAACCGGCGCTCTGCCAACGGTAGCCAATCTGACCGCCAACCACTCCGCCAGTCGCATCGTGACAGCCTTCACGGAAGGTGGGTACGACAGTTGCACCGGGGAAGTTCGTAATATCCCAGCACTTGTGGCTCGATCCCCAACCGCCGTTGGCGCCGATGTAGAAGCCGCTCCAGTCGTAGATCGCAGCCACCATCGGAGGTGGCGCCTTGGTGTAGGGACGTGCAGCCAGATCAGCGGCCGACGCGGGAACAGCCACGCCTAATGCTATTAGACCAGCCGTACCCACCAGAAACTGCTTCATGGTATTTCTCCATCTCCGTCGCTTCTGATTTATCTGAAACGACAAATGCACTCGCGATCGCCTAGAGTTTGTTCCGGAAAATTGCGATTGATTCCAGCTTCTACCTTGAATGGTAGACGATCAGGCTCTAAGATTCCGTGCCATAAATGCAACTACCGGTTTTTAAATACGGCAGAAAAACGATCAGTTGCATTTAGGAGCAGGTGCAAGAGGTGCATGCGTCCGGAAATGGCACACTGCGTCATGTGGCTTTGCGGCACGATTTGATCGCTATCCGGGTTAATCGGATATGGCCGGACTTTGTGCTGGCTCGACCGGGTTGCGATTGGATGCACTCCGGACATCGACTGTGCATCGCAGCATTGAAGACAATGTTGAGTTGTGCGGGAGGCAAACAGCAATCCTCGCCTCTACAACGAGGGCTTGGCCCCGGGCGGTTTACGGCGTTATCCTGATTCCAGCGATTTATGTGACGCCGTCGGGCGCAACGTGATTCATGCGACTGATCGTCGGTCGCAATGCGCGTGAGTCGTCTTAGCCACATACTTTCATCTCGGATCGTACACCGGTTTGCCGAATGAAAAATGCTGCAAGCCGAAGTGACCGGTCAATCGTGGAGGCGAAAATGCGAAATCGCCGGCCCCGGCTCATAGAGCTAGCAACCTTAAGCTTTACGGCACTTGCGGCAATCTCGGCCGCAGCGCAGGTGAAGTACGATTTCGGTGCGACTGACACCGTGCCGCAGCTCTCTGTTGCTCGGAGCACCACTCAAATTCCTCACGCCCCAAGAGATTTGCAGGGACTCCATCTAGCGCAATCGCCGACGCCGCAGACCGCTCCGAAGGCCGATCAACTGATCGTTCCAGGCGAGCGCATCGGACCTCTGCGGCTTGATGCAAAGGTCGGCGAGATCGTGAAGCTCCTCGGGCCTGGAACGCTGAAGCCTGGCGGCTGGCGTTTTTCGAAGATGCAGACATGGGATGCGATCGGCGTCTGGATTGATTTCGATCCGGGAACGGGCAACGTCCTGTGGATAGGGACTGAGGCGAGCGGCTCAAGTCCATGGGCCGAGTATTCCACCCCTGAGGGCATTCGCATCGGCGCGAAGCGCGATGATGTGCCGGCCGCCATGGGCTCTCCCGAGCGAACCGTATCTGCCGGCGGTTTGACGAGTTTTTACTATGATTCCCGCGGCCTCCGGCTGACTTTGGCGGATACGGGTCCTCATGCCGGAACGGTTGGCGAGATACGTGTCGTCTGGCCGTCGGTTCCGCGCGGCGACACTCTCATCGTCCCCAATAAACGCATCTCGACCCTCGAGGTGGGAATGCCGATTGACCGCGCGCTCACCCAGCTCGGCGGCGGCTATCATCGCGGCGAGAGTGCGCCGGGATTTCATCTCTATTACTGGCCACATTTGGCGCTGAGCATGGTGGAGACGGGCGGTTATGTAAATTCGTTGCGCGCGGGCCGCGACAAGCCCGCCGACGCGCTCGGGATACGCTACGCGACCGCCGACAACCTCGGCGAAGGGAGCGCTGTTGCCGAGGTCAAGCGAACATTCGGCGAGCCCCAGCGAACCCAATTGGGCTCGGGCAAGGAAGGTCTGGACTCATGGATTTATGACTCGTGGGGAATTGCGTTCGCGTTGGATCATGAGCAGAAGGTTAGGCTGGTTGACGTATTTCGCTCCAGCGGGACGATTGCCGATTTCGACAAGATCATCGCGCGCGATCCCAAGCTCGCCGTTGCGTACCTCTACCGGGGCTCTGCGTTTGGCGCCAGGGGCGAGACCGACCGCGCCATCGCCGACTTCAACGAGGCGATCCGGCTCGATCCTAATAACGCCCAGGCCCTCAACGGCCGCTGCTACACGCTCGCGATCATCGGCCAAATGCAGCAGGCACTGACCGATTGCAACGAATCGTTGCGGCTGGCGCCAAACGATGAGTATGCTTTCGACAGTCGTGGCTTTGCCTATCTGAAGTCCGGTCAGTTCGACGCCGCTATCACCGATTACGACTCCGCGCTGAAACTCCATCCAAAGATGGCGAGTTCACTCTACGGGCGAGGCGTTGCCAAGCTTAAGAAGGGCGATAGCAGCGGCGGCAGCTCCGACATCACGGCAGCGAAGGCGATCCAAGCCAACATTGACGAGGAATTTGCGCGCGACGGGGTGAAATGAACCGAAAAGGTCGAGCCTGTGCGCGACGCTCTCGTCAGACGCGGTCTCGGACCGAGGCGACCGCTTGGCACCTTTGAAACATGCCGACCGGCTCTGAGGATGTCCGTTTATCGGGGTAGACCGCCCACGGTCAAAATGACGCGTTTGACCGAAGCGGACGTGCAACACGTTGATAGCCAATGTCGAACGAGTCGCCAACAAGGTCCGGCTGACGCATTTCATTCAGGGCTTAAGAGATGCTGGCTATATCGGGCGGCGTACCAGCGAGCGGCGTAAAACAGCAGCCTCGGCGCAGAATGTGCCAAGACCGCGTGAATCTTCTGGGGCGCCCTGTTCCTCAACTATAGTTCACCAGACCAGATCATCTCCTTCATCCGTTCGAAGACCGCGGGATCAGCCGCACACCTGGACAGGTCGGATGCGCCAGCCATACCGGGTATGCACGTGCTGCCGCACCACGTAGCAGCCGCCATCGCCATAGTAGGAATCGTCGTAGGCGTAGTCGTCGTAGGGATAATCGCCATAGTAGGCGTACGGGTAGCCTAGTCCGAGTGCAAATGCACCGAACGCAAATCGTCGCCCGTGGTGAAATCCGTGGTGGAAACGGCCGCCGTGGAAACCATTGGCTGCGAAGGCGCCACTGCGAAATCCACCACCGCCAATAGCGGCTGCGCTGCCCGCCCCAATGGCAGCTGAACGGAAACCGCCTCCAGCCCCTATAGCCGCCGCGCGGAAACCGCCGCCTCCGATAGCGGCTGAATGGAAACCGCCACCGCCAAACCCGCCACCGTGGAAGCCGCCTCCACCGCCACCGTGGAAGCCGCCGCCACCGCCGCCGTGGAAGCCGCCGCCACCGCCGCCATGGAAGCCACCGCCACCGCCGCCGTGGAAGCCGCCGCCGCCAAAGCCGCCGCGAGCCGAGGCGACGCTCGGGGCCAGCATGCCGACCGAGGCAGCTGCGAATAAAGCTATCATCGTTTTGCGCAACATGACCGTGTCTCCCTGATAAATCACTCCCAGTGATTAGACGCCCCCAGCGAGATATAGTTTCGGCTTCAGGGGAAGTTGATGGGTCAGTGTCATTACATCTCCAAATCATTATGCGGACTGGAGCGTTTAAGGCCGAAATGGTGACGGCACCCGAAGCGAAGCGTCAAACCTGAGCCGCTGGCAGCGGCGGCAATTGCTTTTCGGGAACACTCTCGACGCTCCGCCAAACGGGTCAACATCAACTCTGACTGGTCAGCCGATCAGCTCTCGAAGTCCGAGTTGGTGATCCATCTCAACACGGCCAAGGCGCTCGATCTTGCCGTGCCGCCCACGCGGCTTGCTCGCGCCGACCAGGTAATCGAATAAGGTTCACGACTTCAGGCCCTGGCACCTTTGAAACATGCCGATGAACACCGAGAATGTCTTTATCGGGGTAGACCGGAAGTCATCGGCCGACCGTCAAAACGTCGCCTTTGGTACACTGCGTCATGTGGCATTGCAGCACGATGATCGCTATCCGGGCTAAACGGACATGGCCGGACTTTGGGCTGGCTCGACCGGGTTACGATTGACCCCGGCGTAACCCGCCATCTTGGCAATCCATAGCGGCGGGTCATGATCCGTCCTGCGCGCTCTAGTGGATGATCTGGTTCAGGAAACTCTTCGCTCGCTCGGTGCGGGGCGCGTGGAAGAAGGTGTTGGGATCGCCTTCTTCGACAATGGACCCTCGATCCATGAAGACCACCCGATCAGCAACTTCGCGCGCGAAGCCCATTTCGTGCGTGACGCAGACCATGGTCATTCCCTCTTGTGCGAGCTCCACCATCGTTTCGAGCACCTCCTTGACCATCTCCGGATCGAGCGCGGAAGTCGGCTCGTCGAACAACATGATCTTTGGCTGCATGCAAAGCGCACGCGCGATGGCGACACGCTGCTGCTGGCCGCCCGAGA
>Ga0307509_10004516_pt1 | contig 20008 bp, 12 predicted proteins | sample 10_EM_MG_FD_202245 | JGI IMG/M metagenome (GOLD analysis project Ga0307509, IMG submission 202245) | Populus trichocarpa ectomycorrhiza microbial communities from riparian zone in the Pacific Northwest, United States - 10_EM | ecosystem: Host-associated > Plants > Roots > Unclassified | place...
AAACGGCGGAAAACAACGGAAAACAGCGGAAGACGGCGGGGGACGGCGGGGGACGGCATGGGGCGGCATGGGACGGCCGGGGACGGTGGGGGACGGTGGGGGACGGTCCTTCACTCGGATGAGTGGGGCAAGTTCCAGAAAAGACCGGACGGGACGACAGAATGCCGTCCGTCCTCGTCTTTGATTTTTACTTGTCGGGCAACTTTAGAAAATGACCGGACGGGACGACAAACTGCCGTCCGTCCTCGTCCTGGCTCAGGACGGACGGACTGCCCCGTTGCGAACACTGGGCAAGATGGAGAGGACAATCTCAACTCAAGTTGGTTCCCCGGCACTAAAGCAAGTTGTGGATAAATTCTAGGCATAATCGAGCGGTAATGAACAATGGAGATCATACCCAGGCCAGAACTTTCCCCCCAAAAAAATTCACAAAAATCCTCTTCTCCAACCTCAAGTCTGAGTTTTGTTGACTCAAGCTATGCCTCATAAAGCACCACTTATATTTTTTCGCTTGGCAGAGACAGTTGCTCGACGACCTTTCAAGGTGTACGGTACAGTACACTGTACTGTACTCAGAGTCCGACCGGGGATTTTAGACATAATTGGCCAGATCTAAGCCTAACTAAATTGAGGAACAACGGTTGCAATCCTCCTTTGACCCCTGGTGTTGGGTTGGGAGAGGATATGTCGGGTGTGTTGCCCAGGCGGACAGGGTAACACACAATAGCTTATTTGAGCGGGAGTGTGACGGAGTGCACGAATATTTCCCACCATCCGCTTGACTACCGTATGATACTTGGGACAGTAGAATCGGGGATATGATATACCTGTATTGTGGCTACTGACAGTTACAAGTAGGACAGCCTCCGGCGCATCTATAGATAAAAAAATAAATTAATATAGTAACTGTATTTCCTTCTTGAATTGATACAGTCGTATTGCTTTGCTTTTTAACTGAGGTTTATTGTTCGCAACTAGCGGCACACCCCGGGTGACCACAAAAAAAAAGGAAAATGTAACCCTTACCCTTATCGAGGGTGGCATGGAATTCTCAGAAATGGGTCTGCGATTTTTTATGACAGCTCGCAAGGAAATTTATTTCGATATCCGAGAAATGTCTATTAGCGAATAGAGCTAGGGGCCTAACCGAGGGGGTGATCCAACAAATTTTATTATCTAGGGCTGAATCCCCAGCATTATTGGTAAAAATAACAGGGGGGTAAGAATATTCTGAACCAGTGTCCGCAATTGCATTACTGACCTGTTATATGCCACCAAGACAACAGTGCAGGCCTGCATAGCCCTTCTCGTTCTACCCCACACGGCAAACTGGCAATGCAATTCATGGCGGGTTGCACAACCTCAAGTCCTAAGACTAATCTTGTGACAATTATGCTCCCTGCCGGAGTTCCGGGGGTGAGGCTCAGGCGAATTTCCCATTTCAATACTGTACAGTACTCGAGTACTCGAGTAGCGACAATTGGGGCGGGATTAGTGGCTCGAGGGGTCTATAGGTGTGGGGGCGAGTTAACGGTAGTTACCTAGAGGAAGTACCTGCCTAGAGTCTGGTGGAATTTGCAAACATCCGAGGCAATGCTTGGTTTTGATCATCTGGAAACTAGAATTTAGAACGGTGGAAAATTAGGTGACACTTCTGCCCAGTCTATCCGGAAATAATGCCGGTTGAGGCACCATCCTCTCGTTTTACCACCCAAATTCCAAATCTAGACAGTTGGGGGACAGGCGCCTGGTGAACGCGCAACTCAACTAAGGAGAGCCTCCCCAAGCCAACACCAACGAGGCTCTCTGCTCGAGTACTTATTACCTCCGGAGCAAGGAAACCTGGCTATCAAATATGAAAAACACCTGATTAGCGGTGAAGTGGTGCTCACGAGTGTGAGAATATAAGGAATTCTCTCCATTGAAGTTTTTCTTTTACCAATCGTAGTTTTGTGTGGGAGTGGGGAACCACATTATGTTAATTATTTCATTCTGATGCGCACTGGTTAATTATGAGCTATCAGTTGACGAGTTTTAAAATACTAAGGTATTACACCCGGGGGACAAAAGTGCATGAGTTTTTGTGAAACGCAGCCAGCGCTTAAAAAAAATCACCCCAAAACTGGCAAGACAAGAATCCTCTCCAATGCCGTCCACATGGCATACCAGCACACGCCAAAGAAAGAATACCGGGAAGGATGTAGAGGCCTTACTCCACCCGGCACGAACTCTCTCTTATACCCTTATAAACGGTGGATTTAGGCTGGGGTCTATCCGAGCACAGTGGGTCCACAGTAAGCCACAACCTAGGTTACCCGGCAGCGACCATCAACGAAGATAGAACTGTTATGCATATGACCATAAGCTTAGCACGAGACTCTATCTTCTTTACTAGGAGTGTGATTTCTAAGAGAGACTTGACTTGGGCATGCTAGGACTCTACACCGGGAGTCCGTAAAGGCGTGGTTGTTAAAGTTGGTGCTTTGTATGTTTTATTCCTAATGCGAAGATTTTTTTTAGCGATGGTTGCGTTGCACAAAAACTCATGCACTTTTCTCCTCCAGTGTACCGGTACTCGAGTGGTTGTCTCATAAACTAGACCGCCCAACGCCCCGACTCTTCAGCCTCGGATATTACGGCTGAAAACAGTGTTTTGCAGTAAGCTGTGAGGCGGAGTCAGGTCGCCGCAATCGATAAATTGTCCGATGTTTTGGTATTTCCTTGGCATGGAAATGACTGGTTGATAGTTGCTACAAAAGGAGCCAGACCCGACCCCCTTTTCTCCGCTTTCGCACAGAAAGGTTTCGTAAATTAAACTCGTCTATTTACCTTACATACCTGTATCGCTGTATCTTACTATTTCTACGCTTAACTCACATTTTGGATAGAACATCATGGCCCAGACAACGCACACACAATCGATTACATTCGGCAATAACAATGCCAACTGCAGTACCACAATAGGGAGCTACAACACGACCACCACCACGATATACAACTCGGACGAAGATGCAAAGATCATGGGTTGGCTCTCTCCCCTGGAGTCGGATAACAGACACCACAGCTTGCGCACCGACAGGTTTGGGGGTGTTGGGGATTGGCTTTCTGGAACAAGCGAGTTTCGGGAGTGGAATGGGGGTGAGGGTGGGGCCGATCAAGCCGTCTTGTTTTGCTCCGGGGATCCAGGAGTGGGCAAGACACACCTGAGGTTAGTGGCCAGATTCTCTTAAGAAGCGAAAGTGAGTAACGGGTAGAAATTGTAGCTCCTTAGTGATTGATCGGTTGTGCGATCAGGCGAGGGAGGGAGGCCTAGCGGTTGCATGGCTGTACTGTGACTACAACTTTCAGCAAGAGCAGACCGTCACCAACATAATTGGAGCGATTTTGAAACGGCTAGTGCGCGGGGAGATCCCGGAGGGTATACGGGAAGCATTCCAGGAAGGGAGGAGGCCACCGCTTGAGGATTTGATGCGGATGTTGAAGACCGCTGTCGCTACGTTGCCCCGGGTTTTCATCTGCATCGATGCGCTAGACGAATGCCTGCCGAAGGATCTTCCCAAGCTACTCGAGTTGCTAAGAGATATTGTTCAGGTGTCCCCTAGGTCAAGGATATTCCTGACAGGAAGGTCCCATGTTGTGGGAACCATTCAAAAACAATTCATCAAGACGGTTGTTATACCCATCACCCCTAAGGAGGACGATATCAAGGATTACGTGGCGATGAGGTTAGACAGGGATGATATGCCAGAGGCGATGGACGATAGTTTACGGGCGGAGATTATGGGAAGTATTCTAGAAAAGATGTCCAATGTGTGCGTTAGCGCTTCCCCTCTATCAAAGATGTATACCCACTAACGGCGCCGTAGATTCCTCCTTGCATCGCTGAACATTGAGGCGGTTCTTGGGGAGGTGACAATTCGCCAAAGGAGAAAAAAACTGCAGGAAATGGAACGAGGCAACGGACTGAGGGATGCCTACACGGCAACCCTATCCCGGCTGAAGGCCCAGAATGGAAGCAGGGTGGGACTCGGGCTGCGAGCACTGATGTGGGTGTCGTATTTGGAAAAGCCATTACGGGCCGAGCAGCTCTGCCACGCCCTAGGAGTGGAGATAGGATCTACAAATCTCGATCTGGAAAACGTTCCAGCCATACGGACACTCCTATCATCTTGTCTAGGTCTTCTCACGGTTGAGGCGTCCTCCTCCATAGTCCGACTAGTACATTTCACTCTTCAGGAACATTTCTTAAACGATCCTACCATATTCCAGAGTCCCCACTCGGCCATTGCCGAGGTTTGCTTGACATATCTCAATTTCGGATCTGTTAGGGATCTTTCGCCTACCCTTCCGCCTGCCCCCTCGACAATGCCATTTCTGGAATATGCTTCTCTTCACTGGGCAGGGTACACGAAAAGGGGGATGACGGAAAATGTCAGAAGGCTTGCTCTTCAGCTTCTCGATAAGTTTGATGAGCATATATCTGCCCAATTCCTGTTATTGAAGTATGAGCAAAATAATTTCTTGGGTCCGAAATTTCGCGGGGAGGCGGGACCTGTTGGATTCACCGGGCTCCATGGGGGAGCATATCTTGGGATCGGGGAGGTGGTCGCCACGATAATGGAGATGAAGGAGTCGGATGCTAATGCAAGCGACTGCACGGGGAGTACGGCTCTCACATGGGCAGCTTACAAGGGACACGAGGAGGTGGTAAAGATACTTTTGCAATGTGAGGATGTTAATCCCAATCATGCCGTCACCAAATATGGGTGGACACCACTCGTGTTGGCCGCTGAGAGAGGGCATGAGGGCGTAGCAAAGATGCTTTTGGAACGAAAAGACGTCAATCCCGACCAGGCAGACACGGAATATGGCCTGGCGCCACTCTCATGGGCGGCCAAGCATGGACATGAGGGGGTAGTAAAGATGCTTTTGGAACGAGATGACGTCAGACCTGACCGAGTAGACACCAAATATGGCCGGACGTCACTGGCGTGGGCGGCGGAAGGTGGTCATGAAGTTGTCGTAAGGATGCTTTTGGGACGAGATGACCTCAACCCCGACCAGGTAGACACCAAATATGGCCGGACGCCACTGTCGTTAGCGGCTGCACGCGGGCATGAAGGTGTAGTAAAGATGCTTTTGGAACGAGATAATGTCAACCCCGATCAAGTAAACACCAAATATGGCCGGACGCCACTGTCGTGGGCCGCTGCAGGCGGGCATGAGGGGGTGGCAAAGATGCTGTTGGAACGAAACGACGTCAATCCCGCCCAGGTAGACACCCAGTATGGCCGGACGCCACTGTCGTGGGCAGCTGCAGGTGGTCATCAGGGTGTAGTGAGGATGTTTTTGGAACGAAATGACATCAATCCCGACCAGGCAGACACCAAATATGGTCGGACGCCACTGTCGTTGGCGGCTTCACGTGGCCATGAGGGGGTAGTAAAGATCCTTTTAGAACGAGATAATGTCAACCCCCACCAGGTAGAAACCGAATATGGCCGGACACCACTGTCGCTGGCGGCTGGGGGCGGGCATGAGGGAGCTGTAAAGATCATTTTGGAGCGAAATGATGTCAATCCGAACCAGGCAGACACCAAATATGGTCGGACACCACTCTCGTGGGCGGCTGAAGGCGGACATCAAGGGGTAGCAGAGATCCTTCTGAAACGAAATAACATCAACCCCGACCAGGTTGACACCAAATATGGCCTAACGCCACTCTCGTGGGCGGCTGTGGGCGGGCATGAAGGGATGGTAAAGATGCTATTGGAACGAAATGATGTCAATCCCGACCAGGCAGACACCGAGTATGGCCGTACGCCACTCTCACGGGCAGCTGCACGCGGGTATGAAGGGATAGTAAATATCCTTTTGGAACGAAATGACGTCAATCCCAACCATGCAGACACCAAATATGGTCGAACGCCACTCACGTTGGCGGCTGAACGTGCGTATGAGGGGATAGTCAAAATTCTTTTGAAACGAAATGACATCAATCCCGACCAGGCAGACACCAAATATGGTCGGACGCCACTCTCGTATGCGGCTGCAGGAGGGCATGAAGGAATAGTAAAGATGCTATTGGAAAGAAATGACGTCAATCCCGACCAGGCAGATACCGAATATGGCCGGACGCCACTGTCGATGGCGGCTGCAGGCGGGCATGAGGGGGTAGTAAGGATGCTTTTTGAACGAGACGACGTCAACCCCGACCATGTAGACACCAAATATGGCTGGACGCCACTTTCGCTGGCGGCTGCACGTGGGCGTGAGAAAGTAGTAAAGATGCTTTTAGAACGAGATAATGTCAACCCCCATGAGGTAGACCCTGAATATGGCCGGCAACCAATGTCGTTGGCGGCTGCACGCGGGCATGAGGGGGTAGTAAAGATCCTTTTGGAACGAAATGATGTCAATCCCGACCAGGCAGACGCGGAATATGGCCTAACGCCACTCTCGTGGGCGGCTGTGAACGGGCATGAAGGCATATTAAAGATGCTTTTGGAACGAAACGACGTCAATCCTGACCAGGCAGACACCGAGTATGGCCGGAAGCCACTCTCGTGGGCGGCTGCACGCGGGTATCAGGGAATAGTAAAGATTCTTTTGGAACGAGGTGACATCAATCCCGACCAGGCAGACACCAAATATGGTCGGACACCACTCTCGTTGGCAGCTGAACGCGGGTATGAGGGGGTAGTGAAGATGCTTTTGGAACGAAATGACGTCAATCCCGAAAAGGCAGACACCCGGTCTGGCCGGACGCCACTCTCGTGGGCGACTGCAGGCGGGCATTATGGGGTAGTAAAGATGCTCTTGGAACAAAATGACATCAATCCCGAACAGGCAGACACCGAATATTGCCGGGAGCCACTCTCGTGGGCTACTGAAGTTGGGCATGAGGAGGTAGTAAAAGGGTTTCTTGAGCTGAACGATGTCCGCACCACTATTCCAGACGACCAGAACCATGCCCCTCCACCGGCGGTACTGCCTATAGGGCACTATGGAGCTATCGACATCCCCATTAAACCAGATCATCTCAATTCCCACCCTTCAGACATCAGCTGCCAGGCACCTCCCTCTCCATCCGCCGATCTCCCGGAACAGGATCTAGTGGAGATTAAATTTAGCTCTCCTTATCCCGATACCGATATCAAAGATTCTAACATCCAGCCTCCACTCCCGCCGGCGAACTCCATTGAGCTAGTGCAAGTGCCGGAGCCTATAGATTCCGTCTCAGCCTCCCCAGATGCCCTCCCGGCCACCGAACCATCCATGCTGCTTCAGCTCGCTTCCCTGTGGCCCCTAAATTCCCTGCTCGGTCTACATAAATCTGATACCCCACCCGACAATACCCGCTCTGCCCTGCCAATTCTGCTCAACCGGTATTTGGCCATTGGCTCTTGCCTTTGTCTTTTGGTTACCGTGGTCTACCGTAAGAACTCGCCTAACCGAACCCCCCGCCACGGCGTTGGTACTTTCTTGGCTGGTAAGGCACTGCACCTCTTTCTTTTTGTCTTTCTTAAGTTGGGCTTGAGGAATAGGCGCTGGCGTGAGCTCCTTCGATCCAAGCGTAGATAGGCTTTCATAAGGGCGTTTTTCTAGTTTCTTCTGACTCCTTCATAATTATTCATCTTTTCTTTTATTCCTTCTTTGGCTGTTCACTCGGGGTTCTTGTTCGATATGTTCTCCGCCACCATTCCTGCTGTCCTGTCGTTCGTTATGTTGGTATTCATTTTGCATTTATTCTTTGTTGGGAATTAATTTAAAGTACAGTACAGTGCTTGACAAGCATTTGGTCAGAATAGATAAATGATAAGATCGAGGATGATCGTCCTAAATCCGTGAGCTGCTAGTTTACCCCGCTCCCCAAGTTCCCGAGTTATCACCAGCCGGTCCTATTATTGACCACGGGTTTCGCTCTCCAATACTTGCTCTTCTATTCCAAAGCCTGGCCCTGACCTTACTTTGCCGGATATGATTTTTTCTGTGATACCAGGGCAGGAGCAGCTGCTAGCAACCGAAGAGGCCAGCGTTAGTGTTACCTAGTTAAGCTAGATTTTGAAAATATGAGTCTCCAAACTAAGCGCCTGCCTACCGCGCGATGTCAAAAAAACGCGAACCCCTACAGGTTACAATCTAGTACTGTTGCGATTAAAAATGAGTTTTCTTAACTTACATGTTTCTTGCTTATCTGCGAATAACTCTTGCTTTCATAGATAGCTAGTCATGATCACGATCTTAGGGTTGAGGGTTATTGCCTTTCTGCAGGGGTTGTTGGTTGGGCTTGGCAGACAGGGGTTCTGTGCAAGTTAGGTTCTTTGTCACCTCTCACGCTTTCTCCCTTCCTTCCTTCTTCTCACTACCTGCGAGATCAACGACGAACACAGCACAACGGAGGAACCGTTTGACTGTGGTTTGAGGAAAGGAACTGGGCCTGTTTTTAGTTAGTTGAACAACCTGCTGGGTTGAATTTTCTTTGTGACGGAAATCTGATTCATGAGTGTAGATTTGTGGATTGGGTCTGCGGTTTAGTTTAGCTGGCGGGAATTGATCGTGACTTGTGTTGTTTGGTTTTCTACTTGAAGGTTCTAGAAAGTGATAGTGTTTTGTCTGTACTTCCTCCGTTCTAGAAAGTAGATACACTCAAACCCGAATTACCTGTTTTCAGTACGACAGCTTAATACTAGTGATAGTAATTCGAGGAACCTCAACAACAGAAACAAGAAATAAAATACACTTAAAATCTTGTATACCATCCTTCAGTATCAATGAGTGCCTTCATCCTCTCTGGCATGCTCTTTGCTATATTCTCAAAATATTCTGAATCTAGTAACTCCCAGCAATGTTCTACTTTTGTCGTCTTCCCTCCGTGGAGGTGTGACCTTTTGGTTCATCGGTAGATGTATACTTTAAAATTGTTGCCTTAGAGGAACCAGTCTCTTTTCAAATTTGATTTATTAAAATTGTAGCATCACAGAGACCGGGTAAATAGCCTTGCTCCAAGAGCAAAAGGGTGCCGCTGTCGGGGTGGGTAATTTGCTCAACCATTTTGGTTTGATTGCAAGGGAAGGAAATACTTTCATAGATCTTTCTCTGTGGTATGATACTTGGTTGTGACGCAAAGGGGTTCGCGTTTTTTTGACACCGCGCTGTACATTCTGATTTTTTTTACCTCCTTTTAAGCTATAGGTATAATCCATGAAATATGGGTAGTGCACCCTACCCCTGACCTTATATTACCATTACAAGAGCAAATATTCCCGGTATAATAAAGTGATTGAAATTAACCCACCAGCGCGCCCTCAAGGGGGTCGGTAATTGTAGTTTGGGGGATTCTGGCATGGTTGAATGGCACCGACCCAGCCGGAGTTCTGTTGAAGATTCATGCAGAACTCAAGGTTTTGCCCGTTGACAAGATTAACCGAGCATCAACCACATGTAAACTTAGGCAATAACAACCTCACCCCCCGCCCCCCACCCCAACCCCAACCCCAACACCAATATCGTGAGAGCCAAAGAGTTAAAAATTAAATTCACAGTAGAATATGTAGTAGGAACTAATATGTGATGAAGAGAAATTTCTTTCAGTGGTCTTAAAGGGTTAGGGCGATGAGGAATGTTGCGTTGCTCTCAATGGTCTGTGAGCCGTTAATATTGACCACCCACCATCCCCTACGGAGGAGAGGGAGGTTGTTGAGGAGTAAATTGAGTTAATTGTTCCGGTTGCTGAGCAATTGTGGCTTAAATAGGATAACCTAGCTGCAGTTTTTGGAGTAAAGGAAATTATAGGATGGAAGGCTGGAGAGTGGAACCTATGAGCTTGTCTTGTTCCGCTCCAGGAGCCCATGAGTGGGTAAGACCTATTTGAAGTGAGTATGTAGTTTAAGCGAAGCCAATGGCACTGACGGAGAAATTCTAGTTCTATGGTAATCGGCTGGCTGCTCAATGTGGCAAGGAATGAAGATATCAAAGCTGCATAGCTGCACAAATGTTCCCTTGCTCGACAAGGGCCGGCGACACAGTGAACCATGGGCAGACGAGTTTAGGGATCGAGAAAAGCTATCCTGGAGAAATGAATTATCGGCCACTGTTGCGAAGGTGGCCCCGGAAAAGACGTCTGATATGTATGTGGCAGAACTTAGCTCTTCCCTTCTATCAGACATGTATACTCTCCGAAGGCTGTGTAGATCACTCCTTGTTCCACCTATAATCAACGGTATTACAAGGGAGGTAACATTTCGTAAGAGAAGAGAAACTTGGACAGATAGCGTGTGGCAACAGCATGAGCGATGTCCACACTACCACTATAATCCAACTGGGAGCTTTGATGTGAAATGTTTCGGTGCTCGTAGCGAAGATGCTGATCTGGGTGATTTTTTCGGCACTGCTGTTATGAGCGGAGGTGTTCTGCCCACCTCGGAGTTGACATAGAATCCAGAGGGCACACGCGGGCCAACCTCACTCCCAGCACCTCGCTTAGACCCCCCACGGTCGAGGCACTCCCATCCATAGTCCACCTAGTGCGAGTACTCTTGAGGAGCACATCTAGAATAATTCTACAGTATTCCATAATCTTCAATCAGCAATCACTGTGGCTTACCTAACATACCACAATTTAGATATGTTAGGGCCTTTCCCTCTGACTCTACGCTTAGCTGCTCCTACCCTGTTATAACCAGAGCACCACTAGGATGTCTTGCATTACTGAGGCGCGTATCTAGGACATTTACAGGACTCCACAGTTCCAAACTGATTGATGGCGTTAGTGAAATGCCAAGAATTTATATAACAAAGATATGATGGCCAGTCGACTGCTGTGAGGTGGGTGAGGAAATTTGCTAGTTCATATTGACTCCTCTGTATCAACTGTTCACTCAACTAACTAGCGATAAAGAGAGGATTATATAAATCACAAAGAAGTCGTTTCTCAATAGATCACTACAAATCTATTGTTGTCCCGTATATCTCTTTCCCTTTTCATTACTCCTGTTTAAACAGGACAAATACAAAGACGTCCATGGTTCATCAACCCCGGGCACCCCACTCTTTCACTCTGGCTTCCAGTTCTTCCGCTTTCCTTCAGGCCCATACAACGAATGCATCCCCGAAGCCCAAGTGCATACCCGAAAACCACCCGAACAATGAAACAATAATGTCGTGAAGTTTTAGGGCAAATGGATGACTGCCGTTGTATTCACTTCCAGTACAGGAGCAATGGTGCGAGCGGGAGAGACAGAATAGTTTTTTTATCTAAAGAGTGAACGAAGAAGTAAGTTAGACGATAGGAATGAGAGTTATTATGAAAAGAAACGCAAATAGTAGGGCCTCTTATAGAGACAGAGTGGGCCAAAAATCATAGAGACAGAAAAGGAAAGAACCGAATGAAAAGTAGGAAATCCTCCACTATCTCATATCTCGAACAATACAGATACTTAAAGAGTGTCATAAGTTAGTAGGCAGCTAGTGCTAATCTGTTCCATCTCCAACATCCAGTGTTTCCACTATATAAGTCAAACGTAGAAAAGAGTTTTCCAAACACCGGATGGTTCCGTTGAGAGCGTGAAACACTAGGCCAGCCGTAGTAGGTGTCAACAAAGATGAGCACGCCGAGTGACGTCTCATGACTTCTAACACACGGAGTTGCATTTCGCGAGATCACTGAGACAGTTGTTGCGGTGTTGGAGAATAGGAATGGGATGTTAATGCGACCGGTTGCATGATGTTGAATGATAGGGCTTCTTATTCTCTATGATCTCGCAGGTGTGTTTGCTGTATAACAAAATGATAATATAGCTTCTTAATATCGTGTTATATGTGGCATTGGGTATCATATAAAATTGGAAGTGTAGATATAGAGGTGCATTTTCCCTTAGTTTACCATGTAGTAGGATAATAAAAGAGTGGAAATTTATCCTTAAGTCCAAACTATATTGCCTTCAAACCCTGTCTATACCTTGATCACAAAGCCAGTGATAAGAGAGCCAGATTTTTCAATATGTGGGATAGTGCTCTGACATGCGCTATTAGCAGAGCGCCTAGGACGATAGTAGAGATAGGTCTTCAGCGAGAAGACGACAATCCCGACCAGGTGTCTACCAGATATGTTAGGACCCAACTCTCGTTAGCCGCTATGTGCAGAAAGTACTCATAAACACGCTTTTGGAATAAGTGAAAGTTCATATCTACTGTGGAGTAATCGAATGTGGCTGAAGGCCACAGTGGTGGGCTGCTGGCAGCGGTGGTGGGGGGTATAGTAGTAAAGGTGCTTCTTGGGACTAGGGGTGTTGGTCCTGACTACTGAGGGTACGCAGATATGAGTGGGTATCATAAGATAGGATATAAAATGTTTAGGAACTGGAAGATGTTTGCTCAGCCCCGCAGATCGCTAGAAAACCACACCGCCCCTATCGCTGGCTCACTCCGAAAGTGACGGTAGAGTCGGTACAGCTAGTCAATACCAATTGTGTCGTAGCAGGTCGTGGCAGCCAGCCTTCTCTCTCGGCGACCTAGCTCACTTGTATACCTCGAGCCATTCCCCCTGTTGTTGAATGCTTGGTTCCGGCATGGGCCTTGGAAAACTGACGTCCATTTTAACCACACCCCATCAGTTTTGTTGATTGTGGCCTAACAGTATTGGGTCATCCCCCTTTCATTTCTATTTTAACTTTCCCCTCTTAGGTCGTTCCTATTGAAGGTGGTTCGACGAGGACAGCGACAACGAAACACAGCGGCGAGTGACGATCTGTGAATTGAAACTAAACGTATGGCAACTCACGAGGGAAACCCGGGCCCCCGGCCCCGTTCCCGGGGCGGGGCGTGTTTTTCGGGGGTTCCCTGCCCCTGCCCCCTGCCTCGCCCATTCCCCAGACGGGCCCCCGTAAAGATAGGTAGGAAGAAACGGGGTCCAGTCCAGGGAATGAGCGGGGACTGGCCACGGACAGGGGTGTGGCGGGAATCACCCCAAAAATATCCCCCCTCCCGGCCCCGTGTAACGGCGGGCCTGGCGAGTGAAAACCCGGCCCGTAACGAACTCTAAAAACGATCGCACACTCAGGTGCTAAGAACCTTTCATTCAATAACCACTGTCTCTCTCTCAGCGACACTTCTGCAACAATTTGCTAACGGTGATTACAGGAGTGTATATCAATCACAAAGACATCATACCCATCCATGAGGCGCCATGCTACTCCATGTGAGTCCCCTTGCCGGTGAGCAGTCCCGGGCTAACTAAAGGAAAACAAATGCTTCCACTGCCGCCAGGCTTTCAGATCTCTCACGCTGGCCTTACAACGCTCCGGTCTTTCTCCCGCCGGATGCATAGCTTCAAAACGTGTTGCGGGGGATAAATAGCGTAGCGCTCAAACTGCTCGATCTAGACTCTGGGCTCAAACTAAGGGGTACGTATAATCGGAAACTTCATTCGCTCGTCATCATAAAACAAAACTAACCAAATATAAGTCTATAGAAGAATAAAAGTATCTCGACTATTCTATCGTCTGCCACACTATCAATCTCTCCTTCAGGCATATTCCCATTCGCCAGTATATCGCCGTGATAACAACAAAGGAAAGACATCACCAGAAACCCTTCCGTCTATCCTTCCTTCTAGAACAAATAAAACAACTAAAACAATTCTCCCGCCTTGTCCTTCATCTATCCGCTTTCCTTGTCTCCGACAACTATCCGCTTCCGTAAACTCTAACAAAACCATCATGCATTCCGACCCCCGAAATTCTTCCCACAAACACCCCCGAAGCAGAAACACATGCCCGAAACCCGAGCGCGTTTCCGAAAAACCTGCAAGAACGCTCGGATAAGCTATCCGAACAGCAAAGGAAGTAACATGATAGTTTGGCAAGCAGGATCATTTCCAACCATTTCCCCTCTCCTACCAAACACAGTCTCTTCCAATAACTAATCGCCACTTGAGGAATTGGCGAACGCAAGACCTCCGGCAATTCAAATGTTAATAGACTATTATCAAGGATTTTTCTAGTTTTCAGGTTATTTGCTGCATATACCCCCCCCCTCTTTTTCTCTCTCCTCTTCTCTTTGTTTCCTCCCTTAGAGTAATGGTTAGACTTTATCCTCCCATAGTGTTCTCACCCCTCGTCAGGGTTCCGAATGGTCGGCGGAGGACTGGACTGGACTTACTCAGTACAGTCAAAGTCAAGTCTAGTCTGAAGGTAGAAATTAGACCGACTGGACAGTCTTGATTGTTGGAACTGACTGAACCAGACCTGGTCGGACTGGGCGGACCGAGTGATAGAATGTGCCCAGCCTTTGGCCAACATTCCCCATCTTCTGGAGCTGGTCTAGTCTGAACTACATGCTCCGGTGATAGTCAAGTCCGGTCAAAGGATAGAAATTTGACTGACCGAGCAGTGAATGGCAAAACAACTGACTAGACTAGACATCATCAGACTCCATAAGTCGAGTGATATCCGATGTTGGAATTTTTGTTAGACGAAAACGACTAAGAACCAAGATGGGATCCGTCCGACAGAGTTTTATTTGTAGTGGAGGATCAAGCCAGCTTAGGATAATTTTTCTACGGCGGGTTGTTTGTTATAACCCCTAGGCGAACTGGAAAGAGTAGGACTATCACATGTAGTAAAACATGTCATACCAACGGCGGCTTTGATTCAACAGATCTCATATTAGACTGGTCCCTGACTGGACTGGACTTGACCTGATCAAATATTTACGTCAAGTCTAGTCTCCTCCTCCATTCTCGACTGACCGGTCGGTCTCCTGTTCAGGACCTGACCGGTCAGACTATTCGGAACCCTGCCCCTCGTTCCTCCTATTGGGTCCTTCTGTTAATTTGGTATTTGTCTCGCCCTTTGTGGATTGCGGAGTCTAGCAAAAACGGCCTACTACAATCAATCATGCAAATAGAAATAGATGGGGAGCTTGAAGTGTCCAATCCTAAATTTGTGAGCCGCTGAAATATCTTCTCCAGTTAATTCCTTCCACTTGCGTGGTGGGTTAAGCGATCACCAGCAGCTCCCTTTGCTGGTTATCATATGGTACTCCGAATCCGGTTCTACCGATATACAATCCCGGAAGACTACTAGTAGAAGAACCCTAGTCCCAACCTAGAGGATATTAGTTTAGTACCTGCGAATTGTCTGCCAGATTAGCAACCGGCCGGGGATGTGTTTGTACTAGTAGAGTCAGGCCATATGCTAGACATGGTCCATATATGTTTGGAGGACGGTTTTATTTTTATTTCACGAATAGGCGTAATGCTACCAATGCTGGCGAGCACAGGAGAGATGGTGGGGGGGCAAGGCTTAGCACCGCTCAGTATTATACTAATTTGCAACTTATTGTTACACCTTTGCATAAATAACCGAACATCGCGATGCAACGAATCACACAACTTCAATATCTTGCTTTTCAGCAAATGACTACCAAAATCACAACTGAAAAATATCTGAAAATAAAATAAATACACAATCCTAATTAGTATCAGGTCCTGCATCTGCCTAAATACTCGATTTTTGTCGTGGAGAAGATATGGCGGGTTAGGGAGTGGGGAGAAGTGGTTGCCATGTGGCGCTGTAGAAAGTTGTGGGGTCAAATGTTCGGTTAATTATGCTAAGCGACAATACTCGAATTACCGTAACAACCAAGGCCAAATTATTGTGCGGGAGTAAAATTAACCGAACATCAACAGACGAAAAGTCATTTCCTTTTGGCCCAACACCGACCATCGAAAATAATTAAAATAATTAAATAGAGTACGATAGATAGCAGCAATTGACGCTTAGTATATCCTCAGCACTAATATCAATGAAAAGCAGGAGAAATTAAGTCGAGATGAATCGGTTCTGTGGTAAATCATTTTTTTTGGGAGGGTTTTTTTGTCCGAGCCACCGTACAAGTACTCGTACTGTAGGCGATGGGTTGCCTCGGTCGCAGGCGTTGGGCGTGCTCGCTTAATTACCGGTATATCAATACACCGTACACAATATCATTCCTCAAATATCCTGGCCAATATCTGTCTCGGTAAGGACTCCTCCCCCAGGCTACCAGTCTTCCTCAAAACCCCGCCCAGAAAGCCATTTCCTTTGCATGGGAACCATTGGATAGTATCATAGGTCGCCGCCACACTGGTGTGCCTTTGTCCAGCCCGGCATCCGTGAAATCAACATTTTCCTCAATTTCTACTCGTAGCACTCCAAAACTTGTTTTGCTTAGGAGTATGATGCAGGGCACGAATATAGTTCGCTAGCTACTAGACTACATGGAGCATTGGAATCGAGGAGATGAGAAGAGTGGTGTTAATATATATTGTGGCGACTGATAATTAAATAGAGGTAAGACAACCTCGGGCGCATATATTGGTATATATAAAAAGATAATTAACACAGTACTGTAGGTGTACTTGTATCTCTTTCTTATATTCATACAGTCCTATCACCCCATTTTATTGCCCCTGGAGGAAATTAACCGCGCATCAAGCAACAGGAAAAACTTCGGCTATGGCAACGCCCCCATACCTACTAACCCCTCTATCATGAAAACTAAAAAAAAAATTAAACGTTTAAAATGTAGATACCTAGTAGAATACATAGTAGAAATTAATCTAGAGGTATTTCCATAGGTGGTGTTGGAAGTGCACAGTGATCAAGAGGGCTGCGTTTCAGTCGATCGTTGGTGGGTGACCAATCCCGTCTACGGACTATACCTGGTGACTGCGGCTTCTGGTGCGCAACGACGGTAATACTCTTGGGGATGATTTAAAAATAGAAATCTTACTGGTATGATACAGTAAGTTAACCCTTATCTCTATTGAAAGTGGTGTGGGATTAGTAGTTATATAATAAGTCTTCGAATTTTAATGATACCCGAGATGCTGACTTCTCTGAATATATGGGAAGTGCTTATCCGCGAATGGAGCCAAGGCGCTTACCAGGAGGATGACCCAATCAACTCTGTTACCGTTATCCGGGGCCGAATCCTTGACGTTATTTGGAAAAATGACGGGGGGGGTAGTAATATTCTGAAGCAGTGTCGTCCATTGGATCTCTGATGTATTATGGGAGCCAATACTACTGTGGAGGCTTGCATGGCCCCCCAGGATTCTGGCGCGCACTGCAAACTGGTGAAGCGTATGCGGGCGGTTTACACAACAGTAATTTCTCAGACTAAGCTTGTGACAATTATGCTCCCTGCCCGAGTTTTGGGGGTGTGGATAGGTTTAGACGAGTTACCCCGGGTGGTGACGCTGGAATCGCGCCTTCCTGCGCGTTGGGCGAGTACCGAACTCGAGTACTCTAGTCCCGGCGCTGATCTTGCTTCCAATAGAGGGATTTCGGAACACAAAGTCAGAGATCGCTATCTCTGTGACAACAGTTTTCACTATGGCAACAAGTGAATTGGAAAAATAGGGATTTCGGAGATTCTAGAAGAGTTAGGCCCTGTTTGGCACGCCAACTTTTGTAAGGTTTGCCAAACCATGGTTTGTAAAGTGTGCCAAGCTTCTGTTTGTAAGGTATGTCTTGCCAAACACAGGAACTTTTATAAGGTAAATACAATAAATGAATGACAATTTGGGGATTAACCCTAAAATGAGAAAGCATAATATAGTATTACTATTCTTCCAGGTTACAGATTTCAGAATTCCGAACCAAATTTTATTAAATGAATGTTTCTTTATAATTCTTACTTTGTTGTACTTAAATGTATATAATAGAAATCTTTAATGGAAAAAGTGAATATGGTGAATTATTTTCAAAAAATGTATGAACATAGTACTATGTAGTATTATAATGCGTTGTTGGGTGTATTTGATCAATCATTACTACTTTCTCAAACATCAATCATCTACAATTATATTATCATGGAAAACCAGCAACTCGATACTGATGAAATAGCTATGATTGCAGCTCTTTCAGTTCAGTCCCTTTCAGCAATTGCTCTTCTTCATAATGAGCTTCTTCGACAAGCAGCGCCACGACCAGTTCAAGCAAAGCATGTTTCCATCCTCTCCGGCGAAGCCTATACTCAAGAGATTTTGTCCTCTGTACACAAGCAACGAGTACTAGAATCTCTTCATATGCCTTTGGAGACATTCAATTCCCTTTGCCAGAGGCTTCGAGAGGCATTCCTACTCAAAGACAATCAATATACCAGCGTGGAACACCAAGTCCATATCTTCCTTTTTATCGCAACAACAGCATCATCCAATCAGACAGCCCAGGAACGGTTTCAGCATTCACCTGAATCAATCAGCCGGATCTTTAAGGATGTTATCGCAGCCCTCAATCACCTCAGTTCAGATTATATTTGTCATCCGTCAGCCAATAATGCCGATTTATCAATTGTTCCGCCTGAGATTCTTGGTAATCCGAAGCTTGAACCATTTTTTACGCATTGCCTTAGGGCAATAGATGGATCTCTGATACCAGTCAAAGTACCACCTAGCCAGGCAGCTGTTAACCGAACACGGAAGGGGTTTACAGCCCAAAATGTAATGGTTGCCTGTGAGTTTGACTGCACAATAAGCTATGTTTTGGCAGGATGGGAGGGATCAGCTCATGATTCACGTGTTTTGGCGGATGCCTACACAAAGGGATTTATTATACCCAAGGGCAAGTTCTATCTGAGTGATGCAGGATACGGAATCTCTCCAGAATGTCTTACTCCCTATCGTGGCATTCGATATCATCTTAAGGAGCAGGTTATTGGAGACCAAGTGTTTGTACCCCTATATTTTCTCTTCTTCATACTTTATATATAGTTCTTTATTCTAGTTGATCATCTAATTAATAAATTAATAATTATAGGCCTCAAAATGCGAAAGAGTTGTTTAATTTGCGGCATGCTTCAGCCAGGAACTGTGTTGAACGAACTCTCGGAATACTCAAATCAAGATTTCCAATACTCAAAGGCGCCTCTGGATATAGCTTCAAGGTATCAGCAGAGCTTTTTACTGCCCTTTGTTGTTTACACAATTTCATTAGATGTGGCGGATTGACAGTGAGAGAATTCAAGCCTTCAGTTCACCCAGAGACTCTGGTAACTCAACAACTGGCTGCTGAAATAGAAGCAAGGGAGCCAATTATGTCACAAGGACAAAGCAAAAGAGCTGGTGAGAGGATAAGAGATCAAATTGCCGAGGATATGTGGAAAAGTTATCAAAATATTATGAGATCTAGGAGATTTCCTGAAGTAGGATAAAGGGAGGTACTTGTAAAATAGAAATCTAAATTACATTTTGTACAGATTTAGCAAGTATATTATCAACCCATTCAAGTTGCAAATCCCGTGGCATTAATACAAAGGTAACACAATCAATTGGCCTCTTTTCTAAGCCTATTACTGCTGCTTGAACAGCCTCCTTGGTAATCTCACCTGCCTTATATATCTCCATAACAATATTAGCAGCCTCCGCATACTGTTTAAACTCAGAAGTTAGAGGAATTTTGGCGAGTGCTGATTGTGGCTGATTATTTCCTTCCGTCAATTCATCTGCACGTATACGCTTTGACGCTCTTACATTAGCTACCAGCCCAGAGAGATCATTCACAATCCTTTCTGCATAACCAGATGTAACAAACCAGCCTTCCTTGTAGGTGTTCGTAACGGGAAACGACTATCTTACTATCATAGGCTATCGACATAGCCTACGTAGTTTGCTTCGTCTATCGTTATAGACTCACATCTTGCGTTCGTTGGAGGTGTAGTGATCGTAGGAAGTCCTATCGTGTAGGAATAGAGTACTCGCATACAAGCGAGGTATCATAGAGATAAGGGCATTAGGTATCTCGAACATATTGCACCTATGGAAGGTCACTGTCAATGGGCTTGGCCCGTGCCCCAGTATCTGAGTGGTGTATTACTTAGATGGTTGCGTGAAGAGCTCTAACTACTGTGACCGAGTCTCCTACTTATAGACTCTTCACGCCAACAACCCTAACCCTGGTGACTCATAACTCGAGTCACACGGTCTTATGACTCATAGTGAGTCATACCCGAAATCCATCAG
>Ga0307509_10004517_pt1 | contig 20004 bp, 20 predicted proteins | sample 10_EM_MG_FD_202245 | JGI IMG/M metagenome (GOLD analysis project Ga0307509, IMG submission 202245) | Populus trichocarpa ectomycorrhiza microbial communities from riparian zone in the Pacific Northwest, United States - 10_EM | ecosystem: Host-associated > Plants > Roots > Unclassified | place...
GGCTATCTAGCAATAGATTTACAAGTTATTCCATGTTGTATTGGTTGAGATATTCATATATTTATTGATGGGACACTGAATGTAAAAAGTGTCCCATTACTAGTGAGTGTCCCATTACTAGGTCAAAAACGTTACCATTACGGTCCCAGCTCTTTGAATAAAAAATCCACAAAAATGCCGGAAAAACGAAAGCCTTTAGAATGTATTACCGGAAGTTCTATGGCCAATACTAGTGAAGGATTACCTAGCATCCCCATACAAAGTGTGCAATGACGAAGGGGACGACCACCAAAGAGTGCTGCGTCTGGAGCAAGCTTGAACCTATTGCCAGGTGAGAGAATTGCTCGGTTTAATATACCTGAGGGACTCGGAGTAAGTACATATAGGATATGGATGAGATAAAACTTATAGACTAACAGAGTGGTATTGAAGAATGAGATTAGGAGAGAGAATGGGGGGAATGCGAGGGGGAGAGATTTGGAGAAGAAAACAGGCGCCGAAAAAGGGAATGAGCAAGGGAAGCACATGTGGCCAGAGGAGGGACCTGAGTGGGTGGAAAAATAAAGGGGGGGGGTGAACAAGAGAGAGGAGAAGCTGAAAGGAGTAGCAAATGAGAAGGGAAAGGAGAAGGAGAAAATAGAAAAGCTCCCGCTACCACCGGTATTCATTTTCTTCAGAGCCCATTTCCAACACACAAGGGTAAAGCACGTTTGCCAGGTAAATCAACCTCGGCAGATCCCTTAGCTACAAAGGATCAATCCAGTCTGTGACTGGGTGAAATCCTTCATACCTTCTTCAATGACGAATCCTTAGAAGCTATTGCCGAAAACACCAATGCTTATGCAGATAGTAAGTGTAAAGTTCTCCTGAGACAAAACGGATATAGCTTCTTACGCTCCTGGAAGCAAACCTCCATGCCTGAGTTGAAGATATTTGTTGCTTTACAAATCTATATTGGAATTTTCCGATATCCTTCACTGCATCAGTATTGGGAGTCAGAAATCAGACATCCGCCATTTTCCCATATGTCTCTGGTGTACTACGAACAAATTAATGGCTTTTTTCATCTCTCTCCTCCAGAGAAAAATACGAAAAAGACAATTGGTTTATGAAGCTGGAACCTCGGGCATCCACTTTGAGGCAGAGGTTTGGTGATTTTTACTTTCCTTGCACCAATCTTTCCTATGATGAGATGATAGTATCCTTTGAAGGAAGAAGTATTCATATTCACAAGCAGCCTAATAAGCCTATAAACCATGGCTACAAAGTTTCGGCGCTTTGTGACTATGGATACACTTGGACCTTTCTGTTGGATTCAAAAGCGGTCGGTAATGAGATTAGTCCTATGACACTAGAGACTAAAAGCTTTGCTGATATCACACCAGAAATGGCTGCTGAGATATTCCGTCCATCAAAGAAGACCGCTCAGGGGAAAAATCCTACATAACCCAAAAATATGCGATTTTCACCTACCTATCATGCTGTTTATACCCTTGTTTTTCAGCTCACTTTCAAACATCATCGCTTCAATATCTTCTTTGATATTCTATGAACAACAATTCCTCTTTTTCGATATCTTTGCTTTCATGGTATTGGAGCAGCTGGAACCACACGCCCAGAAAGAGCAGAGTTTCCAGAGGAGTTAGAGATAGTGAAAGGACTAGCAAAGACAGTATTGGAGTGGAACCACCTGAGTGCAGTGGTTGTTGATGATCTTTGTGAGGTCCTTTGGTTGGACAATAGTACTGTGTTACTTCTTACAACAATTCATGACTTAAGAAGTATGGCACTAAGTAATAAACGCAAACCTGCTACTACAAGCACAAATGTGAAGGCAGCAAGGGCCCCCTTTGGAGAGAAGGAGCACAGGAAGCTTTTGCCAATTCCTGAACTTATTGTGGACTACAATCATAATATGAGAGGTGTTGACATCCCTGATCAACTTCGGGCAAGCTACACAACTTACCACAAGTGTTGGAGAAATTGGCTCTCACTCTGGTTCTGGCTTTTCAATGTCACGCTGGTCAACTCATATTTTCTCTATAAAAATATTCACCAAGAACGGTCTGATGATCAGGTCTCATTTTGGCGAGCGATTGTTGAGTACCTAATTCATGAAGCTAATCAAGAGCTTCATTGCTTCGCAGAGCCCAGACTCCCGCACCTTCGCAGCTAGTCACTACGAAGACCTAGCTACCACCCTTTCAACTCCGAAATCTATTCCTCTCACCCGACAACCGGGTGGTTCAATCGGAGCAGAGCCAATGCTGGTACTGTCGTTACAAGCATACTAATAATCCTCATTTCTCCCAGCCCGATTCCATCCACCCCCCTCCTTATATGAAATATTCTTCCTTTACTCGGTTACCTAATGCTACAGCCTCATTCCCTCTCTCCTCTCCTGCCGATCAAAGCTCTTCCTCCTCCCTTGCTCCTTATCTTGCCTCCTTTAGCCATAAGTCCTCCTCTTTTTCCGTTTCCGCTGCCCTAAATTCTGGGCCTCCCATCGCACTGCCGGGTTGCGTCCCTACCCCCACAGTCCAAGCCGACTGTCCAACTCAATCTCGTATGGCATAAGAGAAGGAGGTTAGCAAAACTAGTATTTGATGTTCAGGATGTAATTTGCCTTTATGTGAAAAGCGTGGACGTTTTCACGAATTTCACCTTTTGTAAAGCAATTTGAAATTTAGCCTATTTTCACTTTTTTTTCCTTACCGTGGGCATCATAACCCATCATTGGAAGAATAATTCCAAGGTTGGTAAAGATCTACATACTTGGCATGCAGAAAACAGGAACATCCGGAAAATGTAGGTCTCACCAGCCAATGGGATAACATGAACAAAACCATGAAAGAAAGAAATATCCTATACCAAGCGGCATAGGATGTGAGAACAACCCATAACAAAACACCTAATCAAGTGAAACCACAAAGACACATGTCCTCCATCCGTCCGTCTCCTAGTGGTATAACCGCAAACCAGTATAACCCCATGCCTTATAGGCCACTCTCCAACACAATTGGGAATGCGGAATGTTTAAGGGAGGTCGCCACTGCTTGGCAAAAGTGACTGCGAAAATTATTACTAATAAAGCTGGTGTCCTCTCTCAACCCTCTGCTATCTCCCACAACAAACAACATCGTCGCACAGGATCGAGCACACACCCCCCGCCCAGTTCCCTCAGAAACTCCATATCATGTCGGCGAAAAAATTCAAAGAAATTAAGAATGTGATTCTGACGCGCAGTCCTGATTTCTTACACTACTCCGATATGAGTCAGGAGGAGTTTGACCATATTTTGGAAGGTTTACGCCATCGTACCAATTACCTTGAAGAGCATTCCTTCCGGTAACTTTATTACACAAACTCTTGTTCTTTCACCATTATAACTAACAAACCTCTATAGAATCTCGTGGTTTTCTTGTGACAAGATCTTAAAGATTGTAATGCTTTCGATGATGCATGAGTGTCTGGGAGTGTGGTTGCACGAAATGATAAGCACTGCTGCGATTCAGGGTATTCTTCCAGACATCTTTCCCAGAACAATACGGATTAGTGGTTCCCCACGTTTGTGGCCTCTTCCTTGTTTTTAAATACCTAAATCTGGCTAATCTAGGTTATCAGCATATGATAACTTTACCGGAAAGTATAAAAAATCATTCAAACAAGCAGATATGAGATTTGTTCCGCTCGTTGGCCTAGATTGGGATAGGAAAGCCAAATACCCCTCTGTCGTGTTGGAGTCGGAGTGGAGCGAATCCGGAGCTACACTAGTCCGGGATGCCCGCCTATGGCAAGTGGGGTCGGAGCGAGCTGTCCGTATTGTTTTACTCGCCAAGTTCTTCAAGCCAGACACAGACAATAAAATAGCTGTCCGATTAACTATAGACCGGAGCTTTCCTGATGCAGATACAACCCCCACCAAAGAATATGTAAGGCTCACTTACCTTCAAACTTCTACTATCATACCTATTTTACTAATATGCCAATTTAATTTACAGCAAATCTTCCCAGCCCCTATAAACACGGAAGAGAACCTGTACATCAAGCTGAAAGAATTTTATGCTGGAGACTGCCCGCCAGGCATTGAACCAGAAACGCGCGTCCACCTTGATCTTGAAAGGCTTCGTGCAATTGCACGTATTGATATTCTCAATCGAGGAAACCTGCCTGCATAATAATATTGCTTGGGCTTGTCGGGTTACTTTAACCACCCACTTCCCATGCATTGATTTCCATTACTGACTCTATATGTGTTCAAGTCAATGGAATGCTTCACAGTGGCGGTGATGCGAGGTTCATTGGGGGTGGAAGCGTATCGAAGAGGTTTTTCATGAAAAAATGGAGATTATACTATGCTGTGATTTGCTGTTTTCCTCCATATTTCTTTCCGTGCTAGTTCTTTCGCAAATTTTTCTTCCCTGCGCTTGTTCTTCCCTGCGCTGGTTCTTTCGCCAATATTGCTTTCCTATGCCGCCGCCCAGCTTTGGTCAACTGCCTCGCCGTCGTAAAACTTTCTTTCTCAACCTTGGACCTCTTTAATCATCCCCTCTTCTACGATCAGATGGAGTGTGGTTCATCACTCCCGATGACCTTGCAAAACCCTCATGAAACCCACACCACCTGTCCTAGTTTGTAATGGTTTTACGAAAATGTACAACTACTACCCTAGGCCCCTCGGCTTTCCCTCTCTCAAAATTGTTTACACACCCGCGAATATGAGTTGTATTCACTCGGTAGCCCCTAAGGGTAGCCGGTGTAGCCAAAATAACAAGGACATTAGACCCCAGCCACTATGCATCAAGAAGGTTAATAAATCTCCCCCCATGCACTTCATAAATGCAGTTGAGGTTGGCGGCAAAGGAAGAACCAGGATAGAGAATCGAAGAGCGGGTTTCTTGGAATTAACTTCTCGCTGAGCCCTAGGACTCATAGTTCTTCTCCAGGTGTATTGGACAAGGCTAGGGATAAAGGTAAACCTGGTGGGAATGGAGATTTCAATAATTCTCGGAACCGCCCCGGCGGAGAAAGTGCATGATCGAACCCTAATGGAGTCAAGATGGCCTGGCTGTCGTACCACGGCCTGCTGCAAGACGAAAAGCCAGTGTCTCCCACCACGGCAGAAGAGGTGATCTCCATCTTGGGCGAAAGTTCTCCCGATGGGGCTCAATAATTCACAAGGGCGCGAATCGTACAATTTATCCATTCACTCCGGAGTGGATGCCTGTTTACTACCTTTCTCCGACGCCCAATCTACGGGAGGTACCCATAGGAATAATACATTCTTGGCACAGGCAGCAAGCACTAGTACGAAATATGTTAAGTCGTCGAGGCGGAGGCATGAGCAGAGAAAATTGATAACTTTGACTATGGGTTCTCGAGGAGATCGCTCGGATAAACTCCCGGCCAACAGAGCGGAGACGGATCCCCACGTATTTATTCTTAGGCAATACTTGCAATTCTTGTTGGACGCTGGTCAAGCGCGCGAACTCTAGAAAGAGGGAGACGAGCGATCGCATATCTTCCACAAAATCTGTTCCCTCATCTACGCTAGGCCCCCGGATGTTTTCCCTACTGAACCGGATCCTACAGGTGATGCTGGAAAGCAAGTCCTCGGGGGTGGATTTCGCAGAAGGCCATTACTGGATGGCCAAGATGGATCTGGACGGGTTTCCCGCAACAGGAGGCGCATCCCATCACCTCCCTGTCGGCGGCGCCAATGTTGTGCGAAGCAGAATGGTTTTGGATGCCGGTTGAGATTGAGGGGAAATTAAGCAGTGGCGCTGGATAGGCCGGGGAGTCACAAGGTATTGGCCCGGACACTGGTGTCATGATGGATCTATCGTGAGTCCCATTGCATTCTGCTTGGCCACGATTTCTGAAAAATAGTTAGTGCTTATAGCTCATGTAAATCCTTTCGTGTATGAAATCGGGGGGATAAATATTTTAATTGATGGAAAGTTCGAGCGATAGAGTCGCACTAAGGGCGTTTCCATACTCTACATAATAACGTGTACACCCAGAACCCCCAAAGAAGCGTAGCAAAACAACAGCTGCTGGCAGATATTATTACTCTCCCGCTGTTAAGCATCCCGTCGTCGTCTTGCAATGTTAAGGAACCACTAATCGCGGCTATTAGATAATTGAAGGCACTGCCTTCAGACCCCACAAGATATTCGCGGGCAGATTAAAGTGCTCATTCATTCTTGCCGAGTCGTCAAGCAGATGATGGAGCCCTAGATTTATTCCCGGAGGTGTTCACGGGGAAGATGTAGATTCATATCCTTGGTATTGGACCTGTGTTCTGGCCCAGGAACGAAGTGGGATCTTGGGGGCGGTGTCTTCCGTTGAGCACTTCCGGCCCAAGGCATAATGTGAAAGGTAGTCGCAAGGACAAAATGCCTATTACGGTGAAGGAAGTTGTGACAATGTTAAGAATGGGGGTAGATCTTACTAAAGCATATAACACCGGCGTCCGTTTATGTTGAGTAGGACCTCCGCTAATGTTTGAGGTGATCGTTGAAACCTAATACCCCCTCTTCATCCGCTGTGAAAGAGGAAGCCGCCTCACTAATATCAATCCAGCAAACCCCACGGCTCTTGCGATCACCCATATTAACGCTAGAGATCCAACCGGCAACTGGCCCACCGTCGCGCAAAAAATCACGTCAATCCAAGCCGACCTCAGGGTATATGAAACCCCCATGCTAACAGTAACACTCACGTACCAGCATAACAGCCATCCTCCAAGAACCCCCCTCTCTATTTCCAGAACCGGAGGGGTTCCCCGCTGGAACGAACTTTCCCGCTCGCACTCCTCACCCATACAACAAACCCAACATTTTGCCTCCCCGACAATTCATTAAAGCTGGCAGTCACCCATGGTGAATACATGTACAGAATCGGCAGCCAGGAGGCGACAAGCATGTACTGCCATCCGGACTGCCCTCTTTCTGAAATCGAGGTTATTCGTGCCAGTGAGCTGTGGGCCGAGGATATTTCCAGGGAATTAGGCTATAGGGTTAGGATTAAGCAGTTGTTTTTGCAGCCTATCATACTGCGGCGTCAACTGGTGATGGGCTGGATAGTGGGCTGAGGAAATTGAGCTTTGCAAGTGACGCTGCGGACGGGAACCTGACATAATGGCTGGACTAAGAATTGCGCCCTTCTCCACTCGTCCCACCCCTCGGTGATGCGCACCTTGCTTGGCTTGGTTTGGGCGAATCGAACGCAGGCGGTGAGGGTGAGGTGGCGGCGCAGAAAATTCGGAGAGAAATGAAGGGTAGAGAGTATGGTTCCGGGGGTGGGGGGAGTGTTAGGCGGGTGAAGCTTTCTCCCAATATGAACAGGAATAGTGGGGCCGGGGTGGAGGGGCGGGTGGCAGTTCTAGAAGTAAAAGCCTGGTCAGGCTTAGGGATGTTAGAGAGACCGATTTCGGGTCTTGGAGTGTTTGGGGGGGGTTTCCACCTCCGGTTATGTCTGTTGAGGGGAGGGCTATCCGGCCAGACGCTCGCTATATGGAATATGGAATTGTTGGGCCCCAAGAGTTGGTAAGGTGGTGCAGTGGTTTTGCTTTACTAAGTGGGCTGGAGATGTGGGGAAGCATGATAGCTTATCTGTAGTCCGAGTTTAACCAATCATGAATGAGTGGGGTTCCTTTTTTCTTGTTACGGTGATAAAGGTTGGATTTATTTATGAGAGGGATAGCGACACCTCAGAGTGTGGTACGAGGTTAGGTAAGCGAATTATGTAGGAATAATCATTGGCGGGATACCAATCAACAAGACCTGCCCCGTGTCTTTAAATCATAGGATAGATGTAGATGTAGAATTGCGCAAATGTACCATTCATTAAGCGGGTGCTCTAACTAATTATTAAAGACAGATTCAAGAGATATCCTCTCCTGAGAATCCTGCCCCTCTGAGCTAGATATACCAACCAACGCACAGGCCCTCTGAATCCCCTGAGTAGGGATACTAAGAGTAAAATTAACGAGGCAAAGGGCGGACTGCAACACCACGCGCGATAGGTTAAACCTGAAATCCAGCAAGGGAAAAAATAGAACACTAATTGTAGAAGACAACCGACATTATTCTGAGGGGGGGCATGAGAGCTATTGCAAAACCGAAAACTGGCGTATACAGTAAGTACGAATCTCGCGGGGACATGGAAACAACAAGCAATAGTGAGGAAAACTTATTAACCCCCAATCCCCTCTACACTATTCACCGACTCCAACCCGTCACTACCTCCGGACATGCCCGCCTTCAGATTTGTTCTTCCCCTTGTCCGCGGTCGGAGGCAGGCTTATGGATGTGGCGGGGGCTTGGTTTTTTTTTTTTCCACCAGGATTTTGTATTAAAAAACCGCGTTTTGGAAGATGGCAGTGGCGGGTTCTGCGTCTGTAGTCGCTAGCTTTATTTCGACAGTAGTGGGGTCTCTTATCGGTGTTATGGTGCATTCGTAGATCTGATCGTGCACAATAATGGCAAAGGTTGAGCCAAAATTGGCTAAAGATGGCCGCCATGGGGGCTGCGCATGTACCCCTCTGAGAATTTAATGGTACGTAATGAGGGTAGGTTAATAGAGAGAATACTTCAAACCTTCTCAATTAGTTGAAAAAACTTATAAGCGGAAAAGGACGGCCAAAAAAAAGAACCCCATACTGGAAGAGGCGCTTCTAGCCAGGTCGCGAAGAAAAACAATCTTGTTCGGGGATAGTAATGATGTGAAGAGGAGAAGCAAGAGAGAGAAAAAGAAATGGGGGTAAGGAGGATGATGGAAAGGGGGGGGCTGATGGCAGGGTTCCGAATAGTCCGACCGGTCAAGTCTTGGAGGCACGACCAGACTTCTCAGTCCAGGTTGATGTCAATCACTGGACCTGACTAACTCAGGTGGTCAGGTCTGGTCTGGACTGGTCTCAGACCAGTCTTTATAAAAGATTTCATAGTCATGTAATATCACTTACTTTGCGGTCCGAAAAAAAATGGATACTTGTGAATCTATTTTCACTGCCCCGAATCTAAGCAAAGCACTACCATTACTCCAACTCTCCTGAGATTCCACTGTATAATCGATAGTAAGAATGAGTTTATTGAAGAAATATTTTTTTGAGCGTAATATATTGTGATATCAGTAGCAAAATGCAAAACGGGAGGCTAATTCTGTCAAAGGGCCATGCATATCCTATTGCTTGGCGGGCCTGGTCGAACCAATCCTGACCAAGTCTGCTCTGCTAATCCTGACCATCCCATCGGTCCAATTTCCACCATTAGACTAGACATGGCTTCCGACCAGACTAGCTGGTCCAGTCCACTCTCGCTCGGACTATTCGGAACCCTGGCTGCTGGAGCCTAAAGGAAATCACGAAAAAAGGATTGATCTGAAATTACAAAAGACTCTTGGTGGAACCGTGGAGAATGAAGAAACGAATATCTGGATGGTTACCCAATCTCTAGCCAAGGACTGGCTAGGAGATATATCTCTCTGTCGATCTAACAAGGACCTAACACTCCCGAAACACAACAAACTCTCTAAAGAAACACGGACAGTCTAGAACCATCCTGATCTCCCTTTATCCACCATGCTCCTAAAGACTGTGCCCTTCTAGCACGCAGACTCTCGTATGCCTAGTGACCTAAGAGATGAAAGAAACAAATAAAACTAAATACCCGATGCCTCCTAACGGCATAACTGCAAACCTGTATAACCCCATGCCTTATAGGCCACTATCCAACACAATTGGGAATGCGGAATGTTTACGGGAGGTCGCCACTGCTTGGCAAAAGTGACTGCGAAAATTATTACTAATAAAGCTGGTGTCCTCTCTCAACCCTCTGCTATCTCTCACAACAAACTACATCGTCGCCCAGGATCGAGCACACACACCCTGCCCAGTTCCCTCAGAAACTCGTTATCATGTCGGCGAAAAAATTCAAAGAAATTAAGAATGCGATTTTGACACGCAGTCCTGATTTGTTACACTACTCCGATATGAGTCAGGAGGAGTTTGACCATATTTTGGAAGGTTTACGCCATCGTACCAATTACCTTGAAGAGCATTCCTTCCGGTAACTTTATTACTCAAACATTTGTTCTTTCACCATTATCATAACAAACTGCAATAGAATCTCGTGGTTTTCTTGGGACAAGATCTTAAAGGTTGTAATGCCTTCGATGATGCATGAGTGTCCGGGAGTGTGGTTGCACGAAATGATATCCATTGCTACGATTCGGGGTATTCTTCCAGACATCTTTCACAGAACAATGCAGATCAGTAGTTCCCAGCGTTTGTGGCCTCTTCCTTGTTTTTAAATACCTAAATCTGGCTAATCTAGGTTATCAGCATATGATAACTTTACCGGAAAGTATAAAAGATCATTCAAACAAGCAGATATGACATTTGTTCCGCTCGTTGGCCCAGATTGGGATAGGATAGCCAAATACCCCTCTGTCGTGTTGGAGTCGGGGTGGAGCGAATCCGCAGCTGCGCTAGCCCGGGATGCCCACCTATGGCAAATGGGGTCGGACCGAGCTGCCCGTATTGTTTTACTCGTCAAGTTCTTCCAGCCAGACAGACACAATAAAATAGCCCTTCGATTAACAATACACCGGAGCTTTCCTGATGCAGATACAACCCCCACCAAAGAATATGTAAGGCTCACTTACATTCAAACTTCTACTATCATACCTATTTTACTAATATGCGAATTTAATTTATAGTAAATCTTCCCAGCCCCGATAGACACGGAAGAGAGCCTGTACATCAAGCTGAAGGCATTTTATGCAGGAGACTGCCCACCAGAGATTGAACCCGAAAGGCACGTCCACCTTGATCTTGAAAGGCTTCGTGCAATTGCACGTATTTATATTCTCGATCGAGGAAACCTGCCCGCATAATAATCCTTGAACTTGTCTGGTTACTTTAGCCCCCCCCTTCCCATTCATTGATTTCCATTACTAACTCTTTATGTGTTCAAGTCAATGGAATGCTTCACAGTGACGGTGATGGGAGGTTCATTGGGGGTGGAAGCGTATCGAAGAGGTTTTTCATGAAAAAATCGAGATTATACTACGCTGTGATTTGCTGTTTTCCTCCATATTTCTTTCCGTGCTAGTTCTTTCGCCAATCTTTCTTCCCTGCACTGGTTCTTTCGCCAATATTGCTTTCCTGTGCCCCCCCCCAGCTTTGGTCAACTGTCTCGCCGTCGTAAAACTTTCTTTCTCAACCTTGGACCTCTTTAATCATCCCCTCTTCTACGATCAGATGGAATGTGGTTCATCACTCCCGATCACCTTGCAAAACCCTCATGAAACCCACACCACCTGTCCTAGTTTGTAATGGTTTTACGAAAATGTACAACTACAACCCTACGCCCCTTGTCTTCCCCCTCTCTCAAAATTACTTACGCACCCGCGAATATCAGTCGTTCTGACACGGTAGCCCCTAAACGTTGACGGTATAGACAAAATAACAAGGACATTAGACCCCAGCCACTACGAATCAAAAAGGTTAATAAATCTCCCTCAATGCACTTCATAAATGCGGTTGAGGCGGGCAACAAAGGAAGGACCAGGATAGAGAATCGAAGAGCGGGTTTCTTGGAATTAACTTCTCACCCAACCCTAGCACTCATGGTTCTTCTGCCGGTGTATTGGGCAAGGCTAGGGATAAAGGTAAGCCTTGTGGGAATGGAGATTGCTATAATGCTCTGAACCCCCCCCCCCGGCCTAGAAGGTGCAGGATCGAGCCCTAATGGAGTGAGGATGGCCTGGCTATAAGGGCCTGCCGCAAGCGGAACATCGAGTGCCCACAACTATGTCAATGGAGGTGACCCCACCCCGCGCGAAAACCCCGCACCGATGGAACTCAACAATCGAGAAGAGCACGGGTCGTATGCTTCTTCCATTCATGCTGGAGTGGATGCTTGTTTACTACCGTACTCTGACGATAAATCTACTGGAGATAAGCATAGGAACATTCCTGCGACGGGCAGCAAGCACTAGTACGCAATATGACAAGTGGGCGAGGGGGAGCATGAGAAGAGAAGATTGTGTACGGTGATTACGGGTTCGGGGAGAGGATGCTCCGAAAAAGTCCCTGCCAAGTAAGTGAAGACAGATAGCTAAGTATATCCTCCAAGGCAATAACGGCAATCCCGGCCTGAGGGTGGTCAAGCGCGGCAACTCTAGAAAGAGGGAGAGGAGCTTTAGAATAGCTTCGACAAAATCCGTTCTCTCACCTACACTAGGCCCCCGGAAGTTTCCCCTATGGAACCGGATCCTACACGTGATGCGGCAAGCAAGTCCTCGGGAAATCAAGCAGTGGCGCTGGATACGCCGGGTAGTCACCGGGTATTGGCCCGGGCACTGGTGTCTTGATGGATCTATCGTGAGTCCCATTGCATTCTGCCTTGCGACGATTTCTGACAAAGTTAGTCTTTATAGCTCCCGTACATCCTTTTGTGTATGAAATCGGGGGGGACAAGTATCTTAGTCCATGGAAAGTTCGAGCGATAGAGTCGCACTGAGGCGTTTCCATGCTCTGTGCCGAATAACGTGTACACCCTCAATTCCCCACGAAACGTAGCAAAACAACAGTCGCAAGAAGATATTATGTCTCTCCCGCCGCTCAGCATCCATCGTCGTCTCGCAACGTTAGTGAACCACACTAATGGCAGCTATTGGAAAATTGAAGGCAACGCCTTCCGACCCTACAAGATATTCGCGGGCAGATGAAGGTGTTCATTCATCCTTGCTGTCTTGTCAAGTAGATGATGGAGCTATAGATTTCTAGGAGGTGTTCATGGGAAAGATGCAGATTCATATCCTTGATATTGGCTCTGTTGGTGCCCAAGAACGAGGTATGATCTTGGGGGTGGTGTGCTGAGTTGAGCACTTCTGGCCCAAAGCCTAATAGGAAAGGCGGTCGCAACGAGAAAATTCCTATTTTTATTGTGAAAGAAGGTGTATCAATGTTAAAAACAGGGGTACATCTGGTTGAAGCACATTGCGCTGGCGTTCGTCGATGCCGAGAAGGACCTCCGTGAATCCTCGAGGTGATCGGTCAAACCAAATACCCCCTCCTCATCCGATATGAAAGAGGAAGCCTCCTCACTAAATTGAATATAGGAGATCCCACGGTTCTTGCTACCAACTATATTAATGCTAGAGATCCAACCGCCAACTGGCCCACCGTCGCGCAACAATTCAACTCAATCCAAGCCGACCTCAGGGTATATGAAACCCCCCTGCTAACAGTAACATTCACGTACAGGCACAACAGCCAACCCCCCGGAACCACCCTCTCTATTTCCAGAACAGCAGGAGTGCACCGCTACAACGAACATCGATGCTGGCACTCCTCACCCGCACAACAAACCAAACATTTTGCCTCGCCCGGGAATCCATTCAAGCCGGCAGTCACCCATGGGGAATACGTGTACAAAGTCGGTAGCTAGGAGGTGACAAGCATGTACTGCCATCCGGAACGCGCTCTTTCTGAAATCGAGGTTATTCGTGCCAGTGAGTTGTGGGCAGAGGATATCTCCAGGGAATTAGGGTATATGGTCAGGATTAAGAAGTTTTTTTGCAGCCTATCATACTGCGGCGTCAACTGGTGTTGGGGTGGATAGTGGGCTGAGGAAATTGGGCTTTGCAAGTGACGCCGCAGACGAAAACCTGACATACAGGCTTGATGGGGAATTGCACTCTTCTCCACTCGTCCCACCCCTCGGTGAAGTTCCCTCCTTGCTAGGCTTGGTTTTGACGAATCGGATGTAGACGGTGAGGGTAAGGTGGTGGCGCAGAAGATTTGGAGAGAAATGAAGATTAGAGAGTCTGGTTCCGGGGGTGGGGGGAGTGTTAGGCGGGTGAAGTTTTCCCCCGATGTGAACACGAATGGTGGGGCCTGGGTGGAGGGACGAGTAGCGGTGCTAGAAGCAGGATTCTGGTCAGGCTTAGGGGTGTTAGAGAGACTAATTTCGGGCTTTGGGGTGTTTAGGGGAAGATGGTTTCCACCTCTGGTTGTGTCTGTTTGGGGGGCAGGGCTATCCGGCCAGATGCTATATGGAATATGGAATTGTGGGGCTCCAAGAATTGATAAGGAGGTGCACCGCTTTTGTTTTACCAAGTGGGTTGAGATGTAGGGAAGCATGGTAGCTTATCTGTGGTCCGAGTTTAACCAATCATGAATGAGTAGTGTTCTTTTATTTTGTTTTTAGTGATAAAGGTTGTATTTATTTATGAGAGGGATAGTGAGATCTCAGGGTGTGGTACGAGGTTAGGTAAGCGCATTATGTAGGAATGGTCATTGGCGGGATACCAATCAAGAAGACCTGCCCTGTGTCTTTGAATCATAGGATAGATGAGTCAAAAGACTATGGTCGGAACGTGTGCAGTGAATAAATGTGAAGTGTATAAAAGGTGGAACAAGTATACAAAAGCCAGATAGTCTTCGTCTCCTCTGCACCTCCAGTGATTGAAATCTCAACACCGCGAGCAATCATCGTCACTTCCATCCACCGCCCTCTCATCAGACACCCCACATTGCCTCTGTCTGATTGAAGCCGTCTCCCTCCCCGATGTTTGGATCGGCTGGCACCCTACTGCTCGTGGGGCTACGCCCACACCCAGCCTCTCTCTCCCTTCTGATGTCCTTGGACTATGGGAGTTATGTTATGCCTTTTTTCCCGGCTCAGTTTCCCGGAATAGCCGACCGGATCTTCCTCCGACTGCCACGCGCCTTCCTCCGTTTGGCTGCATTTTCTCAAACTCGGCTGCTCTTCCTGAGCCTTGGCTGGCCATGCTATATGCCTCCAGGAGCCTTTCTCCCCTTGTTGTGTCCACGAGAGCCATCATTCAGGTGTCTCTATTCCCTCGGGAGCTGACCCCGGTGGGGTTTTACTACGGTTTAGCTTATAGGTTGTTTGGCTAGGGGGAGTGGGTTTGTTTTCCATTGTTGGTTGTGTCTACTGTCGGTTGGTGATGTTTTTCTTTTAGGCAGGCTTGCGCGGGGGTTGTTGGTTTGTGGCTTTCAGGCCCGCTTTCTAATCTCCATGTAGTTTCTACCAATAGTACCGGGCGGGGTTTTCTCTGTTGGGCATGGTTAGCGGGTTTTAGCTTGGGGATCGCGGGATAGACTGTAGCTTGAGGTTTTGTACTACGTGGCCCGTGCATGGTTGAAAGTCCGTCGTACCTAGGACCGTGGGATGAGCACAGGTCCGCATTTGCCCCCATAGCAACAATTAATAATTGAGATTCAAAAAAAAAAAAAAAAGTATACCTCAGCCAGACACGAACCATCTCCTCAACACCTCCGGCAATTGAAATCTCAACACCAGGGAAGTTATCGTGGGATCCCCCACCCCTCCCACTCCTCCCCCTTGATGGCTTCTGCCCAGGGGACTAGTGCTATCGCCCCTCCTGTCCCTTTAGGGGTCTTCCCCTTCCTCCATGGGGTTCTCATTCCCGTTCACCGTTGACACCCGCTCATGAATTTCGGTTCTCCCCCCTACTCCGCACTTCCTTAGCTCCTCGCTTAGGTTTTGCACGTTTGGCATTCCGATCCCTTGACTCACGGTTGGCGCCGAGCTTTCCAAGCCCTTTGCGAAGTACCTTTCGATCTCATTTACGAGCCTCCTGTTGGGTAAAGCTATGGCTAGTCACTACAAAACCTTGTTTTCACTTCGGTTTGGAAAAGCATTAGCCGCGGTCACTCTAGTCGGTCTTCTCATGTTTTTCAACTTGTCCTTCCTTCACTCTCCCCCAACCACCCCTCCCTTGGTACTCGTCCCATTGCTTGGTCACAGCTACATCCACGCCCCACCTGGCACATTACTGCCCCTTCCATCCCTGGCCAGCACATTTTTGTTCCCTCCTTTTCTGCTGTCGAGATTCGGTCGCTATACAAAAAGCCCGCCTGGGCTACGCCCGTCTTTCCGGCCATCGGTAATGCCTCCTTGGCAACCCCCAAGGGGACCCTGAACGTCCCCTCCATGCTCTGTTCCCACCCTGCCATCAGTCACCGCTTTGTCCTCTGGCACCGCTCCTGTGTGCAGGTCTATACTTTCTTTTCCTACCTTACGCTGATACACCTCACTTCTCAGACCTAGTTTTCCTTTGTCAGGGGTTCCAATAGTCCTTTTGTTGACCTTTTGGTTTCGCAGATGTCACTAAGGGTTCTCCTCTCCTTCCTGCTTGCTTCATTCCTGTTTTTTTCCTCAATATGTATGTGTATGTTTGTAGGATCTAGATGGGCGACTGGCGAGATGTGCTCTTGGTCTCATACCAGCGGGATTTGGGAGTTTGAATGTTTCCTGGGGTGAGGAGGAACGGGTTCTTATTGGCTATAGCCATAAGCTGCATGCCTTCTTTGTACCTTAATAAAATGAATGCAATTGATTCAAAAAAAAAAAAAAAAAAAAGTATACAAAAGCCAAACTTGTTATTTGGTGACCTACTATACTAAGATTGTGGTCGGAGGCGACCCTTTAAAGACATGAATCAATACCAACTCTTCTGGGAATCTCTGACTATAATCACACCATTTCCGTACCCCCCCACTCCATTGCTATACCCCTCTTTCCCTCTTTACTTCCCTGCTTTCCTGGACCTTTTACCCCTCACTTTGCATCCTTGACTGAACACCTGACTCGTGTGAATCCGCCGATACCCTTCTGGCATGTTCCAACAGATTAGAACTGCAGGCAGCATATCCGCCAAACGCCGGTGATTAACAACAAGAGGGGGATGTGGAATTGCGTAGATGTACCGTTCCTTAAGCGGGAGCTCTAACTCATCATTAAAGACAGATCAATGAGATATCCTCATCTCGCGAGAATCCTGCTCCTCTGAGCTCAATATACCAACCTACGCTGAGGCCCTCTGAATCCCCAAGAGTACAGATACCAAGAGCAAAATTCAAGAGGTAAAAGGCGAACTACAACACAACACGCGCGGTTGGTAAAACCAGAAATCCCGCAAGGAAAAAAACATAAGACTGATTGTAGGAGACACCTGAGATTAGTATGAGGAGGGGGGCGCGAGAGCTCTTGCAGAACCGAAAACTGGTGTATACAGTAAGTATGAATCTCGCGGGGACATGGAAAAAACAAGCAATAGAGAGGAAAACTTATTAACCGCCAATCCCCCATACACTATTCACCGACTCCAACCTGTCACTACCTCCGGACCTGTTCACTTGCGGATCTTTTCTCTCCCCTGTCTCCGGTAGGATGCTGGCTTATACTTATCGGGGCTTATTTTTTTTATATAAATATAAGCAGGAATTTGTATTTCAAACCGCGTTTTGGATGATGGCAGTGGCGGGTTCTAGGTATGTAGTCGCTAGCTTTATTTCTACAGTAGTCGGATCTCTTATCGGGGTTGTGGAACAATCGTAGATCCGATCGTGCACGATAATGGCCAAGGTTCAGCCGAAGTTTGCTAAAGATGGCCGCCATGGGGGCTGCGTATTTAATAGCCAGTTCCCCTCCTATTGGCTTCCCTCATAGTTGGGATAAGCAAGTGTGACAGATAAGGAACTGTGACACTACGTGTTTTTCTTTTGTATACCCCTTCCGGGAACTTTACCTGTCTCTCCACCCAAACAGCACACAAGCTGCTTGACGAACTACCAGCCAGCCAGTCCTCAGCTAGACACTACTGAGCCACGCCCAGGGATTCAATTTAATTCCTCTCGCTCTTTAGGCCAATCCTTTCAGTTAGTTTAGACCTGCTCTCCAGTCCAGATAAGGTCAATCCAGCTCTCAGCAACCTGATCAGCCATACAACAATCTACTCCCATTTTGCCTGCGATTACCACTACAACCACGATCTCCAAGCATCTCAACACCAATTTCTGAAGCTATCGAAAAGATTGAAATGAAGAAGCGCTTGGATGCAGCAATGGAATGGCTAGCAGAGGAGCCAAATGAGAAGGCCTGTACTGCAGCCCAAATCTTTAATGTCCAGCAATCATCAATTCATATGCCCCAACACCGCCAACACCATCAAGAGAGCAACAGTTGGGGTACTTTCAATCAGCATGGAGGGAATAATGTAAATCTTCCAGAGGCTTAGAAGCAAGCAGTTTTCAGGTTCTGCCTTGAGGAATGGGAGATGCTACTAGGAGGAACACTATCCATTATTTACGCTGCTATCTGCCACCTCCATCAGTCAGAGCAACGCAATCCTCCCTCTTAGATCTGTTTTCGGAAATGGCTGAAGAAGAATTCGACTCTTCATGCAATGAAGACAAACCCAATTGCCCCCTCTCAAGTTGCAACCCATAGCGAGAAGGATTTGTACAACTTTTTTATTGAGTATCAGAACACTGTTTTCAACGTATGGCATCAAGCATGCCAAATACATTTACAATATGGATGAGTCTGGAGTTCCAGTTGGATGCCCATCTGCTGAAATTGTTATTCTACCAACTCAAGTCAAAGAGTTGCATACCGTATTAACTTGAATAAGAGAACGGTGTGCTATGTCGTTGGAGTTGCCCCCTCAGGTAAGGTCTGCCAGTTTTTGTTTTTTCACGTCTCCTATTTTGCTGTGTTTTTCGCCCCTTTTCCAAGGTAGAGAATTCTTGACTACATAGCACACAGTTCTCTTATTCAAGTTAATACGGTACTTTGAGCCCAGAGAATTCAAAGTCTATTACTATTATTGAGACTATCTGTGATGATGGTACCCCTCCACTACCTCCTGTTCTGCTATGCCCTGGTGAACAGTTCATGGAAATTTGGGTGAGCGACAACATCTTAGAAGCTGAGGTGATTGCAGTCTCTCAAACTGGATATACGAATGAGAAGATTGCTCTTGCATGGCTTGATCACTTTATCAAGCATGTTGAGGCAGGTCCTGACAAGCATTGGCATATCCTTGTGCTTGACGGACATATTACACACCATAAGGCCGACTTTGTTGGCAAATGCTATTCGATCCATATTGTTCCCTTTGGATTACCATCCCATCTTATACATGTCCTTCAGCCACTTGATGTTGGTGTCTTTCACCCCTGGAAACATGACCACAACAAAGCAATTCACAATGCTCAGCACTTGCTCGATATGGAATATCGAATTTCATCCTTCTTTAGAGACCTCAGTTCTATTTGTGAACAATCGTTTCAGGTGCATACAATTCAAACGGTATTTCAGGGCTCAGCCACATTTCCTGTCGCATTTAAGGAACCATTGAACAAGATGCGGTATTATAATGCCCGGAGAAACCCCAAATGTATATCAACTACTAGTGCACTATCCTCTTCTGAGTCTTGTCCAAGTATGAGGGGAAACTCTGCTGAAGAGGAAGTCTCAATAGAAGAAGGAGATGAGCTCGAGCTTCTAGTCCTTCCTAGTACTGATTTTGAGTGTCAGTAGGGCATGGGTTAATGGATAGATAAAGCAGAAGCCTTTTATCTATGCTCTTGTAACAATCCTACCTTGGTGTGGTTAATGATGCAACAGGTAACGAATTACTTACGTGGTTCTTTATTAGACTATCCTTATAGTCTTGATCGTTCTAGAATATCCGAGAGAGTGTTCTTCTTTCCGAGATTAACTTATAATCTCTTCTTCGTTGGTAGACTATCTTATAGTCTTCGTATCTCACACCAACGTCTTATTGGGGAGAGGTGTAGAGGGAACTTCTTTGTAACTAGACTAACTTATAGTCTTCGTGTCTTGATAAGGTCTTGATTGCTCGTACGCTAAGAGCTCGATGTTTCGCACATAAGCGAGAGGTAAAGGTAAAGTTATATTGTAAGAAAGTACTTAGATGGTCGCGTGAAGATCCTATATCTACGGCCCGTCGCGATCCTTTATATAGGCCTCTTCCCGCAACAACCCTGACCCTGGTGACTCATACCTATGAGTCATACCCGAAATCCATCAGCTGACTCCTATGAGTCACTGCGCAACATGCCATAAACCAATCATAAAACACAAAACATATCAGGTGCGCAAAACGCGTCACCTGTGTGAAACTCGTGACTCA